>CEQK01041869.1_pt1 | contig 28104 bp, 24 predicted proteins | sample 531051 | NCBI WGS metagenome assembly CEQK01 (sample SAMEA2621229, study PRJEB7988) | marine metagenome | biome: marine biome (ENVO:00000447); feature: deep chlorophyll maximum layer (ENVO:xxxxxxxx); material: "saline water (ENVO:00002010), including plankton (ENVO:xxxxxxxx)" | depth 150 m
CAGCCCCCGCTGAAACGTATCGCAGTTGGTGCACATCGGTTTCCGGGAAATGACGCTATACTTGATGATCCGGTATTACCGTTCCTGGCGGCACAATCGGTTAAACGTGGTAAACAACCCGTTAACCAAGGTTACTTTTTCGGTTTGCCTCTGGAATTATTCGGGACCAAAAGGTCGATTGAACTTCCTTCTTCCGGTAAACGTCCGTCGACGAATTCCGGATCGAACCAAGCGGCGCAGGCACCAACGGATGAATGACACCAGCCACGAACATGACGATGCCACCTATCGCATCGGCGATCTGGCCCGCGAGTTCGATGTAACCTTGCGAACGCTCCGCTTCTACGAGGACAAGGGGCTGCTGCGCCCCACCCGCAACGGAGTGACCCGGATCTACTCGAAAAGGGATCGCGCGCGGCTCAAGCTCATCCTGCTCGGCAAGCGGCTCGGCTTCTCGCTGACAGAGGTCAAGCGGATGATCGAGCTCTACGATCCGCACGGCAAGAACGAGACGCAGCTGCGCGTGGCATTGGAAAAGGGCGAGGCGCAAATGCGCATTCTCGAAGAACAGCGCGCCCATATCGAAACCGCCATCGACGAACTCCAGCGGACCATCGACGTGGTTCGCGAGATGCTCTCTGATTCCTGATTACCCCTTAGCGTCAAAAACGGCGACCGACCGGACCGATGGCGTCCGGGCCTGTTCGCATGGCGTGAAACCGTGCGGCTTTTCCCTGTCTTTGCTTGGTTTTGCCGAGCGTCAGCGCATCATCTGCATCAGCCAAAGTCGATATTTTTCGACACCCATTGTTTGAAACAAGCCAATTTTTGCCGGATTTCGGGAGTGCACTCACGAAAATCGACTGCGGTGCGTCATTTTTTACGTTTACGCAAACGTCAAAAAACAGTATGAACGCTTCCCGAGGAGCGCTTTCAGCGTAACGGTGCCACACAGGCCCTTATAAACTGGTGAGGAAAACATGCCCGTCTTCAAGGCCCCCGTCGACGATACCCTATTCATTCTCAACGACGTGCTCGGCATCGAGCGCTACTCCAACCTCGCAGGCTTTGCCGATGCGTCCCCCGATGTGGTCGAGGCGATCGTGCAGGAGGCAGCGAAGTTCAGCGAGGAAGTGCTCTTCCCGCTCAATCAGGTTGGCGACCAGCAAGGCTGCAAGCGCGCCGACGACGGTTCGGTGACGACGCCGGAAGGCTTCAAGGCAGCCTACAAGCAGTATTGCGAAAGCGGCTGGCTCGGACTTGCCGCCGATCCCGAATATGGCGGTCAGGGCCTGCCCTACACGCTGCACACCGCGATCGGCGAATATATGAGCTCGGCCAACATGGCGCTGATGATGTATCCGGGTCTCACCCAGGGTGCGATCGCAGCCATCCAGGTTCACGGCGACGACGCGCAGAAGTCGACATACCTGCCGAAGATGATCGAGGGTACCTGGACGGGTACCATGAACCTGACCGAGCCCCATTGCGGCACCGATCTGGGCATGCTGCGCACCAAGGCCGTGCCGAACGGCGACGGCTCCTACAAGATTTCCGGCCAGAAGATCTTCATCTCCGCCGGCGAACACGACATGTCCGACAACATCATCCATCTGGTGCTCGCCCGCATTGAGGGCGCTACGGAAGGAACCAAGGGCATTTCGCTGTTCATCGTGCCGAAGTATATGGTCGGCGAGGACGGCACGCCCGGCGAGCGCAACGCGGTCTCCTGCGGCTCGCTCGAAGAGAAGATGGGCATTCACGGCAACTCGACCTGCGTCATGAACTATGACGAGGCCACCGGCTACCTGATCGGCGGCGAGAACGCCGGCCTGAAGGCCATGTTCGTGATGATGAACGAAGCCCGTCTTGGTGTTGGCCTGCAGGGCCAGTCGATTGCCGAGATCGCCTATCAGAACGCCGCCGACTACGCCCGCGAGCGCATTCAGGGCCGCGCTCTGACTGGACCGAAGTATCCGGACAAGAAGGCCGATCCGCTGATCGTGCATCCCGATATCCGCCGCACGCTGATGACCATCAAGTCGTTCAACGAAGCCGGCCGCGCCTTCGTCATCTGGACGGCGCTGAAATCCGACATCGCCCACCGCTCGGAAGTTGAAGCCGATGCGACCGCTGCCTCCGACATTCTTGGTCTGGTCACGCCGGTCGTCAAAGGCGTGCTCACCGACCGAGGCTTCGACCACGCCGTGATGGCCCAGCAGGTCTATGGCGGTCACGGCTATATCGAGGAGTGGGGCATGAGCCAGTATGTGCGCGACGCGCGCATCGCCATGATCTACGAGGGCGCCAACGGCATTCAGGCGCTCGATCTCGTGGGCCGCAAGCTCGGCATGAACAACGGTCGCGCCGTCATGGCCTTCTTCAAGGAAGTCGGCGATTTCTGCGAGGAAAACCGCTCCGACGAAAAAATGGCGCCCTACACCAAAGCCATCAAGAAGGGTCTCAACGACATGCAGGCCGCTTCGATGTGGCTGATGCAGAACGGCATGAAGGATCCCAACAATGCCGGTGCGGCCTCGACCGATTACATGCACCTCTTCGGTCTGGTCGTTCTGGGCTACATGTGGGGCATGATGGCCAAGGCCGCCCAGCAGAAGCTCGCAGACGGCACCGACAACGCTGCCTATTACGAGACCAAGCTCAAAACGGCGGACTTCTTCATGGCTCGGGTGATGCCTGAAACCGCGATGCGCAAAGCCCGCATCGAGACGGGTGCCGAGACGCTGATGGCACTCGACGCGGAGGCATTCTGATCCATCTTTAAGGCCAGCAAGGCAAGCCAAGGGAGGAAGGCATGGCGACGCGACCGCAAGACATTCTCGGTGTTCCCCATCCGGCATGGATGGAAGAGGACGTCGTCATGCTCTCCGACATGGCCAATCGCTGGCTGGAGACCGAAGTGCTGCCCGATTACGAGCGCTTCGAGAAACAGGAAAAGGTGGACCGCGAAACCTGGGAGAAGGCCGGCGAGGCCGGGCTTCTCTGCGCCTCGATGCCGGAAACCTATGGCGGCTCGGGCGGCACCTATGCCCATGAAGCGGCGATTGCAGACGCGCTCGGCCACGTGGGGGTCGACGGCTTCGGCATCGCGCTCCATAACGCCATCGTCGCCCCCTACATCCTGCATTTCGGCTCCGAGGAGCAGAAGCGGAAATGGCTGCCGCGGATGGCCACCGGCGAACTGATTGGCGCCATTGCCATGACGGAGCCGGGCGCGGGCTCCGACCTGCAGGGGGTGAAGACCACGGCCAAGAAGGACGGCAACCATTATGTCGTCAACGGCTCGAAGACGTTCATCACCAACGGCCAGCACGCGAACCTCATCATCGTGGTGACCAAGACCGATCCCTCCAAGGGCGCCAAGGGCACCTCGCTGATGGTGATCGAAACCGACGAGGTGGAAGGTTTCCGGCGCGGCCGCAATCTCGACAAGGTGGGGCTGAAGGCCAACGACACGTCCGAACTCTTCTTTGATGATGTGCGCATTCCGACCTCGAACATGCTCGGCACCGAGGAAGGCCAGGGGTTCGTCCAGCTGATGACGGAACTGCCGCAGGAGCGGCTGCTGATCGGCAACCAGGCAATCTCGATGGTCGAGCGCGCACTGGCCGTCACCATCGACTACGTCAAGGAACGCAAGGCCTTTGGCAAGGCGGTGATCGACTTCCAGAACACCCAGTTCAAGCTCGCCGAACTGAAGAGCGAGGCCTACATGGCCCGCGTCTTCGTCAATCACTGCATCGAGTTGCATCTGAAGGGCGAACTCGACGCCACCAAGGCCTCGATGGTCAAGTATCTGACATCAGACCTGCAGTGCAAGGTCGTCGACGAGTGCCTGCAACTGCATGGCGGCTACGGCTACATGAACGAATACCCGATCGCACGAATGTTCCGCGACGCCCGCGTCCAGCGGATCTATGGCGGCACCAACGAGATCATGAAACTGCTCATTGCGCGGAGTCTTTGAGGGCGAAACCGCCCGACCGACAATGAGCCTGACACGACCGCGTAAACGGAAATAATAACGGGAGGCCCCGATGACCGACGCATTCATTTACGACCATGTTCGCACCCCCAGGGGGCGCGGCAAGAAGGACGGCAGCCTGCACGAGGTTCCCTCGGTGCGGCTCGCCTCGCATATGCTGGAAGCCTTGCGCGACCGCAACGGGCTCGACACAGCGAAGGTCGATGATATCGTCATGGGCTGCGTGGACGCCATCGGCGAAGCCGGCGGCGACATTGCGCGTGCCGCCACCTTCGAAGCCGGCTATGCGACTGAAGCACCGGGCATGCAGATCAACCGCTTCTGCGCCTCCGGTCTGGACGCCGTCAATCTCGGTGCTGCCAAGATCGCCCAGGGCGCGGACGACATCGTGATCGCCGGCGGCGTGGAATCGATGTCGCGCATCGGCATCGGCGCACAGGGCGGCGCCTGGTTCATGGATCCCTCCGTCAACCTGCCGTCCTACTTCATGCCGCAGGGCGTCTCCGCCGACCTGATCGCCACCAAATACGGCTTCTCGCGCGACGACGTGGACGCCTATGCAGTGGAAAGCCAGAAGCGTGCGGCCAACTCCTGGGAAAAGGGCTACTTCAAGAAGTCGGTGGTGCCGGTCAAGGACATCAACGGCCTGACCATTCTCGACCGTGACGAACACATGCGTCCGAGCACCGACATGCAGAGCCTTGCCGGGCTGAACGCCTCGTTCCAGATGCCGGCTGAAATGGGCGGTTTCGGTGCCGTTGCCATCCAGGCCCATCCGGAAGTCGAAGCCGTGAACTTCGTCCACCATGCCGGCAATTCGTCGGGCATCGTCGATGGTGCCGGACTCGTACTTCTGGGCTCCAAGCGCGGCGGCAAGGCCATGGGCCTCGAACCCCGCGCCAGGATCAAGGCTTTCGCCAATATCGGCTCCGATCCGGCGCTGATGCTGACCGGCCCGGTGGACGTGACCGAAAAGCTGTTGAAGCGCGCCAAGATGAAGCTCGAGGATATCGACCTCTTCGAACTCAACGAAGCCTTTGCGGCCGTTGTCCTGCGCTACATGCAGGCCTTCGACATTCCCCACGACAAGATCAACGTCAATGGCGGCGCCATCGCCATGGGCCATCCGCTCGGCGCCACCGGCGCCATGATCCTCGGAACCGTGCTCGATGAACTCGAGCGGCGCGATCTCAATACCGCGCTTGTCACGCTCTGCATCGGAGCGGGCATGGGTACGGCAACGATCATCGAGCGCGTTTGAGCCAGGGAGGACGACAATGACCGATTACAAGAACTTCAAGATCGACACCGACAAGGACGGCATCGCGCTCATCACCTGGGACATGCCCGACAAATCGATGAACGTGTTCAACGAGGAAGTCCTCGTCGAGCTCGACAAGATCGTCGACCAGCTCGTGGCCGATGACGCCGTCAAGGGCGTGGTCTTCACCTCCGGCAAGTCGAGCTTCTCCGGCGGCGCCGACCTGACCATGATCACCGGCATGTTCTCGACCGTCAAAGAAGAGACCGACAAGAACCCGGATACCGCACAGCAGGTCATCTTCGACCTCGTCGGCAAGATGAGCTGGCTGTGGCGCAAGATCGAGACCTGCGGCAAGCCCTGGGTTTCGGCGATCAACGGCACCTGCATGGGCGGCGCGTTCGAACTGTCGCTCGCCTGCCACGGCCGCGTGGCCGCAGATGCACCGTCGGTGAAGATGGGCCTCCCGGAAGTCAAGGTCGGCATCTTCCCGGGCGCCGGCGGCACCCAGCGTGTTCCGCGTCTGACAAATGCCCAGGACGCGCTGCAGATGATGACCACTGGTCAGAATCTCGATCCCAAGCGCGCCAAGGCCATGGGCCTCATCCATGAGGTCGCCGAACCCAAGAAGCTGATCCCGACCGCCAAGGCGATGATCAAGAACGGCCTCAAGCCGGTTCAGCCGTGGGACGAAAAGGGCTTCAAGCTGCCGGGCGGCAAGATCTGGTCGCCGCAGGGCGCACAGCTCTGGCCGGCGGCCTCCGCCATTCTGCGCCGCGAGACGCAGGGAAACTATCCGGCAGCTGCCGCGATCCTCAAATGCGTCTTCGAGGGCCTTCAGGTTCCGTTTGAAACCGGCCTGAAGATCGAGCAGCGTTACTTCACCCACATCCTGCAGACCCCGCAGGCGCGCGCGATGATCCGCTCGCTCTTCATCTCGCTGCAGGAACTCAACAAGGGCGCGCGCCGCCCGGAAGGCATCAAGCCCGTCAAGCTCAAGAAGGTGGGCGTCGTCGGTGCCGGCTTCATGGGCGCGGGCATCGCCTATGTGACTGCCAAGGCCGGCATCCCGGTCGTCCTCATCGACAAGGACATGGACGCGGCCAACAAGGGCAAGGCCCATTCGGAAGGCATCGTGCAGAAGGGTGTCCAGCGCGGCAAGACCACCAAGGAAGCCGGTGAGAAGCTCCTGTCGCTGATCACGCCGTCCTCCGACTACGCGGATCTTTCCGACGCCGATCTCGTCATCGAGGCCGTCTTCGAGGATCGCGAAGTCAAGAAGACCGTGACCGAAGCGATCGAAGCGCACATCAAGCCGTCCGCGATCTTCGCGTCGAACACTTCGACGCTGCCGATCACCGGGCTTGCCAAGAACTCGAAACGTCCGAAAAACTTCATCGGCATCCACTTCTTCTCGCCCGTCGACAAGATGATGCTGACCGAGATCATTCTCGGCCGGAAGACCTCGGACAAGGCGCTCGCCGTGGCACTCGACTATGTCGCGGCCATCAAGAAGACCCCGATCGTCGTCAACGACACGCGCGGTTTCTTCGTCAACCGCTGTGTCCTGCGTTACATGAACGAGAGCTACAACATGCTCATCGAAGGCGTGCCGCCGGCGATGATCGAGAATTCGGCGCGCATGGCCGGCATGCCGGTGGGTCCGCTCTCGCTCAACGACGAGGTGGCGATCGACCTGTCGCTCAAGATCATCCGCGCGGCGATTGCCGACATGGGCGAGAAGGCTGTCGATCCCCGCCATCTCGAACTGGTCGAGCGCATGGTCGAGAAAGAAGGCCGGCTGGGCCGCAAGAACGGCAAGGGTTTTTACGACTACCCGGCCAAGCCCGCCAAGAAGCACCTCTGGCCTGAACTCAAGACGCTCTACGAGCAGCAGGATGCCGACAAGATCGACGTGCAGGAACTGAAGAACCGCTTCCTGGCCACGATCGCTCTCGAAGCGGCGCGTACCATGGAAGAAGGCATCGTGACCGATCCCCGGGAGGCCGATATCGGCACCATTCTCGGCTTCGGCTTCGCCCCCCATACGGGTGGTGCTCTCTCCTATATCGATGAGATGGGCGCTGCCGAATTCGTCGCCATGTGCAAGAGCCTGCAGCGCAAATACGGCAAGCAGTTCAAGGCGCCGAAGCTGCTCGTCGAAATGGCGGAGAAGGGCGAGACCTTCTATGGCCGTTTCGGTGCAGCGGAAAGTGCCGCGACCAAGGCCGCGGCCTGACCGCGAGCGCCATCGCCAAGACTTCGGAACGGGCCTTCGGGCCCGTTTTCATTTTGTTGCGATCTTGTTCAGCAAGTTCTGGATCATCGGGTGTGCCGTCTTGCCAGTTGGTCTGGGTAAGCGCACTCTCACCCTTGCAGATCCGCGGCCCGGATCTGCCTCAAAGGGGGGAACGATGGCGGCAAACATTGACTACTACTTCACCTGCGCATCGCCGTTCTGCTATCTCGGCCATCGGCTGTTTTGCGACATCGCGGAAAAGCACAAGGCGACCGTCAATTTCAAGGCGGTGAACCTCAAGGACGTCTGGGCCGTATCGGGTGCGGTCCCTCCTGGCGAACGCCCTCCGGTCCGTCAGCGCATGCGACTGGTGGAACTCCAGCGCCAGGCCCATTATCGCAAGCTGCCGATCAAGATCGAACCGAAATTCTGGCCGACGGATCCGGGCTTTGCCGACCGCATTGCCGTCGGCCTCGTCGAAAGCGGGATCGATCCGCGCTATTTCATCAACAAGGTGCTTGGCGGGCTCTGGGCCTATGACGATGACATCCGCGACGAGCACGTTTTGGCGTCGTATCTCTCCCAGTGCGGGCTCGATCCGCTGCCAGCGCTCACCGACGCCAAGACCGACTGGGCCGAGGAAATCCGGAGGAACAATGCGCGCGCTGCGATCGGCGCCGACGTCGTCGGCGTTCCCACCTATGTCTACAATGGCGAGGCGTTTTTCGGACAGGACCGGCTCGAGCATCTGGATCAGGCGCTCAGCGAGGGTCGCGCGCCCTTCGTTGCACCGCGCTGAATTTTCAGACGGAGTCCGGAGGAGAGGATATTTTTCCTATTCCCCCTTATCATGACTGGGGTTTTGGGCTAGAACGCTCCTGTTGGATGACGGCTGACGGAAAGACAGAATGCTCTCTCACGACCGTATCTGGACGGCGATCGACGAACTGGCCGAGCGGCACGGGCTGACGGCTTCGGGTCTCGCGCGCCGTGCCGGCCTCGATCCCACTTCCTTCAACAAGTCCAAGCGCCAGGGTGCGGATGGCCGCGACCGCTGGCCCTCGACCGAATCGCTGTCGAAGGTTCTTCAGGCGACCGGCTCCTCGGTGGAGGATTTTCTGTCGCTCGTGGGAGGCAAGGCTCCGGTTGCGCGCGGCGACCTGCCGGATGGCGCCTTTCCCCCGCAGCAGGGGTCGATCCCGCTTTTGGGTTTTGCCCAGGCAGGTGCCGGCGGTTTCTTCGATGATGGCGGCTTTCCGGCCGGCCAGGGCTGGGACCTGGTCGACTTCCCGGCCAATCCGGCTGCCGGCGGCAACGTCTATGCGCTCGAAGTTCAGGGCGATTCCATGATGCCGCTCTACCGTGACGGCGATATCGTGATCGTCGAGCCGGGCGCCCAGCTGAGGCGTGGCGACCGGGTGGTGGTCAAGACCCGCGACGGCGAGGTAATGGCCAAGGTCCTCTCCCGCCAGACACCCAAGGCGGTCGATCTCGCCTCTCTCAACCCCGAACATCCGAACAGGACATTCGGCACGGAAGAGATCGACTGGATGGCCCGGATCATCTGGGCCAGTCAGTAAGCCTGCCACCAACATGGGCAAGCGCCTCTTGTATGGCCGTTTCCGGGTTCCTATTCTCCAAAAGAACCGTCAACCGGAGACCCTGACAGAACCATGCCCAAGGCCATTTCCTCGCAAGAAGCCCTCATCTACCTCATGGTCGTCATGTCGGCCGTCGACACCGCCATGAACGATGCCGAGATGGCCCGCATCGGACGACTGGTCCGCTTCCTTCCGGTTTTCTCGAACTTTGATGACAACCGCATCGTCGATGTCAGCCGCGATTGCGCCGAGATCCTGAAAGGACCCGAGGGGCTGGATATCGTGCTCGAGGTCATTCGTGACGCCGTGCCGGCCCGGCTTTATGACACGGCCTATGCGATCGCGGTCGAAATCGCCTCTGCCGACTACAACATCCAGGAGGAGGAAATCCGTCTCCTGCAGATGCTGCGCGACCGGCTCGGCCTCGACAAACTCACCTGTGCCGCGATCGAACGCGGTGCCATCGCCCGCTTCCGCTCGGCGTGAACTTTTCCCCTCACGGCAAATTGTCTGGCGGTTGAGCCTTCAATCGGGCGACAAGTTCGCCTGATGACGAACCGGGAAAAACCATGAACGAGGCGTACCAGTTCAGCGAAAGCGAGCCGCTGCTCCGGCTGGCCGCCTTCGGCGTGATCTTTCTCGTCATGGCGATCACGGAGCTTCTCGCCCCGCGTCTGGAGCGACCGGAACTCGCGGGGGCCTACAAATCCCGCCGCTGGATCACCAATATCGCCATTGTGCTCATCTCGTCGCTGGCGCTGCGGCTCGTCTTTCCGCTTGCTGCGGTCGGGACCGCCATCTGGGCGCAATCGCATGGCTACGGCCTGTTTCCGCTCCTTGGGCTGCCAGTGTGGGTTTCCGGTATCCTCGCCTTCATCATTCTCGATTTTGCAGTCTGGCTCGAACATCTCGTCAGCCACAAATGGCCGCTGCTCTGGCGCATTCACCGCATGCATCATGCCGATACCGGAGTCGACCTGACGACGGCTCTGAGGTTTCATCCGCTTGAAATCGTCCTCTCGATGGTCTGGAAGGCCGCAGTCGTGGTGGCAATGGGCGCGCCGGCCGCAGCTGTGCTGGTTTTCGAGATCGTGCTCAATGGCGCTGCCATGTTCAACCACGCCAATATCCGCTTGCCGAAGCCCGTCGACCGCATTCTGCGCCGGCTCATCGTCACACCCGACATGCACCGCATCCATCATTCCACAGATCGCCGCGAGACCGATTCCAATTACGGCTTCAACCTGTCGATCTGGGACCGGATGTTTGCGACCTACACCCGCGATCCGAGGCGTGGCGACACGGATATCGAGATCGGCCTGTCGGAATGGCGAGGGCGCGAAGCTTCGCAACTCGGCTGGTCACTCGCCCTGCCCTTCCACAATTCAAAGAGAGATCAGCCTGCGGAGTGATCGGGATCACGCTCAATAGAGGCCCTTGGGAAACCAGCGCAGATAAAGTTCGGCGAAGCGGCCGTTCCGGTTGAGAACGGAGATCGCATGATCGAAGGCGAGCGCAAGATCGGCATTTTCGGGTGCGACGGCAATCGCGAGCCCCTCGCCGAGGTAGTAGGGCGAGAGATACGGCCCGCCGTAGAAAGTGCAGCAATCCTTGGCGCTCGTGCTCTGCAGCCAGAACGACAATTGCACGCCGTCGCCGAAAAGCGCCTCGACCTCCTTGCTCACCAGCGCAGCATGGGCAGCGGCGGCATCGTCGAATGAGACCTCCTCCATGTCGGCGAACCAGGCCTTGAGCATCGCCTCATGCGCCGAGCCCTTCACCACGCCGACCTTCTTGCCCGACAGTTCCTTTGCAACATTCTCGCCGAGACCGGATTCCCGGCGCACCACGAAACGGGCGGGAAGTTCCATATAGGGCCGGCTGAAGCGGTAGTTCTTCAACGTCTCCGACGTCTGGGACACGCCAGCGATAATCGCCTCGCCCTGTCCGTTCAGGAGGGCATGGTCGAGCTCATCCCAAGGGAGAGCCTGAATCTGGCAGCGATCAACCACATTCAGCACCTCGCAGATTGCCCGCGCCAAATCAACGTTGAAGCCGGCAAGTCGCTGGGACTGGTCAAGGAAGTTGAACGGCGGAAAATCAACCGTGGTGAGGAAACGGATCCGGACACGGCGCGAAATATCCGGCGTCGCAATACGTTCACGCGGATCAACATAATTGGGAGCATCCTGCGCCTGTACATGCCCAATGACCGGATATATTCCGGATATTGCAAGTATAAAACAAGAATAACGCGCAATATTGCAGAAAGACGTAAAGACTCGGTTTGCAACTTCTGGTATCATGGCGGGCGTAACTCCTCCCCGAAGGTTCTTGTGTGTACCAGAGTCATGGCGCCGAGCAAGACAGTTGAAGCGACAGAGACGAACGCTTTGCCGGTCAGGCGTAGGCAACTGGACATCGTCAAAGCATCACCGCGCTTTGCGCCCGCGGATCCGATGGAAGCGGAAGCGCGCTTTTTCCGGTCCTGCGGCATCGGCAAACCGCACCTTGCGCGGGCAATCGAAGACGCCAGGAGAAACGGCACCACCATCGAGGCCGAACTGATTGCCGCGCGCCATATCAGACCGGATATCTATTATCGCTGGCTTGCGGAATGCCTCGGCCTGCCCTTTCTTGAAAAGATCAATCCGCGATCTGTGTTGACCCCGGCTTCGGTCGATATTCTGCTCGTGCGCGATGGTCCTCTGCGCATTCACGACCGGAGGGGCATTCTGACCGTCATCGTCCCCAGTGCGCGCAGTCTGTCGACCGAGCAACAACGCCTGAGCCGACGGCCCGAATTGCGCTCGCAGCTTGCTGTCGCTGCCCCTGCCTCAATACGCGCCGCGGTATGGGCCGCGAATGAAACCGCGCGTGCGCGCTTCACCACGTCGGCTCTTGACGAGCGGCAAAGAGAGATGAGCGCACGCACCGTACTGACCGGCGCGCAGGGTTTCGTCTTGGCGCTCATGTTCTGCGCCATTATCGCGGTCGTCATGATCTGGCCCAAAACCACGCTCGTCATCACGCATGTGGCGCTGAGCCTGCTTTTCCTCTCGGTCACTCTTCTGAGGCTGGTCGCTGCGGCATTGGGAAAGCGCCCGCCCCCGCCTTCTCTCTCACCCCAGGACAAACTGCCGATTTACACCGTCCTCGTTGCGCTGAAGGACGAGGAAGAGACTGCCCAACAGCTCGTCCGCTCGCTGCATCGGCTCGACTGGCCAAAATCGCGGCTCGATATCAAGTTCATTTGCGAGCAGGACGACTGGAAAACAATCCACGCCCTCCGCGCCGCCAATCCGGGTCCGCACTGTGAAATCGTGCGCGTGCCTGATCTGGGGCCGAGAACAAAACCCAAGGCGCTCTCATACGCGATGGCGGGTGCGAAGGGTGATTATGTGGTGCTCTACGATGCCGAAGACATCCCCTCACCGGGGCAGCTCCGCGAAGCCTATGGCATTTTTCAGGGTTCCGATGGACGCACAGGTTGCGTTCAGTCGCCGCTCGTTATCGCAAACTACCGCAAGAACTGGCTGACAGCGCTGTTTGCGATCGAATATGCCGGGCTTTTCCGCTCTCTTGTTCCCTTCATGGGGCGGTTCGACCTGCCGGTGCCGCTTGGAGGTACGTCCAACCATTTTCCGCGCAAAGTGCTCGAGGAAGTCGGAGGGTGGGATCCGTATAACGTTACGGAAGATGCGGATCTCGGCATGCGGCTCTATCGCGCCGGCTACCGCACCGTTGCGGCCTATCATGCAACGATCGAAACCGCGCCTGAAACGCTCTCCGTCTGGATCCGTCAGCGCAGCCGCTGGCTCAAGGGGTGGGCGCAAACCTGGCTGATCCTGATGCGCAACCCGCGACGGACGCTTCGCGAAATGGGTTCATCCGGCTTCATGCTTTCACAAGCACTCATCGTCGGCATGCTGCTCTCCACCCTTACCCATCCGTTCATGTATGCCCTTATCGGCCTTTACCTCGCGAAGTCGGCGCAAGGCACCACCTCGTCCTACGGACAGCTCCATTCCGGTCTCTTCATGCTGGATGTGGCGAGCGTGGCAAGCTGTTACACGGCCTTCGCCATCATGGGGCTGATGCATATGACGGCAAGGGAGCAGCAGAGGATTTCATCCCGCCATCTGGCCATGCTGCCCGCCTATTGGCTCGCCATGGCATGGGCTGCCTGGATCGCAATACTGGAATTGGGCCGCAAGCCCCATCACTGGGCAAAGACGCCACATGCCGTCCATACCGAAAAGCCGGACGGGACGAAGGCGCAGGTAGCCGCTTCAGGCAGATAAGGATGCTGGAGCGGGTGAAGGGAATCGAACCCTCGTCGTCAGCTTGGGAAGCTGCTGCTCTACCATTGAGCTACACCCGCCTTCGCTGAGATCCATGACCGGCGGATCTGCACAAGTCAAGCACCTGATTGGTTTCAATCAACCCGGCGTCCCGGCGCGGTCGAAAATCAGCGTCACGATGTCAGCCGCACCCGCATGATCTCCTTCTTGATCGACTTGAAGATGCTATCAAGCTGCGTCCGCGAGGGTGCATCGAAGAAATTCAGCGGTCCGGTGGCGCATTTCTTCAGCATCTCGCCGGTTTGAACATCGGGCTCCTCGAGCCGGATCGTGAATATCTCGATTCCGTCATTCTTGATGTTGCTACACGCCGTCAGCGTCTTGGCATCAAGTGCAGTGCCCAGGGTTTCGTTAGTGCCGCTGGTCGCGCCGTTCAACCGGCCGTCAACGAGGTAACCCAGGCTTGTATAGCCGGACTTGAGGCTGTTGGGCAGCACGCCGAAGGAGTTCGCGCCATCAGTCAGGAAAATCATCGTCTTGACGACATCCTTTGCGGACTTAGGCTGGCCTTCCGTGAACGGCTCACCGGGCGAAAGGACGCGCCAACCCCACGTGACTCCGGTCAGCGTGTTGGTCGAGCCGTTGGCATAGAGCTGGTTGACCATCTTCTTGACCTTGTTGGCGTTGTCGGTCAGCGGCTGAATGGGCTCGATCTCGCAGCCGTAATTCGGCCCCTTCGGATCGGCTTCGTTCGAATAGAGCTGCGAGGGGGAGTTATCCATCGAAACTCCACGCCAGGTCTGGACCTCAAGGAGCGACGTCTCCAGCGTGCTGGGATAGGTATAGGTCGCCATCCGGCCGTAGCGTTTGAGACGATTGATCTTGTCGCCATTGTTAGTGTTTCCGGGAACGACGGGGTTACGATTGTCGCCGAGATAACTGTTCGGATAAGGCCAATCACCCCTGTTGTCCGGTTCGTCGATGGCGAACATCGGCGTGAACAGGCTCGAGGGATCGGACGCCACGGGCGGGGTATCCTCCGTGTCATGATTGCCCTTGGCGCTTGCCTGGCGGGTTTCCACGCATCCCTTCCAATCCTGCCCCAGATGGTGGAAGAGCGCGAAACGGCTCATCCCCTGAGGCAGGTCCGACTGGGTAATTGGCGCGCGCGCATCCACATCCAGCCAGGAGGCTCCCCGTTTGGTTACCAAGCCGATATTGTTGATTACAGGACCGTATTGAGAGCCGACATTGACGAAGCCCGCATAAGGCACGACCCCATACTTGATGGTTCCGGCGGGAAGGTTTTCCTTTGCGATATCGTCGATCATGCCGGTCACGGCTGCCTGCAGGGCCATCAGCTTGCCGCCTGCCATCGAGCCAGTCGTATCGAGCACGAAGACGATCTCGTACTTGATGGCGGAGTAAGTGGCACGTGAGACTGCGGCAACATCAACCATCGGCGCGCCGAAAACGCCACCGAAACTGGTTGGATAATCCGTCTCCCCGGAAATCTCGACAGTATCATCGCTGATGATCCTGGCCTTCACCTGGAGAGCGAGCTCGGGATAATTCGCCGCAACAAACTGCTTTGCAATCTCGAGTGCCTGTTCCTGCGTGAGGTTCTTCGGGCCTTCTCGTGTCACGGCGAGGGCAGCCGCATCCAACGCCTCCTGGATGCTGGATTTCTGCCGACTGAGATTGATGTAGTCGACTGCCAGACCGCCACCGATCAGCAAGGGGACAGCCAGAATTCCAAACATCATGGCAAAATTGCCGTTACGGTCCGCCCAGAAGCGCTTCATGCATGCCATTGCCACATTCCCCCAACCGCTCAGGAAGGCCTCACCTCCTGATTTTGACCAGGGCAGACTACGCGCAATGATTTGCGCCACCGTTAAATCAACTGGTTAATATTTGTATATCTGGATTTACAGATTGCTTGAAAAGCATCACCTGCTATTCGGGCGCGCGGAAATGCTTCGAGAGCTTGAGCCCCTGCGCCTGATAGTTCGATGCGAGGCTCTCGCCATACAGCCGCTGCGGAAGCGTCAACATGCGCTCATAGACCAGACGTCCGACGATCTGCCCATGCTCAAGAATGAAGGGGACTTCATGCGAGCGCACTTCGAGGACCGCGCGGCTTCCCGTGCCGCCTACGCCGGCATGGCCGAAGCCGGGGTCGAAGAAGCCGGCATAGTGAACGCGGAATTCGCCCACCAGCGGATCGAAGGGCGTCATCTCGGCGGCGTGCATGGGCGGCACGTGGACCGCCTCACGCGAGACGAGAATGTAGAATTCGTCGGGATCGAGAATGAGATCGGCCGAGCCGCGATTGTAGATCGGCTCCCAGAAATCGTCGATGTCGTATTCGGCCTTGCGATCGACATTGACGACGGCCGTGTGGTGTTTGCCGCGGTAGCCGACGAGGCTGCCCTTGCCGCTGCCCTCGAGGTCGATCGACAGGGCGATGCCGCCGCCTGAGACATTCGGATTGTCGGCGGCGACGAGGGTCTCGCTTTCGTGAAGCACGCGCAACTCGTTCTCGCCAAGCTGGCTCGTGCCCTGCCGGAAACGGATCTGCGACAGACGCGAACCGGTCTTCACCACGATCGGGAAGGTGCGCGGGCTGATTTCCAACCAGAGGGGCCCCTCGTAACCGAGCGGGATCTGGTCGAATTCCTGACCGTGATCGGTGAGCACGCGCGTGAAGATGTCGAGGCGCCCAGTCGAACTCTTCGGATTGGTGGAGGCCGAGACCATCTCCGGCAGGTTCAGACTTTCCAGAAGCGGCACCATGTAAACACAGCCGGTCTCCAGAACCGCGCCTTCGCTCAGCTCGAACTCATGAAGCTTGAGACGGTCGAGCTTGTCCTTCACCGTATGGCCTGGTCCAGGCAGAAAGCTTGCGCGGACGCGATAGGCCAACGCGCCCAGCCTCAGATCGAGGCTCGCGGGCTGGATCTGATCATCGTCGAAAGCTTTGCCTGTGAGGATCGCGCCGTTGGCGTGAAGGTCGGCAATGGCGCTGTCGGCAAGAATTCCGGTTGTGGGCTGCATATCGTTCTCCGGGACTTGCCTCTTCATGACAATGGGCGGGAATTGACGCAAGCCGGGGAACGGGGTAAAAGCCCGCTTATCCCGTGGTGATTTGGCCGACCGGCTTGCAGCCACGTAAAACAAGTTGCTAAAAGGTCGGGTGTCTGTGTCACCGGCTTTGCAACTTTGCGGGCCGGTTTTTTTGTTGGATTAAGACAGACAATGACGAACACACGCAAATTGAGACCCGCCACCCAGCTTGTTCACGGTGGTATCAACCGCAGCCAGTTCGGCGAAACCTCGGAAGCGCTCTTTCTCACGCAGGGTTTTGTCTATGACAGCTCGGAAGCCGCCGAAGCGCGTTTCAAGGGCGAGGAACCGGGCTTCATCTACTCCCGCTACGCCAATCCGACCACGGACATGTTCGAAAAGCGCATGTGCATGCTCGAAGGCGCGGAAGATGCGCGGGCGACGGCCTCGGGCATGGCAGCGGTTACGGCAGCCCTTCTCTGCCAGCTCAAGGCGGGCGATCACGTCGTCTCCGCGCGTGCCCTGTTCGGCTCGTGCCGCTGGGTAGTCGAACAGCTGATGCCTAAATACGGGATCGAGACCACTTTCGTGGATGGTCGCGACCTTTCGGCCTGGGAAAAGGCCGTGCGCCCGAACACCAAGGTCTTCTTCCTCGAAAGCCCGACCAACCCGACGCTGGAAGTGGTCGACATCGCAGCCGTTGCCCGGCTTGCCGACCAAGCCGGCGCAAAGCTCGTGGTCGACAACGTATTCGCCACGCCGATCCTGCAGAAACCGCTGGAACTCGGCGCTCATGTGGTCGCCTACTCGGCCACCAAGCACATCGACGGCCAGGGGCGCTGTCTCGGCGGCGTGGTTTTGTCCGACAAGGACTGGATCGACGAACACCTGCATGACTATTTCCGCCATACCGGTCCGGGCATGTCGCCGTTTAATGCCTGGGTGCTGATGAAGGGTCTCGAAACCCTGCCGCTGCGCGTGGGCCAGCAGACCGCCAGTGCAGGCAAGATCGCCGACTTCCTCGCCGACCGCGCGGAGGTCGCCCGCGTCATCTATCCGGGGCGCGACGACCATCCGCAAGCCGATATCTGCAAGAAGCAGATGGCGGGCGGATCGACCATGGTCGCCTTCGAATTCAATGGCGGCAAGGATGCAGCCTTCCGTTTCCAGAACGCGCTCGAGATCATCCGGATTTCCAACAATCTCGGTGATGCCAAGAGCCTGATCACCCATCCGGCGACAACCACGCACAAGAACCTCACCGACGAAGCCCGTGCGGAACTCTCCATCGGTGACGGACTCGTGCGCATGTCGGTCGGAATCGAAGATGCCCAAGATCTGATCGAGGACATCGACAACGCGCTGTCAGCTATCTGAGCGTTCCGTCCCGAAGATCCGGCGCGCCAAAACCAGACGCGAGACGGCCGTATAGAAACAGATCACCGCGAAAATTGTCGCGGTGATCGCAAATCCCGCGGGCCAGAGACAGAAGACGGCAAAGGCCAGATAAGTTTCCGTGGCCTCAGCCAATCCGGTAGTGAAATAGATCGCTTTCGCCCCACGCTGGTCCGTCATCTCCCCGCGTTTTTCCGCGATGATCGCATAGGCGAGAAAGCTCGCACCGTTCACATAGAACGAGAGCAGCAACAGCCCGCCTGCCATGCCGTTTGCCACCGGATCGAGCAGGATGAAGGCCAGCGGAATGATGCCGTAAAAGGCAAAATCCAGCACGATATCGATGAGCCCGCCGAAATCGGTCGATCCCACCTGCCGCGCGACTGCGCCATCGAGCCCGTCGCCGAGTCGGCTCAGCAAGAGAAGCGCCAGCCCCCACCATGTATGACCGGCGGCAATTGCGGCGGCGGCAGCCAAACCGAGTGCGAAAGCGGCATAGGTGATCCCGTTCGCCGTCACGCCGGCACCAGCCAAGCGTCTCCCGGCTTCTGTGAGAAGGGGATCAATCCGTCGTTTCAATTGTCCATCAAGCATGCGGGTCTCTGTAAATCGGCCATGATTAACCGATAGCGTTATCCATGATCACACGCGATTCAACTTCTCGCGCCCGAAACGCTCCAGAATGCTTGCTTCCAGTGGTTCTGCCCGCTACGTCAGTGGTTTAGTAAATGCGGCGTTAATTTTCCCGGAGACGATCATGTACCGCGCGGTCACACGCGGCATCGAGGTTACAGTCGAGCCCTACTATCTCGAAGAGCAGTCTGATCCGGACGAGAACCGCCACGTCTGGGGTTACCGCATCGTGATTGCCAACAATTCCGCGACCGGGGTGCAACTGCGCAGCCGCTACTGGAAAATCACGGACGAGAATGGCGTTGTTGATGAAGTGCGCGGCGACGGCGTCGTCGGCGAGCAGCCGATCCTCGGGCCGGGCGATACCTATGAATACTCTTCCGGCTGCCCGCTCGATGCGCCATCCGGCGTGATGGTCGGCAGCTACCAGATGCAGAGCGATGACGGCGAACTCTTCGACGTGGAGATCCCGGCTTTTTCACTCGACATGCCGGGCCTCATCCGCACGCTGAACTGACGCAGTTGTGTTAGGCCGGAAAAGCACAGGGGAGCCGAAGCTCCCCTGATCAGTCTGGTCTTGCGAAGCGCCGCGGGCTGGGACTACTCCGCGCCGAATTCCTTCGGGTCGAAGAGATAGGCCGTCGAGCAGAACTCGCAGACGACCGAGATATGGTCGTCCTGGATCGTTTCCTGAATTTCCTCGGCAGACAAACCGTTGAGCACGTCGGCGAGCTTTTCGCGCGAGCAGGAGCACTTGTCCGCCACTTCCGAGGGCGGGAAGACGCGCACGCCGTGCTCGTTGAACAGGCGAAACAGCAGCCGCTCCGAACCGACGTCGGGATCGGTGAGCTCGTCGGCCTCGATGGTCTCGGCGAGCGCACGGGCTTCCGTCCAGGCGTCGTCCTCACCGCGCTCCGGCATATCGGCGTCCTCGGGCACATCACCGCCCGGTAGATCGGGCTGACGCATACGCTCGGGCGCTTCGGGCAGGAACTGGATGACCATGCCGCCGGCGCGCCAGGACTTGGTCTGGTGGCCTTCGGCATTCGGACGATACAGTTCGGCAACCGCCATCTTCAGTGCGGTCGGGATCTGCTCGGACTGACGGAAATAGGTTTCGGCCATTTCCGACAACGAACTGCCATCCATTTCCACGATGCCCTGATAGCGCTGCATCATCGAGCCCTGGTCGATCGTAAAGGCGAGGATACCCTTGCCGAGCAATTCCTGCGGCGAGGTCTGCTTGGCATCGATGGCCGCCTGCAGCCGCTCCTCGTCGAAGCGGGCATAGGCGCGCACATCGCCGGGCGTCTTGAAGTCGGCGACGATGAAGTCGATCGGGCCGTCACCCTTGGTCTGGGCGATCAGCTTGCCCTCGAACTTGAGGGAGGTACCGAGCAGCACTGTGAGCGTAATGAGTTCGGCGAGCAGGCGCGCGACCGGTTCCGGGTAATCGTGGCGTCCGAGAATGGTATCGAGCAGCGGGCCGAGCTGGACGGCGCGACCGCGCACATCGAGGCCTTCCACTGCGAATGGAACCACGTGATCGTCACCGGCGAAACCGATGTCGCCGAGGTTGAGATTAGTATCCGTCATTTTGATCCGTTCCGGTCTCAGAGAGCGCCGAGACACCAGCGCAAGACCGCCTTCTGGGCGTGAAGCCTGTTTTCCGCTTCGTCAAACACAACCGATTGCGGGCCGTCGATGACCTCGTCGGTCACCTCTTCCCCACGGTGCGCCGGCAGGCAGTGCATGAAAAGCGCATCATCGTTTGCCTTGGCCATCAGCTCGCTGTTGACCTGATAGGGCTGGAACACATTGTGACCGCGGGCACGATGTTCCTGGTTCATCGACACCCAGGTATCCGTGATGACGCAATCAGCACCGCTGACCGCTTCTTTCGGATCGCGCAACATGTCGATCTCCGCACCCTCGCCGCGCGCCCAGTCGACAAAACTCTGGGTCGGTTCGGAGCCTTCAGGTACGGCGATCTTTATGCGGTAACCAAAACGGCCCGCGCCTTCGATCAGCGAGTGCAGCACATTGTTGCCGTCTCCGGTCCAGGCGAGTGTCTTGCCCTTCACAGGTCCGCGGTGTTCCTCATAGGTAAGTATGTCCGCCATGATTTGACAGGGGTGGGTGTCATCGGTCAGCGCGTTGATGACCGGCACTGTGGCATGTTCGGCCAGTTCGAGCAGGCGGTCATGTTCCATGGTGCGGATCATGATCGCATCAACATAACGCGAGAGAACGCGCGCGGTATCGGCAATGGTCTCGGCGCGCCCGAGCTGCATTTCGGTGCCCGAAAGAAACAGGGTCTCGCCGCCGAGCTGGCGCATGCCGACATCGAAGGAGACGCGGGTGCGGGTCGAGGGCTTCTCGAAGATCATTGCCAGCATCTTGCCGGCAAGCGGCTTTTCGCTCACCGGGCCCTGCTTGGCCGATTTCGCGGCGTCGATCATCGCGCGGAGATCGGTCGTCTCCACGGCGGAAAGATCGAGGAAATGCTTCGGGGTCTTGGCGTCGCTCATGTCGAACCTGTTCTGTATTTCATTCCAACCGGAAGGGCTCAGCCCCTGGTCAGCTTTTCGAGAGCTGCGTCCATCCGCTTCAACCCTTCACGCGCCTCTTCGGCGGTCAGGGTAAGCGGCGGCAGCAGTCGCACCACATTGTCGCCCGCCGGAACGGAGAGCAGATTTTCGGCACGGAAGGCCTGAACGACCTCCATATTGGACTTCGCGCACTTGATTCCAAGCATCAGTCCGTTGCCTCGCACATCCTCGATCAGATCGGGGTAGCGATCCTTGAGCGAAACGAGGCCCTGCGACAGCGCATTGGCGACATCGTTGATGTGGTCCAGGAAACCGTCTTCGAGGATGACGTCGAGAACCGCGTTGCCTACGGCCATGGCAAGCGGATTGCCGCCATAGGTGGTGCCGTGGGTGCCCGCCGTCATGCCGTCGGCGGCCGATGCGGTCGACAGACAGACGCCAAAGGGGAAGCCCGCGCCGATGCCCTTGGCCACAGCCATGATATCGGGTGTGATGCCTGCCCATTCATGGGCGAAAAGGCGACCTGTGCGGCCCACGCCCGACTGAACCTCGTCGAGGATCAGAAGCGCGCCCTTGTCGTCGCAGATTTTGCGGATCTTGCGAAGCACGTCGGGATCGATCGGACGTATGCCGCCCTCGCCCTGCACCGGCTCGATGAGAACACCGGCGGTCTTTTCGGTTACGGCTGCTTCAAGCGCGTCGAGATCGCCGAAAGGCACCTGGTCGAAACCGGGCGCCTTGGGACCGAAGCCTTCGAGATATTTCGCCTGGCCGCCGGCGGCAATCGTTGCCAGCGTCCGGCCATGGAAGGCGCCTTCCATGGTCACGATGCCGATCCGGTCGGGCTCGCCATTGATATAGAAATGGCGGCGCGCGGTCTTGATCGCACACTCAAGCGCCTCGGCGCCGGAATTGGTGAAGAAGGCCTTGTCGGCGAAGGTCGCTTCGACGAGGCGTGCAGCAAGACGCTCCTGGCCGGGGATCTCATAGAGGTTGGACAGGTGCCAGAGCTTCTCTGCCTGCCCGGTGAGGGCTTCCACGAGATGGGGATGCGAATGGCCGAGCGAGCTAACGGCGATGCCGGCTGCAAAATCGAGATATCGCTCGCCCTTGTCAGTGGTCAGCCACACGCCTTCCCCGCGCTCGAAGCGCAAAGGTACCCGATTGTAGGTTTCATAAAGCGGTGCGGCAGATGCCATTTCAGGGCTCCCGAATTGCGAAGTCCCGACTGCCGTTCCGCCGACCCCTTTCAAGGGCCATCGGGCAAGTGCCGGGACATGATGCCAAAAACTAAAACGCCGCCCCTTGGGGCGGCCCGCGCGCACTATTTACAACTCGTTGTTCAAAGTCAATGCGACCCTTGATTTCGGGGGAATTCTGGCGCAGCCGACAAATGCGGTCGCGGTTTCGACACACTGGGCCGATAGCAAGCGCCATATGACAGAAAACCCCTAAGTTGGGGAAAACCGGAAAAACGAATCACAGTGATTCCCGCGACTCTTGTCACCGAGTCAAGCGAACACTAGGTTAAGGCCATGCACTAGGAAGTCGGGGCGGACATCTAGTCATCTTAACAGTATCGGCGTCTTTCAGGCTGCGGGTAGTCCGTGGCCGCGATGAAGGATTCTGACGGTCAAAAATCCGGATGAACGGAGTTATAGAACGATGAACTGGACGGATGAACGAGTCGAAATGCTCAAGAAGCTTTGGGCAGATGGACTCAGCGCAAGCCAGATCGCTGCACAATTGGGCGGCGTCAGCCGCAATGCGGTGATCGGCAAGGTGCACCGCCTGAACCTGCCGGGCCGTGCCAAGAGCAGCGGCCAGACGAAGGTCCGCACCAAGCGGCCGGCGCCCAACGCGCCGCGCTCGTCGACTTTCACGGCACGTGCAGCCAGCCATTCCCACACGACCCGCTCGATCAGCCGCTCCTCCGCGGCGACCGCGCTCAAGGCCGATGTGGAAGCTGTCGCCTATCAGGAAATCGATACCCGTCCGCAAGAGGATGTCGTGGTGCCGATCTCCCGCAAGCTGGAACTGGTGCAGCTTACGGAGCGCACCTGCAAATGGCCGATCGGCGATCCGCTGCAGGAAGACTTCCACTTCTGCGGCAATGATTCCGGGGAAGCCAATCCCTATTGCAGCTACCATTCACGTCTCGCGTTCCAACCCTCCCAGGACCGCCGCCGCAAAGGCTGAGTTTGGAGTACGGCACGCGCGACGACCACGCGGCAACTGCCCGGCGCCATAAGGCTCCGGGCATTTTTTATGGCTGACTTGAGAAGTGATGGAGGGCCTCAGCCCTCGATCGAGTAGCCCGCGCCACGCACGGTACGAACGATATCGCGCATATTGGCCAGATTGAGCGCCTTGCGCAGACGCCCGACATGGACATCGACGGTGCGCTCATCGACATAGACGTCGTGGCCCCAGACACCATCGAGAAGCTGCGAGCGGGAATAGACCCGGCTCGGCGCACTCATGAGGAATTCGAGCAAGCGGAATTCGGTGGGACCGAGCTTGATGTCGCGGCCGCGACGGCGCACCCGGTGGGTTTCGCGGTCGAGTTCGACATCGCCGACCTTGAGCACGGTCGAAATCGTCTCGGGCCGCGCCCGACGCAGCATGGCGCGGACACGGGCGAGAAGCTCAGGCGTCGAGAACGGCTTGACCACGTAGTCATCCGCGCCCGTCGACAAGCCGCGAATGCGCTCGCTTTCCTCGCCGCGGGCCGTCAGCATGATAATCGGGAGCCGCTCGGTCTCTTCACGAAGGCGGAGCCGGCGGCACAGTTCGATGCCGGAAATGCCTGGAAGCATCCAGTCTAGAAGCAGAAGATCGGGAACGCGCTCGCGCAGGCGGATCTCCGCCTCGTCACCGCGCAAGACGGTATCAACCTCGTAGCCTTCCGCCTCAAGATTGTAACGCAGGAGGACGCTGAGCGCCTCCTCGTCTTCCACCACTGTAATCCGCGGTGCCATTGCCATCAGTTCAACTCCATGCAGTCCCGCTCAGGCGACCCGATCATTTGACCGGATCGGCGACGACGCTCGCGCTTTCGTCATCCTTGGGGCGATCCACCGACATCTGCTGGCCGGTCGCGACGTAGAAGACGGTTTCCGCGATATTTGTGGCGTGGTCGCCGATGCGCTCGATATTCTTGGCGCAGAACAGAAGATGCGTACAGGCCGAGATATTGCGCGGATCTTCCATCATGTAGGTGAGAAGCTCGCGGAAAAGCGAAGTGTAGATCGCATCGATCTCCTCGTCACGCTCACGGATCGAATTGGCCTGCTCGGACGAGTGCGAGGAAAACGCGTCGAGAACTTCTTTGAGCTGGGTCAGCGCCAGTTCGGAGAGATGCTCGAGACCCCGCACCAGCTTTTTCGGCTGGGGCATGGTGTGGATCGAGATCACACGCTTGGCGATGTTCTTGCCGAGATCGCCGACGCGTTCGAGGTCGGAGGCGATGCGGATCGAACCGATGATCTCGCGCAGGTCGGAGGCCATGGGCTGACGCTTGGCAATGACGAGAACAGCCTTCTCGTAAATCTCGCGCTCGCCCTGGTCGAGCAGGAGGTCTTCCGAGATCACGCGCTGCGCCAGCCCGGTATCGGCATTGATCAGCGCGGTCAGCGAGTCTGCGACCATGCCCTCGGCGATACCGCCCATTTCAGAAAGCCGACGCGAAAGCCAGCGCAGTTCGTCGTCATAGGCCGTTACGGTATGAGGTTCAGACATTGTTGCGATCCTTCAAATTCAAGCGGCGGCGCGAGGTCATCCCGTCAGCCGAAGCGGCCGGTGATGTAATCCTGGGTGCGCGGATCGTCCGGATTGGTGAAAATCTTGTCGGTGTCGCCCTCTTCGACGAGGACGCCGAGGTGGAACATGGCGGTGCGCTGCGAGACGCGAGCAGCCTGCTGCATCGAGTGCGTCACGATGACGATCGTGTAGTTCTCGCGCAGTTCGTGGATCAGTTCCTCGACGGTCGCAGTCGCGATCGGGTCGAGTGCCGAGCACGGTTCGTCCATGAGGATGACCTCGGGGCTGACCGCGATGGCGCGCGCAATGCACAGGCGCTGCTGCTGACCGCCGGAGAGGCCGGTACCCGGCTCGTGCAGGCGATCCTTGACCTCATTGAAGAGACCGGCGCGGACGAGGCTCTTTTCGACGACCTCATCCATGTCGGCCTTGTTGCGAACGAGACCGTGGATGCGCGGACCATAGACCACGTTTTCGTAAATCGACTTCGGGAACGGGTTGGGCTTCTGGAAGACCATGCCGACCCTTGCGCGCAGTTCCACCACGTCGATAGAGGGATCGTAGATATCCTCTCCGTCGAGGGTGATGTCGCCGGTGACGCGACAGATATCGATCGTGTCATTCATGCGGTTGAGCGAACGCAGGAAGGTCGACTTACCGCAACCCGAGGGTCCGATCAGCGCCGTCACAGTGTTTTCGCGGATGTTCAGATTCACATCATACAGCGCCTGCTTGGGGCCGTAGAACACGCAGACATCCTTGCCGCGCATCTTGATGACGGGTTCGTCGGCGGGCGCATTGACCGCCTTCTCCGTTGCCGCTTCCGACATCATATTCATCCTCGTCTTCCTTTATCCGTTACACGCGGGTTCTGTCGTTGCGGATTACCAACGCCGCTCAAATTTACGGCGCAAGATGATGGCCGCGATGTTCATCGCTGCAAGAAACAGCAGCAGAATGATGATAGCGCCGGATGTCCGCTCCACGAAGGCCCGTTCCGCTTCGTTTGCCCACATGAAGATCTGAACCGGAAGTGCCGTGGCCGGATCCATGGGCGTGGCAGGATAATCGACCACGAAAGCGACCATCCCGATCAGGAGAAGCGGCGCGGTTTCGCCCAGCGCCTGCGCCAGACCGATGATGGTGCCGGTCAGAATGCCGGGTGCAGCAAGCGGCAGTACGTGATGGAAAACCATCTGCATCTTCGACGCACCGACCCCAAGGGCTGCCGACCGGATTGACGGCGGTACGGCCTTCAGTGCTGCGCGGGTCGCAATTATGATTGTCGGCAGCGTCATCAGGGTGAGAACCAGACCGCCCACCAGCGAGGCCGAACGCGGCAGCCCCATGAAGTTGATGAAGACGGCGAGACCCAGAAGACCGAAGACGATCGACGGCACGGCAGCGAGGTTGTTGATGTTGACCTCGATGATATCGGTCCAGCGGTTCTTCGGCGCGAACTCCTCAAGGTAGATCGATGCGGCGACACCGATCGGAAGTGCCAGAACCAGAACGATCAGCATCATGTAGAAGGAGCCGATGATCGCCACGCCCACACCGGCGCTTTCCGCACGCGAGGAGGCGCCGTTGACGAAGATGCCCGTATTGAACTGCTTTTCCATGATGCCGTCGTCGACGAGCTGGTTGATCCAGGCAACCTCGCGATCGGAGACCTGACGGCGCGCTTCGGGGACGTTGAGATCGATGTGCCCCTTCAGCGTCGAGTCCACCAGGCCATTGGCCGTCATGGTGACCGGGATCGTCTTGCCGATCAGGTCAGGGTTATCCATCACCATCGTACGCAGCTCGATGCGCGCGCTGTCGGAGATCAGTCCGCCGACTTCCTTGACGGCGTTCTTGTCATCCGGATCGACGCCGAGCGCCTTGACCAGCGCATTGCGCGCCAGCACCGGATAGTTTGCCATCAGAAGGACGTTGGGATTTTCCGCCCGCTGGTCCTTCGGGTCGATCACGCTCTTCGAGAACTCGACCGGCACCGTGATCATGGTCTGCTCAAAGGCACCGATACCCTTGGAGACGACGGTCCAGAGCAGGATCGCCAGAAACAGGAGGCCAAGGAAGATCGCAGCCTGTCCGTAGAAGCGGAAGCGGCGTTCGGCAGCGTAGCGCTTCTTGAGCCCGATATCGCGGCCTTTGGGTGAAGCGGCATCGCCCGAGCCTGTGGTGATCGTCGCGTCGGTCATTCGTACTGCTCCCGGTACTTACGCACCACATACAGGGCGTAGATGTTGAGACCCAGCGTCAGCACGAAGAGCGTGATGCCGAGGGCAAAGGCCACCAGTGTCTGCGGCGAGTTGAACTCGAGGTCGCCGGTCAGCTGGCTGACGATCTTCACAGTCACCGTGGTCATGGGTTCGAAAGGGTTGATGGTCAGGCGCGCTGCCACACCCGCGGCAAGGACCACGATCATGGTCTCGCCGATGGCGCGGGATGCCGTCAGCAGAAGCGCACCGACGATACCCGGTATCGCTGCCGGCAGTATGACCCGCTTGATGGTTTCGGAGCGCGTCGCACCCAGACCCAATGAGCCGTCACGCATAGCACGCGGAACTGCGGTGATGATGTCGTCGGACAACGAGGAGACAAAGGGGATCAGCATGATGCCCATCACCGCACCCGCTGTCAGAACGCTCTGTGCCTGGATGAAGCTCGACGCACTGCCTGTGAAGATGCCGGCGATCTGCGCGGAGAGATCGCGCAGGAACGGACCGACTGTGACGACGGCGAAGAAGCCGTAGACGATGGTCGGGATACCGGCCAGCACTTCCAGGAGCGGCTTGGCAACCGAGCGCAGCTTCGGGCCCGCATATTCTGCCATGTAGACTGCGGCGAAGAGCCCGATCGGTACGGCCACCAGCATGGCGACGAGCGCAATGTAGAGCGTGCCGGCGAGCAGGGGCAGCAGGCCGAACTGGCCAGCGGATTCCGTCGCACCGGCAGCTGCGAAACGCGGATCCCAGACGGTGCCGAAGAAGAATTCGAGCGGCGGGACGGAGGCAAAGAAACGGCCGGTCTCGCGGACCATCGAAAGCACGATGCCGATCGTCGTGAGAATGGCTATCGAGGAGGCGAGGATCAAAAGACCGAGGATCACACCTTCGACGCGATTGCGTGCCTTCACCCGGGCTCCCAGCTGCGTCCAGGCCCAGCCGCCGCAGATGAGCGCGGCAAGAATGACGACGACCGAGCGCCAGAATGTACTGGTCTGCTGAAGGCTGTTGTAGTGGAAGGCGGCCTCGACCATCGGGTCGCTGGCGTCGG
>CEQK01072134.1_pt1 | contig 27969 bp, 25 predicted proteins | sample 531051 | NCBI WGS metagenome assembly CEQK01 (sample SAMEA2621229, study PRJEB7988) | marine metagenome | biome: marine biome (ENVO:00000447); feature: deep chlorophyll maximum layer (ENVO:xxxxxxxx); material: "saline water (ENVO:00002010), including plankton (ENVO:xxxxxxxx)" | depth 150 m
GGCCTCGATATCGGCGGCGGCTGTCTGCATCTGCAGGGCGGAAATCCGGATCATGTCGGCTCCTTCGAAGCTGTCGTGGCAAGCGTGTACTTACCCAAGAGAATGCCGGTCCTCTGCATCAATTGCGGCGCGCCGGATTGTCATCTCAACCTATCGCGGCTCTGAGTATCCGTTTCAAGCCGTCCGGATCGAGCGGCACCGGATTTCCTCCAGCGCACGGATCGACTGCGCCCATGGCCGCAACCTTGTCGACGTCGATATCGACAAGGCCCATCGCGGTCAGCGTATCGGGAATGTCGAGCGTTTCACGCAGGCTACAAATCCAGGAGACGACGCCTGCGGCACTCGGGTCCGGCAGATCCAGGAAATGGCCGAGGAAATCGAGCTTGTCCTTGATCGCGGGCATGTTGAACTCGACGACATAGGGCATCAGAACGGCGTTGAGCAGTCCGTGATGAGCGTCGTGCAGAGCCCCAAGCGGATGGGCGAGCGCGTGAATGGCGCCGAGGCTCTTCTGGAGAGCCACACACCCCATCCCGGAGGCCACCAGCATCTGTCCGCGCGCTTCGAGATTGCCGCCATCGAGCGTAGCCGCTGAAAGCCACCGGGCGATCAAGCGCAATGCATTGAGCGCGACGCCTTCGGCCATCGGATGGAACGATGGCGCGCAATAGGCTTCGAGCGCATGAGACAAGGCGTCCATACCGGTCGCAGCCGTGATGTGCGGCGGCAGGCCGGTCGTCAATTCCGGATCCATCACCACCACATCAGGCATCATGCGGGGATGAAAGACGATGACCTTGCGCTTCTCCGCCTCGTTGGTGATGACCGAAGATCGGCCGAGTTCGGATCCTGTTCCGGCGGTGGTCGGCAACGCGATGACCGGCACGAGGTTGGCGGTATCCGCGCGTTTCCAGTTGTCGCCTATATCCTCGAGGTCCCACATCGGGATCTTCTGGCTTGCCATCAGCGCGATCGCCTTGGCGGCGTCGAGTGCGCTGCCCCCTCCGATTGCGACGACGAGATCATGCCCGCCCGAGCGCAACGCCTCCACCCCGTCTGCGACGTTGCTGCCCGTCGGATTGGGTTTGACGTCGGAGAACACGGCGACCTCGAACCCGTCGCCGCGCAGGGCCTCAAGCGCATGCTGGACCGGATAGAGATCCTTCAGGCCTGCGTCGGTGACGATCAAGGGACGGCTGGAACCGAGCTCGCGGGCAATCGCGCCGAGTTCAGAGACCCGTCCGTTGCCGAAGCGCACAGAGGTCGGGAAGCTCCAGTTGCTGGAAACGGTCTGGGTATGAAACGACATGGGAACTGCCTTGCTGGGAGACGTCAGGAAACGGGCGTGGTTGCGCTTTGCCGCTTGAGGGCTCGCCTGCGCATGAATTCGGCCATTCCGACAAGGATGATCGCCGGGATGAAATTCAGCGTCGCGAGCGCCGGGTAGATTGGCGACGAGCCGACGGCAATGCCGCTGTAGACGAAGATCGGCAGCGTCCGTTCGGTACCCGACAGCGAATAGGAGACATAGAAATTGCCCCAGGAGAGCAGGAAAGCAAAAATGGCCGCAGAGAAGATTCCCGGCCACAGCAATGGAAACGTGATCTCGCGGAACACTTCCCACTGCGTGGCACCCGCATCGCGCGCGGCGTCTTCGAGGGTGTCGTCAAAGCCGTAGACCTGGACGGCGACGATCACCAGCGCAAACGGCGTGATGTAGACGACATGGCCGATGATGACGGTGAAGAGGCCGGCGGAGAAGTTCAGCCAGTTGCCCAGGACCGAGAACCAAAGAAGCATGACCACGCCCAAAAGCAGCTGCGGGAACAGAAGCGGCGCGAAGGTGACGACGCGGAACAGGTTGCGGAACCGAAAGGAATACCGGATCCAGGCAATGGCACCGGCGGTCCCGAGAACGGTCGCAATCACCGTCGAGACCGCCGCCACGATCGCTGAATTCATGACCGCAGGGAAAAAGTCGGGCTTGTCGAGGAGTTCGCCATACCATTCCAGCGAAAACCCTTCGATCGGGAAGGTCAGCACCCGGCTCGACGTGAAAGAGAACGCCACCAGCGTAACGATCGGCGCGTAAAAGAAGATGAGCAACAGCACGATCGTGCCGACCAGTGCCGTATCGACAAATGCATTCTTGAGACGTTGCGACATCATGCCGGCTCCTCCGTGCCAGAGGTTGTCCGGCGGAGAACAAAGGCCGCCGCGAGCATAAGCGTCAGCGCACCGATGGCGATCAGAAGGATCGTCAGTGCAGCGCCCAGCGGCCAGTTGACGCGCGTTTCGAAACTCTGCCGGATCAGTTCCGAGGCAAGCGGCGACGTGCCGCCGCCGAGCACCTTGGGTTCGAGAAAGGCTCCCAGGCTCAGGACAAAAACGAGGACAGCGCCGGAATAGAGGCCCGGCCGAGAAAGCGGCAACGTCACCTCAAAGAACGTGCGTAGCCGCGAGGCACCGGCATCATAGGAGGCGAGGATGAGATCGCGGTCGAGCCGTGCCAGCGAAAGATAGATGGTGAACATCGGATAGACGGCGAGATTGTAGACCATCCCAACCATGGTCCCGGTGGGCGTGAACAGGATATCGAGCGCCTCCGGTCCGAAGCCGAGATAAGACAGCAGCCAGTTGGCGACGCCGTTCCGGTCGAGCACCAGGATCCAGCCGAAGGTTTTCAACACTGCATCCGTCAGGAAGGCGAAGATGATCAGGATCTGGATCTGAACGTTGTAGGTCTTGAGCCGCGTTGTGAGCGCATAGGCGGCCGGATAGGCGATGAGAACGGAAATCACCACGCAGATCAGCGCCATGCCGACGGTTCGCAGCATGATCGTCCAATAGTGCGGCTTGGAAAATATCTCCGTCCAGATCGTCAGGTCCCAGGTCCATTGGAGCCGGTAATACTGCGTCGTCTGGAACGTCAGAATCACCGTCATGGCCAGGGGGATCAGGAAGAAGATCAGCATCACCAGCGCCAGCGGCGCCACTGCCGCCACCAGGACCGGATCATTCCATGTCTTGCGCTGGCTTTTCATGTCTACTCCGACAACAGAAAGCAGCGGACCGGTTCGAAACCGATCCGCACGTCTTCATCGACCTTGGCGACCAGTTCCGATGAGCCCGGAAGGTCCAGGACCACGGGCGCCTCCAGACCGGCGACGCGGATGCGGTACTGCGTCGATGAACCCTTGATGAAGTATTCGTCGACCACACCGTTGAGCGTCCATGTCTCGGGTCCCGGGTCACCATTGACGAAGCCGATGGATTCGGGGCGGATCAGAAGCGCCGTGTTCTCATCGCCCAGAAACTCCGAGACGTTGGCCTGAGCGATTACGGCGGGATTGCCGGAAACCAGTGATGACCTCACCTCGACATCGCCGTCGCTGGTGCGAGCGACATCGACGGGAAGAAAGTTGGTCTCACCGATGAAGCCCGCAACAAACTTGTTGGCCGGACGATAATAGATATCCGTGGGCGTGCCGATCTGAATGACATGGCCGGAGCGCATCACGCAGATCTTGTCGGCAAGCATCATCGCCTCCTCGAGATCGTGCGTGACCAGCACGAAGCTGGTGCCGATTTCACGGTGCAGCTTCTTGAGTTCGGCCTGAAGCGATTTCTTGAGTTTGGCGTCGAGCGCGCTCATCGGCTCGTCCAGCAGAAGCACACCCGGCTGCGAAACCAGTGCCCGCGCCAGCGCCACACGCTGCTGCTCACCGCCCGACAGTTGAGCCGGATAGCGGTCGAGATAAGCGATGTTTAGGTGCATCAGTTCGAGCATGGCCCTGACGCGACGGTCGATCTCGGCAGCATCGACCTTCTGCAACTTGAGCGGAAAGCCGATATTCTGCGCGACGGTTTTGTGCGGAAACAACGCGAGCTTCTGGAAAACCATCCGGGTCGGCCGTTGCGCGGCCGGAACGCCGTGCATGTCCTCACCCTGAATTTCGAGGCGGCCATCGGTCGCTTCCTCGAAGCCGGCAAGAATTTTCAGCAGTGTTGTCTTGCCGCACCCTGAAGGGCCTACGAGTGCGACGAACTCCCCCGTGCTGACCTCAAGGGATACGCCATGCAGCGCACGGACCCGACCGTAATCCTTGACGATTTCAGACGCGTCGATAATCGGGGTTGCCAATGCCAGCTTCCTCGCTCTGGTATGTTGATACCGGCACCGCCCGGTAGTTGAGCCGGACGGCGCCTGTCATGCAAGCCTGCTTTTAGCGGGCGGCGAGTTCTTCCTGCCAGATGGCGAGCATCTCATCGATGTTCGGGGCCACCGTGTGGAACTGGCTGTTGTCCCAGGCGGTCCACATGTAGTCCATCTGCAACGCCTTCTTCTCCTCATCGGAGAACAGGTCTTCAGCCTTTGCGTTGGGCACGAGGTTGCAGGTGGCTTCGGTGATTGCCAGTTCCTTGGCGACCTCCGGCGAGACGATGTATTTCAGGAAGTCGGCCGCGACCTGCGAGTTCTTGCCGTTGTCGATGAGGCCGGTTGCCTCCATCCAGATGATGCCCTGCTTGAGACCGTCCTTGGGCTCGGGCACGATCGACTGAATGTAGTCGTGGCCCTTCAGGCGCAGTGACGAGGTGCAATACGTGCCGCCGCCGATCAGTGCGCGGAACGAGCCGTCCAGCAGCCCCTTCTGGGCGATTGCCAGGTCGCCGACGATGGCACGCGTGTTCTTGAAGGCGGCGCGGAGAACCTTGCGAATCTCGCCAAGCTCGGCTTCGTCCAGTTGCTTGTAGGGATTGACCCCGGCGTAAAGCGCCAGCGGCATGATCGGCCAGTCACCCCAGTCGAGAAGGCAGATCTTGTCCTTGTAGGCGCTGTCGAACACCGGCGCGTAACTCGACCAGGTTTCGAGCTTATCGAACTTGGTGTTGACGGTCGGGCCGACCCAGCCCCAGCGTGTGGGCAGCCCCGTCGCCTTGCCTTCGAACTGCAACGGCTCGAACGGCGCCCGGAACTGCGGATAGAATTCGGCGTATTGCTCGGCGAAGTCGTTGTCGTCGATATACCGGCAGAATCCGGCCGGGCCCATGCGCTGGATCCAGGGGCTGTCGGACGACACCAGATCGAAATCGCGCGACGCGCCTGCAGCGAGCTTGGCAAAGCCGCCGGCGGAGTCGGTGATCAGGTCGACCGCGATGCGGACATCATTTTCCTTCTGGAACGGATCGAGGATCGAAGGCGAGTTGTAGCCTTCCCAACACATGTAGTTCAGGTCTTCGGCGGCCGAAGCGCCGCGCGACGCGCCCAAAAATCCGGCCCCTGCGGCTGCGATACCCATACCGCCCATGCCCTTGAGCACCGAACGGCGATTGATCTGAGTTGGTAGCTTGTTCATCCTGTCTGTTCCCTTTTTCATTTCAGTTTCTTTTTTCACCGTACTCTCGCGACGAGCGTCAGACGATTCCAAGGTAGCGCGTGATCTCCCAATCACTCACCTGCTTCTGATACTCCGCGAATTCGATCTTCCTGGAGCCGACGAACCAGTCGACAAAATCGGCACCGAAAATTTCCCGCGCCACCGCACTGCGATCGAGACGCTCTGCCGCATCGAACAAGTCACGTGGGAATACAGAATGGTCCGCCGGCGCGGTGGCGTAGAAGTCTTCCGCGCTGCCTTCAGGCGGCTCAATTTCGTTCCGAATTCCGTACAATCCAGCGCCTACACAGAGTGCCAGCGCCAGATAGGGATTGGTGTCGGCGGAGGGAACGCGAAATTCGAGACGCGTCGCCTCCGGCGTGTCGTTGATGACGCGGACCGCTGCGGTCCGGTTCTGCACACCCCAATTGGCCGAGATCGGCGCCCAGGCTCCCGGCACCAGCCGCTTATAGGCATTGACCGTCGAGGCGCACATCGCCAGTAGCTCCGGCATCAGCTTCACCAGACCTCCAATGAAATGACGGGCGACAGTGCTCAGGCCGTCTTGCGCATCGGGGTTGGAGAACGCCGCATTGCCCGCCTTCTCGCGCAACGAGACATGAAGATGTCCCGATTGTCCCGAGAGCGCCGGCGTGAGCTTCGACATGAAGCTCACCGTCAGCTCGTTGCGCGAGAAATAGGCTTTCGCAAAATTCTTGAACAGCATCGCGTCGTCGGGCGACTTCATACCCTTGGCATAGGTCAGCGGCGCCTCGAAGCACCCCGGGCCGAGTTCGGTATGGATGGCATCGAGCCCGACGCCCATGGTCGTCATCGTCTCGTCGAGTCCGGCCAGTAGATCCCCGTGCATGGCCGATGTCTGCAGCGAATAGGTGCGATTGCCCGGCGCGAAGTGCTTGAGATCGCGATACTTTTTCTCCCGTATGCTCTCCTGCGTTTCATCGAAGACGAAAAATTCGAATTCGAACGCGGAGAACACGTCGAACCCCATGTCTGCCGCTTCGTTGATGAGTGCCTGGCAAACATTGCGGGGAGAGCGCCTGCCAAACTCGCCGACGAAGTCGGCAAGGCAGACGGCACTGTCTTCGCCGAATGGATATTTGCGCACGGTGTCGGCAAGGAGTTTTGCCGGACGGTCGACAAATGCGGCGTCCTTGTAGGTGTTCTCGGCGATGTCCCAGAAATACAGGACTTCACAGAACGGATAGCCGTCCTTTCCCAGCTTGATCGCCTTTTCCGCGGAGACCAGCTTGTCACGGAACTCGGCTTCAGGATCGACCATCCCGATGTGAACCGATCCGGCGTTCAACTTGTCGAGGGCAGCTTGCAGACTGACGGGCATTTCGTTTGATCTCGGCATGGCACTGGTCGTGACGACCGGAGAAGATTAGGATCGGTCCCGATGCAGCGAAATAGCCCGATGGGGACAGACGGGCAGATTGGATCATGGCCCGTCTCGCTGCCCGACAAAAAGAAGGAACAGTCAGTGGACAGTGCGTTTTCCGCCTGGAACGATGCGGTCGCAAAGACGATCGCTTCCGTAGGGACCCCGGAATTCGCTCACAGGCTGGAAGCGGCGCTTAGCACGATCGTCAATTTCGATATCCTGATGGTTTTCGCCTATTCAGGTCAGGAAAAGCCGGTCTGCCTCTACCACAATATCGATCCTCAACGGGTCGGGACCGTGGTGGATGCCTATGTGTCCGGCCCGTACATCTTGGATCCGTTTTACAACACGGCGAATGACCCACTTACCTCGGGCGTCAAGCGGCTGCGCGATTTGGCACCCGACCACTTCAACAAGTCGGAATATTTCCGCCGCCACTACAAGCTGACGGGCATTCGGGACGAGGTCGGTATCATTTGCCGTCCAGAGGGATGGACCAGTGTTGTCGTCAGCTTTACCCGTCCGGTAACAGCTCCCGCCTTCCGGCGTCAGGACATCACAGCGATCCGGGCGGCACAACCGGTCATCCAGACACTGGCCGACCGCCACTGGCAACGGAGCGGGTCCGCGCCCGACGCCGAAGACAACGATGAAGCTGCAGTGCGGGATCCGATCAATGAACCGCTTACGCGGATGACCGATGGCATTCTGACCCCACGCGAGATCGAAATCACGTCTCTCGTCCTCCAGGGCCATTCAAGCGGCTCGATCGCGCGCACCCTCGCTATCGCACCCGGAACCGTGAAAAATCACCGGAAGAGCATCTACCAAAAGCTCGGGATCTCGAGCCAGGCCGAACTTTTCGCCTCGTTCATCCACCAGATCTCCGGGCGGTGACGCTGTCCGGCTTTCGCAACGACCAGGGCTCACACGCCAAGCTTCAATAATAGGTGCGGTCTGCCATCGGTATCCTCTCGATCCGTTCGAGCAATTCGGCCAGCAGGAGTTCCTCGGCACGATTGTTGCGGGCGCTCGGGTTCCACACGACATTGACATCGATCTCCGGCACGTCCTCATAAGGTGGCAGACGCCATAGAAGGCCGTCCTCGATGTCGCGCTTGACGACATGGATCGGCAGCGGCCCGATGCCGAGACCGGCGATGATCATCCGCCGGACTTCCTCGAGGTTTGCGGATGTGCCCACGACCTGCTTGTCCAGGCCTGCGCGCGCCCGCAGCAGGGCCACGGGGCGCAGTGCGTCGTCCATCTGGTCGGTCACGAAACTGACCGACGAATGGCCGGCGAGCTCGGCGATGGCGAGGTTCGAGCGACCAAAGAGCGGATGGGTTGGGCCACAGAACAGGCCGAAAAATTCCCGATAGAGCCGGCGATATTCCAGCCGGGGACTGCGCTCGTGGACCAGGCAGATGGCAAGCGAGGCGCGCCGGGCAACGACTTCCGCGATGGCGAACTTGCTGGCGGCCACGTCTATGGAGATCGTTGCGGCGGGGTGAGCGGTGTGAAACGCACTCAGCGCGTCGTTGAAGACCGGCGAGAGCACGTGGCTTGCGACCGCGATCCGCACATGGCCGCGGACTTCCTCTGCTACGTCGCGCATCAGCGTGCCGAGCCTGAGGATCGCCCCCTGAATATCGATTGCCTCGCGATAGAGAAGATTGCCCGCATCGGTCAGGTGGAAGTGTCCGGGCGATCGGTCGATGAGCTTGCGGCCCAGCCGGGCTTCGAGCCGCTTGAGCGCACTCGACACCGTCGGTTGCTTGAGCCGCAACCGGTCGGCCGCCGCCGTCACGCTGCCGGCCTCGGCGAGCGTCACGAAGGTGCGCAAGAGGTTCCAGTCCAGTTCGCGCGCCAGGCGCTCAAGATCCGAATTCGCCGCCATTATAGATTTGCTCTATAGTTAGAATTCCAATTATCTATTTGATCAATATTCAGTCCGTTGGCAAGCTTCCCCTAACAAGCAAAAAAGGGGAACCAAATGGGTGTCGAGGCGCGAGAAGCCCGCCAACCATGGATTCTATTGTCGCCAGCCCTGGTCGCGATCACGCTTCTGCTGTTCGTGCCGCTCGGCTTCATCGTCGTCTACTCGTTCTGGCTGCGCACGGCCACGGGTGCGGATGTCGCCGGCTTCCATCTCGACAACTGGGCCGAGGCGCTGACTGACAGGTTTTACCGGGACATTCTCTTCAACACTCTCAAGATCGCCGCGATCACGACGGTCGTCTGCGCCGTCGCCGGTTATCCCGCGGCCTACTTCATCGCCCGCTCCAACCGGAACAAGGGCTTCCTACTGCTGCTTCTGATGCTGCCCTTCTGGGTGAGCTACATCATCCGCACCATGTCGTGGATCAACATTCTGGGTGTGTCGGGCGCGCTCAATTCGTTCTTGATCTGGGTCGGCATCATCGATGAGCCGCTGCAGATGCTCTACAACGAGGCGACGGTGATCCTCGGGCTCGTTCACTTCCTGCTGCCTTTCATGATCCTCAATGTCTTCGTCTCCGTCGACGGGATCGACCAGAACCTCGAATCCGCGGCCAACTCGCTCGGTGCGACCAAGATCCAGACGTTCATCTCCGTCACGCTTCCCCTGTCCTTGCCCGGGCTGGCAGCGGGCGGATTGCTTTGCTTCGTGCTGGCGGCAGGAACCTATATCACGCCGCTGGTGCTCGGGGGCCCGCGCGACGCGATGTTCGCCAATCTCGTTTTCGAAGCGATCATCACCCAGCTCAACTGGCCGCTCGGCTCGGCGCTCTCGCTGATGCTACTCGCCGTGCTCGGCGCGCTGGTGCTCGTCTACAACCATTTCCTGGGCATGGCCCAGCTGATGAAGGGGATGGGCTGATGAACCGCGGCACAGGTTGGACCCTCATCAGGATCTGGACGATCCTCGTCTATATCTTCATGTTTCTGCCGGTCGCCGTCGTGGTGCTCTTGAGCTTCAATTCGAGCGAATTCGGCGCCTTCCCGATGAGCGGACTATCCTTCAGATGGTTTGTCGAACTCGCCGGCAACGAGGCGATCCTGCGCGCGTTCCAGACCTCGATGATACTCGGGGCGCTGACGGCGTTGATCTCGACGACCATCGGCGTTCTCGCGAGCCTCGCACTTATCCGCTACAAGGTGCCGGGCCAGAACCTGATCTCGACGATCCTGATTGCGCCGATCCTGGTGCCGGAGGTGGTACTGGCCGTCGCGCTGCTCCTCTTCCTCAATGCGCTGTCGATCAACAAGAGCTTCGCGCTGCTGCTCGCAGGCCATGTGATCTTCACCCTGCCTTTCGTCATCCTTGTCGTCCAGGCGCGCCTTGTCTCGATCCGCCGCGATGTCGAGGAAGCGGCCATGAGCCTCGGCGCGAGCCCGATTCAGACCTTTTTCTCGATCACGCTGCCGCTGCTTCTGCCGGCGGTGCTGGCGGGCGGGCTTTTCGCCTTCACCATTTCCTTCGACGACATCACCGGCACCTTGTTCTGGAAGCCGGGCGGCGTCGAAACCGTCCCCACCCAGATTTTCGCGATGCTGCGCAACTCGATCTCTCCCGAGATCAACGCGCTCGGCACCGTGATGATCGCGCTTACCGTCGGGCTCCCGCTTTTGGGGCTGGCCATAGCCCGACGCATGTCCGCCAATTCAGGCGGATGACCCGCATTTGTCGGCCACAGCACACTGGAGAAACACATGGACAGTACCAAACGTTATGAACGCCTCCGCGAACGCTATCTCAACGGCGGTCTCGACCGTCGCGTCTTCCTTGGCCTGATCGGCGCGGCAGGTCTCGCCTATGGCGTCCGCACCCCCTTCGTGCGTGAAGCCCGCGCTGCGGCCTCCGAAGTCCGTTTCGACGGCTGGGGCGGCGTGGTTTCGGAAGCGTTTCGCGAATACGCCTTCGATCCCTACACCAAGAAGACCGGCGTAAAAGTGGTCGACGGCACCTTTGGCGGTGGCGACGAGTATCTTTCGCGCGTCAAGGCCAGTCAGCCGGGCGAATACAACATCGCCCACCTCTCCGGCGTCTTCGATTACGCCCGCTATGCCGGACTCGGCCTTGCCTCGGAACTCAACGAGGACAACATCCCGAACCTGAAATACGTGATCCCGAAGCTCGTCGACGTCTTCCGTCCGATCACCGGCGGCAAGATTTCCTGCGTGCCCTATGACTATGGCACAACCGGCCTCGCCTATAACCGCAAGCACATCTCGGAAGACGAGATGAAGGAGAAGGGCGCCAAGATCCTGCTCGACGAGAAGTACAAGGGCAAGATCGCGGGATGGTCCGACTGGCGGACGCGCATCTGGTATGCGTCGCTGCAGACCGGACAGGACCCGAACAACGCCACCGACATGGACGCGATATGGGAGGCGATCCGCACCCACCGCGACCTGTCGCTGAAATACTGGACCTCGGGCGCGGAACTGATGAGCCTTCTCGCGGAAGAGGAAATCTACGTGACCGAAGGATGGTCCGGCCGCATCTATGCGCTGCAGGAGCAGGGCCACGATATCGGCTATATGGACCCGCCGAACGGTTTCGGCTGGCAGGAGTGTCTCTTCGTCATCAAGGGTTCGCCGATGCCTGAGTGCGAAGAACTGCTCAACTTCATGCTGGCGCCGGAAACCTCGATCGCGGTCGCCGAGGGACAGAACTATCCGCCGGCGCTCGATCCGCAGAAGGTCGATCTCGGCAAGAAGATCCCGACCCTTCCGGCCTTCGATCCGACAGGAACGCTCTCTGGTCTGACCTTTGCCGATCCGGAATACTGGAACGGGCATGAAGCCGAATGGTCGAAGGAATTCGGCCGCATCCAGAAGGGCTACTGAGCCTGCAATCCGGTCCCCGCAACCATTGCGGGGACCACCCTGCCCCTTCGAAAGGTCAGAGATTTGAGCACCGTCAAACTCACCGATATCGAAAAGCGCTTCGGCGATTATGTCGCCGTCCACCGCATGTCGCTGGAAATGCCCGAGGGCGGTTTCGTCACGTTGCTCGGCCCATCGGGCTGCGGCAAGACGACGACCTTGCGCATGATCGCCGGCCTGCTCGATCCCACTGCCGGTGAAATCGAGATCGGCGGCAAACGCGTCAACGACGTACCGATCCACAAGCGCAATCTTGGCCTCGTCTTCCAGAATTATGCGCTGTTTCCGCACAAGACGGTGGCCGACAATATCGCCTTCGGGCTGAAATATCGCGGCGTCGGCAAGTCGGAGATGGCGCGGAAGGTGAAGGACGCGCTGGAGCTCGTGCAACTGCCGCATGTCGCAGAACGCTATCCGCGGGAATTGTCCGGCGGCCAGCAGCAGCGCATTGCGCTGGCGCGCTCTATCGTGATCGAGCCGGACGTGCTTCTGCTCGACGAGCCTCTGTCGGCGCTCGACGCCAATCTCCGCGAGGACATGCGCGTCGAACTCAAGCGCATTCAGGAACGCATCGGCGTGACGACCGTCTTCGTGACCCACGACCAGTCCGAAGCGCTGGCCATGTCCGACCAGATCGTCGTGATGTCGGCCGGCCGGATCGAGCAGATGGGTGCACCGCAGGAGGTCTACAACACGCCCGGCAGCGAATTCGTCGCCCGGTTCCTCGGGGCCTCCAACATTGTCGAAGCGGAATGCACCGCCCGCGACGAGACATCCATCGTGCTCGAAACGCCCGATCTCGGTCGTATCGTCATTCCAGCCGACCGCGGACCGAAGGTGACGGGGACCGGCCCGGTCAAACTGGTGCTTCGCGCCGAGAAGCTCGCGTTGTCGGAAGGCAAGCTGGCAAATAATGACGTCTCGCATTCGGCCAAGGTCGAGACCGTCGATTATCAGGGTCAGGCCGCGCGTTACTTCATCCGGCTTGGCGACCTGCAACTTCAAGCCATCAACATGATCGACACCCGCCCGCATGGAGAGGGAAGCGAGGTTACCGCTTCCTTCCGTCCTTCGGACTGCACGGTACTGCCCGCATGACAACATCCCCCGAACGCCCCAAGAGCCACCTGTTCTACCAAACCCGCCGTCGCCGGCCGCTGCTCGACCAGGCGCGTGGCGTCTATCTCTGGGACGTGGACGGCAAGCGCTATCTCGACGGTTCTTCGGGCGCGATGGTCTGCAATATCGGCCATTCCAATGAGCGGGTGCTCGAGGCGATGCGCCGTCAGATGGAAAAATCCACCTTCGGCTACCGACTTCATTTCGAAAACGAGTCTGCGGAGAAACTGGCAGAGAAGACCGCCAAACTGGCGCCTGCAGGCATGGAGCGCGCCTTCTTCGTTTCCGGCGGATCAGAAGCGGTCGAAAGCGGTATCAAACTCGCCCGGCAGTATGCGCTAGCCAAGGGCGAGGCCCTGCGCTGGAAGGTGATATCGCGCTTTCCAAGCTATCACGGCGCCACGCTCGGCGCGCTTGCCGTGACCGGCTACACGCCGATGACCGCACCGTTCGAGGCAATGATGCGGCCGATGCCGAAGATCCCTGCGCCACGCGCCTATCTCGACGGCCTCGATCCCGACGATCCTGCAACCGGCGTGCACTATGCCGCGATGCTTGAACGCAAGATCATCGAGGAAGGCCCTGAAACGGTGCTCGCCTTCATCGTCGAGCCGGTGGGTGGGGCTTCCACCGGCGCGCTGGTGCCGCCGGAAGGCTACATGCAGGCCATCCGCGATATCTGCACGAAACATGGCGTGCTGCTGATCCATGACGAGGTGATGTCGGGCGGCGGACGCACCGGAAAATTCTTCGCCGGCGAACACTGGAACGTCGACCCCGACATCCTCGTGGTCTCCAAGGGTTTTGCCGCCGGCTATGCGCCGCTGGGCGCCATGCTGGCGCAGGATCACATCGTTGATGCGGTGCTCGACAAGGGCGGCTTCATTCACGGCTACACCTATGCCGGCAATCCCCTCGCCTGTGCGGCCGGTCTGGCTGTGATCGAGGAGATCGAGAACCAGGGCATGATGGACAATGCCACGAAGACCGGCGCGCTTCTGAAGGAGCGGCTCAAAGGGCTGATGAACCGCTTCCCCTTCATCGGCGACGTGCGGGGGGAAGGTCTGCTGCTCGCTTTCGAACTGGTTTCCGACCGCATGGCGATGACACCGTTCCCGGCTTCACTCGGCCTTTACGACAAGCTGGTCGAGATCGCCTATTCCAAGGGATTGATCATTTATTCCAGGCGCACGCGGGGCGGTTATGAGGGGGATCACTTCCTCGTCTGTCCGCCGATGATCGCCACCGAGGCACATGTCGACGAGATCATCGAAACGCTGACGGAATCGCTTGCCGAACTGGAAGCCGATATCGGGCCGCTGCTCGAGCGGAGCGCTTGAGGCAGTCGCATGGACAAGATCATCATCACCTGCGCGGTGACGGGCTCAATCCACACCCCGTCAATGTCCCCTCACCTCCCGGTCACAGCCGACGAGATCGCGGAGCAATCGGTAGACGCCGCCGAAGCTGGCGCCTCGATCCTTCATCTCCATGCGCGCGATCCCCAGGACGGTCGGCCCTCAGCCTCACCGGACCATTTCATGGGATTTCTCCCACGCATCAAACAGCGAACCGATGCGGTCATCAATCTGACGACCGGCGGCAGCGCTCTGATGAGCCTCGAGGAGCGACTGGCAGCGCCCCTGCAAACCGAGCCGGAAATGTGCTCGCTCAACATGGGCACGATGAATTTCGCGCTCTATCCGGCAGCAGAGCGGATCACCGAGTGGAAACATGACTGGGAGAAGCCGTTCCTCGAAAATTCCGACGAACTGATTTTCCGCAACACGCCGCGCGACATTGCCCATGTCCTCACCGAGATGGGCGAGAAGCGCGGCGCCCGCTTCGAGTTCGAATGCTACGATGTCGGCCATCTCTACATGCTCAGGCACTTCGCCGATCGGGGCATGGTGCAGGCGCCGTTCTTCATCCAGTTCGTCTTCGGCGTGCTCGGCGGCATCGGCGCGGATCCGGATAACCTCATCCACATGAAGCGCATGGCCGACAAGCTGTTCGGCGACGACTACCGCTTTTCGGTGCTCGCTGCGGGACGCCAGCAGATGCCGATGGCGACAATTGCCGCGGCGATGGGCGGGCATGTTCGCGTCGGGCTCGAGGACAGCCTGATGATCGAGCGCGGGGTTCTGGCCAAATCCAATGCCGAGCAAGTCGCAAAGATACGCGGAATCGTCGAAGGGCTCGGTCGCACAGTCGCGTCTCCCGCCGAAGCACGCCAAATGCTCGGCCTCAAGGGCGCGGACAGAACCGCATTCTGATCAAAACAACGACACAACAACTCGGGACAAAACCGATGAAAGCCATTCTCGACCCGCGCCAGTCGGCGCACGATCCGAAACACTTCATGGCCAATGGCAGCCGGCTCGCCAATCCGGAGCAGCCGCGCCGCGTCGAGGTTCTGAGAAGCGGAGCGGAGGCAGCGGGTTGCACGTTCGAAGCGCCGCAGGATCACGGGCTCGGCCCCATCGCCGCCATTCATTCCGCCGAATATCTGACCTTCCTGCGCACGATCCACAAACGCTGGAAGCGCATCGAAGGTGCGTCGGACGAGGTGATCCCGAATGTCCATCCGGCCAACCGCACGGACAGCTATCCGCGCTCGGCTGTCGGTCAGGCCGGCTACCACCAGACCGATACCTCCTGCCCGATTTCGTCGGGAACGTGGGAGTCCGCCTATTGGTCGGCGCAGACTGCGCTGTCGGGTGTCGATGCCGTCGCAAACGGCGAGAAGGCCGTTTATGCGCTGAGCCGTCCGCCCGGCCACCACGCTTTTGCCGATCTCGCCGGCGGCTTCTGTTTTCTCAACAATTCCGGGATTGCTGCGGATGCATTCACACGACGAGGGTTACGCGCGGCGATCCTTGATGTCGACGTTCATCACGGCAACGGCACGCAGGGCATATTCTACCGGCGCAAGGATGTACTGACCGTCTCGATCCATGCCGATCCGATGCGCTTCTACCCCTTCTACTGGGGCCACGCAGCCGAGCGCGGCGAGGGCGAAGGGCTCGGGTATAATCTCAACATGCCGCTCGAACGCGGCACCGGCGACGACGCCTATCTGACGACACTCGAAAACGCGTTGAAGCGCATTTCCGATTTCGGTGCCGACGTTCTTGTTGTCGCGCTCGGGCTCGACGCTTATGAGAACGATCCGCTCAAGGGGCTCGCGGTGACCACGCCGGGCTTTGCGCGCATCGGGACCGCGATCGCGAAGATGGGTCTGCCTACACTGATGGTGCAGGAAGGCGGCTATCTCAGCGAGGAACTTGGGCACAATCTGCGCAGCTTTCTCGAGGGTTTTCAGAGCGCATGACCAAGACCTGTGATTTTCTCGTCATCGGCGGCGGCATCGCCGGCATCTCGGCGGCCGCTTTTCTTTCGGCAAAGGCACGTGTCATCGTGCTCGAAGCGGAGAAGACACCGGGCTATCATGCGACGGGTCGGACCGCGGCGATCTACATTCGCAACTACGGCAACGCCACGCTCAGAGCATTGAATGCCGCCGCGCATGGTTTTCTGGTCGAGCCGGAAGGTGTGAGCGAGACGAGCCTTCTGTCGCCCCGCGGCGAACTGATGATCGCCACCGAGGACGAACTCCCGACTTTCGATACTTATGTGGCCGGAGCCTCCGGCATGGATCGTCTGACCGCTGCGGAAGCCGTCGAGCTGTTTCCCATTCTGCGGCCCGAGCCGATCGCCGCTGCCGCGATCGAGCGGGATGCGATGGATATCGACGTCGACCGCTTCCTCCAGGGGCTCATCCGGCTGTTGCGCCGGCGCGGCGGTGATATCGTGACCGGTGCCCCCGTCAGCTCACTTGTCCGCGAGGACGGAGTTTGGACCGCCGAAACGCCCACAGGCCGTTTTTCTGCGCCGGTCATCATCAACGCCGCCGGAGCCTGGGCCGATCAGATTGCCCAGCTCGCCGGAGCGAGGCCGCTTTCCATCACCCCGATGCGGCGCTCGGCAGCCCTCCTGCCCGCGCCCGATGGCTACGATGTCGACAGGTGGCCGCTGGTGGCCTCGGCCAGCGAACGCTGGTACGCCAAGCCCGAAGCCGGCAAGATCATGGTTTCTCCCGCGGATGAAACAGCGGTCGAGGCACATGATGCCTGGGCTGATGAAATGGACCTTGCCGAGGGGCTTTTCCGCTTTGAGCAAGCGGTGACGACGCCGGTCACCCGCGTCGAAACAAGCTGGGCCGGCTTGCGAAGTTTCGCGCCCGATCGCACCCCCGTCTGCGGGTTCGACACGGAGCGCGAGGGCATCTTCTGGCTTGCCGGTCAGGGCGGCTACGGCATCCAGACCGCACCCGCGCTTGCGCGGCTAACTGTCCAGTTGTGTCTCGGCGAGAAACCCGATCTAAGCTCCGCCACGGTCGCCGCGCTTGATCCAAAGAGATTTGCCGGCGCGTAACAAAAAGCATTCAGAAAGGAATATTCAATGAGCGATATTACCAGACACGACACCGGCCCGCGGATGAGCCAGGCCGTCGTTTACAACTCGACGATCTATCTCGCCGGCCAGGTGGGTGCGAAGGGCGAAAACGTCACCGCGCAGACGACCGCAATCCTCAAGAACATCGACGATCTCCTGGCGCGCTGCGGTTCGGACAAGACAAAGATCCTGCAGGCCACCATCTGGCTCGATTCGATGGATGATTTCGCCGAGATGAACGCCGTCTGGGATGCCTGGGTGCCCGAAGGTCACACGCCTGCACGCGCCTGTGGCGAAAGCAAGCTCGCCACCCCGGAATACAAGGTGGAAATCATCGTCGTGGCAGCCGCGTAAGATCGCGCCTCCAACATCGATCTCTCCGTTCGTTCGCGCTTGCCAGCAACAGGTGGCAGTGCCACGTTGACCTGAGCGTGTGCGGACGGAGAGGAGCCATCCGCACATGTCCCGCATCATGGCAGGAGGGTGTGATGGCAAAATTCTCAAATCCGCTACGCAAGGTCTGGGCCGAGGGCCGCACCGCCGTCAACGGATGGCTGGCCGTACCTTCGGTGATCAGCGCCGAAGCGATGGCGGTCGCCGGCTGGGATGTCATCACTGTCGATCTACAGCATGGCACAGCGGACTATTCCGATCTCCTGGCACTTCTGCCTGTCATCGAGAAGTCGGGTGCCGCCTCGATGGTGCGCGTGCCATGGGTGGATGAAGCCTCCATCATGCGCACGCTCGACGCCGGGGCCATGGGCATCATCGCTCCGATGATCGAGACCGCGGCAGATGCGGAGCGCTTCGTGTCCGCCTGCCTCTACCCGCCGGACGGGCGACGGAGTTCGGGACCGATCCGGGCCCGACTCGCCTTCGGGGCCGACTATCAGCCGTCCGCCAATCGCGAAATCGTCACGCTCGCGATGATCGAAACCCGATCCGCCGTGGATGAGCTTGAGGCTATATTGAAAGTGCCCGGCCTCACGGGTGTCTATATCGGCCCCTCGGATCTCGGCTCGGCGTTCGGTCATGGCCCGGGTTTCGACCGCAGCGAGCCCGAGGTTCTCGAGCTTATCGAGCATATCCGCAGAACAACCGCGGAGGCCGGACTGATGTGTTGCCTCCATTGCGGAGCATCCGACTATGCCCGGGGTGTGGCTGAGCGCGGCATGAACCTGGTTACGATCAGTTCCGACGCCCGCTTCATCGAGGCTGGCGCGATGGAAAGCGTGAAAGCCTTCAGGCGAACTGCTTGAAGGTTCTTGCGGCGCGGTCCGCCATCAGATCGGCCGCCACCTCGACCTGAGCCATGCTCTCTAGCGCGCGCTCTGCGGCATCGGGTTCAATGCCCTTGCCCAGAATGACGCCGATTTCACGGGTCAGAAACGCACGCGAATATTCCGGGTGAAACTGCATGGAGAAGGCCGGAAAATCATAGTCCAGCATGCCGACGGGGCAGTAGTCCGCGGAGCCTGTCACGCGCGCATCTGGCGGAACGGCGACGACCTGATCCTGATGCCAGACATTTGCATATGTCTCGATGCCGTCGAGCGTGAAGCGCCTGGCGCCGACCACTGGCCCAAGCGGCGCCTTTTCCGCATGTCCGCCGAAAGTGTGGGCCATCATCTGATGGCCGAAACAGATCCCGACGAGCGGTTTGCCCGCATCGCGCGCGGCAAGCAGGAACAGCCGCAGCGGTTCCATCCACTCGACCTCGTCGTAGACGCCGACCTCGGATCCGCTGATGATGAAACCATCATAAGCTTCGGGCACCGGCAGCCGCTCGCCCTTTGCTATATCGAGGATCGTGAATTCCGCATCGGGCAGCGCCGGGGCGATCCAATCGCGGATCTGTCTGCCCGTTTCCGCAAACGCCGTGGTTCCGGGAAACGGCAGGGTCAGGTTCAGGATCGCTATCTTCATCATCAAATTTCCAGGCGATTGTATTTCATCACATAGCTAGCGGGACCGATTGCCGGATGACAAGCCCGCCCGGTAGGAGATCATACGACTTGAACAACGTGCACATTAATGTCGTAAAAGCCGAGGAACATTCCCAAGCCCCATCCATTTGCCGTCCGTGGGGCGCGGTCCACGCACCCTGAACGAAGTGAAAGCGCTGGAGAAGCAGTACGATGCGTCAACTGGCCAAAAATTTCTGGACTTTCCGCGGCGATTTCAAAGTTGCCAAAGTCATCAATGTCGGTACCCACATGTCGCTCGCACGACGGGCGAACGGCAAGTTTGTACTGCTCGACAGTTACGACCTCGACGAGAGCGACCGCAAGTCGCTTCTCTCTCTGACAGATGGCGGACAAGCGATCGAAGCGATCATCAACGTTCATCCCTTCCACACACTTCATTGCAGTGCCGTACACAAGCTGTTGCCGCATGCGCGTTTGATCGGAACGGGCCGCCATCACACCAAAGCGCCGGAACTGCCCTGGGAGCCGGGTTTGATTGAAGATCCCGCCACGCAGGCCGAGTTCGCCGCCGATCTCGATTTCTCCGTGCCCGAAGGCGTGAATCTCGTCTGCGCGGACGAGAATGTTCACTTTTCCTCGGTCCTCGTGCGCCACAAGGAAAGCGGCATCGTCCATGTCGATGATACGATCATGGTACTCGCGGCGCCCGGATTCCTCGGCAAGCTGCTGCCGCAGTCCAAGCTCAAGTTCCATCCGACACTCGCAAAGGCGCTCCAGGACCGTCCGGGTGCATCCGACGATTTTACGGCATGGGCCCGCGATCTGGCCGAGAAATGGGCCGGCACCCCGATCGTCTGCGCTGCCCATACAGCCATACGCGAATTACCCGCTCATGGTTGGCGTGACGAGGTGCTGAAAACCCTCGCCGGTGTCGAGAAAACACTTTCCAAACACCGTTCCGCGCACGGCTGATTGCTTTCCCAGTCAGAGACGACAAAGGGCCGGTCTGGCCGCCCCTTTTTGCGACCGCATAGCTCAGCGCTTCGCCGCGACCAGCCTGAGCGCGCCCTTCAACGCGATGCCGGAAAGGCTGGTGGGACTGGTAGAAAAGCCCATACGGTCGAGAGCTTCCTCTTCGTCGGGGTGCGGCTTCCCTGTGAAGGCTGAAGTGGCGAGGCGGATATAGCCAGCGATAGACGAGGCTTCCTGTTTCAGGCGGGCCAGCACCGGCAGGAGTTTCTGCTCGATCTCGTTGAAATCCGTACCGAGCGGGAAGGTCGGCAAAAGCTCACGATGCGGTTCCAGCCAGGCCGAAACCGTCCCCGGCAGGTTGTGCCTCGCACTCTCCGGCAGCGTGTAGCTTTGCGGGAGTTTGCCGGCCTTCTTGGCGCGGGCGATCAGTTCGTCCTGGAAACGGCTGTCGGCGATCTCGATCAGGGCAGCGATCACTTCCGCATCCGATTTGCCCCATATATCGGCGATGCCATACTCGGTCACCACGATATCGCGGAGGTGACGCGGCACCGTGGTGCATTCGATATCCCATGCGATGTTGGAATGGAGTTTCCCGCCCGACCTTCGGGTGGCAGCCAGCGTGATGATGGAGCGGCCGTCATCGAGCGCCAGAGCCTGTTCGACGAAATTGAACTGTCCGCCGACGCCGCTGACCACACGACCGTTCTCGATGGCGTCCGACATGATGTCGCCAAGAAGGGAGACCTTCATCGCGCCGTTGACGAAGCGGGCTTTCACGCGCGCGGCACGCTTCTTCTCCTCATCGCCATACAGCGCGTTGGTAAAACTGACCGGCACCATGGCGATCTTGTCGCGTTGCGCTTGGGGCATTTCGCGCAGGGTGCGGTAGAAGTCACGGGTTTCGACGAAAAAGCCGGCATAGATCGCACAGCCATCGACTTCACGTTTGATCACGCCTTCCTGAAACAGCTTCAGTAGACCGCCGACAAGCATTTCGGTGACACCATGCAGCCCCGTTTCAAACGGTCCCGAGTTTTCTTCGGAAACCGTGAAGGGACAGTCGCCATATATTGCATCGGCCTTGCTGCGATGACGGAGCAGAAGGGCGTGGGCAACGGAATCGCCGATCGCACCGATCCCGATCTGCAGCGTTCCGCCGTCTTCCACCAGCCGCGAGACATGCGAACCGATTGCATGGGCCGTCAGGTTCACCGGCCGCTTGACCGCTGAGAAAAGTTCAAACGGTTTTTCAGGGTCAAGGACGGTGTGAAACTGGTCCTTGGCCACCACCGCGCCGGGCCCTGTCAGAAACGGCATCTCGGCGCTTGTCTCGGCGAAGGCAACAAAATCGAGTTTTCCTTCGTCACGCAAGCGGAACAGATCGGTCGAGATGTCGGTGTTCGACGACAGGCTGAAGCCGTTCTCACCTTCTGCCACCAACTGGACGAGCACGTTCGGACGGCGCGAGACCAGCACGTCGAATGCGTGCGTGTAGTTTGCGGACAGATAGTTCTGCTGGACGGTACCATTATCCAGCCAGCGTCCGGCGAGCAGGAAGAACTCCGAGACCTCGATATTGTCGGGCAGCGTCCCCTTTCGGATCAGGTCCGCATACAGAAGGCTGGGATAAGCGCCAAACAGACGATCGCGGGCGGGTCCGAGAAAACGACCCTGGATTCCCTCACCCGTTTCGGGCACTTCAAGCGTCAGCGCGGTGAATATCTGCAGCTTGATGGACGGGTCATCGCAGGCCAGTTTGACCAGCGCATTGATGAGGGTCACCGGTTTGCCAAGGCCCAGCGGCAACCCGACGCGTATATCGCCACCTGTCGCCGCTACGATCTCACGCGCGACGGCCTCGGCATCAGTCAGTCTCTGCATGGTGAATTACAGGTCGGCCCACCCCGGGTCCGGCGCAAACCGGTTACCGTGGCGCTCCGCAAGTTCCTCAAGACGTTTACGGATCTCTTCGGTACCACGGGTCTCGGCGTAATGCATAGGCCCGCCGCGGAACGGCGCGAAACCGGTGGCGAATATCATCGCGCCGTCCACCTCGTCGGCATTACGGGCCACGCCCTTGCGCAGACATTCCACGCAGCCGTCGAGCATCGGCAGGATCAGACGGTCGGTCAGATCATCCGGTCCGGCCTTGTCCGTGTCGGGTCGCGGTGTGCCGTCCGACCAGTCATAAAAGCCCTTGCCTGACTTCTTGCCCGTATTCCCGGCATCGACCTTCCGGCGAAGCTCGTCGTTGATCTCCGGCATCGGCTTGTCGAGCGAGGATTTCAGGCTCTCGGCGACATGAAGGCAGATATCGAGGCCCACCTGGTCGGCGAGAGCAACGGGTCCCATAGGCATGCCGAAATCGATTGCCGCCTTGTCGATGACTTCCTTGTCGACGCCCTCTTCCATGAGCACCATCGCCTCCATGAGATATGGAGTGAGCGCGCGATTGACCAGGAAGCCCGGGTAATCGGTTACCGGCACGGGCAGACGGGAAATCTCACCGCAGAACGCCATCAGGCGCTCGAGCACTTTCTCGTCGGTACCGTCCTGGCTGACGACTTCAACGAGTTGCATTTTTGAGACCGGGTTGAAGAAATGCAACCCGGCAAAGCGGTTCGGATTTTTCAGATTCGAACCAAGCTCAGACAGGCGGAGGCTGGATGTGTTGGTCGCAAGGATCGCATCCGGCTTCATCCGCCCTTCGGCGTCGGCGTAGATTTTCTCCTTGAGCTCGGGATTTTCCGTCGCCGCCTCGATGACGAGATCGGCCCTCGCCAGCCCATAGCCCTTCGGATCAGGAATCAGCCGATCAAGCACATCGCGCGTCTCAATGCTCGTCAGATGCTTGTCCTTGCAGATCTTGGCAGCCGTCTTGACAGCCTTGCCGAGCGGCTTGAGATTGATGTCTCCGAGTGTGACGCGCTTACCCTTGATCGCCGACCAGGCGGCAATTTCAGCACCCATCTCGCCCGCACCGATGACGTGGACATGGTCGATGCCATCCTCGCCACGAGCGCCGTTCTTCAGGCTCTGCTGGAGGAAAAACACGCGCTGCAAGTTCTGCGACGTATCGGATTTCAGCAGCTCGGCGAAACTCTCGATTTCCGCCTTCTGCATCGCCTTCCGGTCATCGCCATGCTCTTCCCAGATGTCGATAAGGGCGTAAGGAGCGGGATAATGCTCCTTCTTCGCCTTCTTGCCGGTTTCCGAGCGCATACGATTGGCGACCAGACCGCGTGCGGCATCGAACTGCAGCGCCTTGGCCTTCAGGCCCGGCTTCTGCTTGTCGACCTTGCCGGCAACGATGGCTTCTACAGCCGCCTCGACATGGCGTTCCTCGACCACGGCATCGACAATACCGAGCGACTTGGCCTTTTTCGTATAGGCCGTCTTGCCGGTCAGCATCATCGTCATGGCTTCCAGCGGATCGATGAGTGCGGGCAAACGATAGGTGCCTCCCAAGCCCGGATGGAGGCCCAGATTGACTTCCGGGAAGCCGAATGTCGCGCCATCCACAGCGATGCGATAATCGCAGGCGAGCGCGATCTCAAAACCGGCACCGAGCGCCATACCGTGAACGACAGCGATCGTCGGACACGGTAATTTCTCGAAGCGGTCGAGCACTTCCGCGCCCTTCCGGAGCATGTCGATCGCGCCGTCGCCGGTCATCTCACGGAAGCCGTTGATATCGGCGCCGGCGGCAAATCCGTTTTTCTTGGCCGAGCGCAGGACCACCGCCTTGGGCGAAGATTTCTCCAGCGCCTCGACTTCGGCGTTAAGCCCTTCAAGCACCACTTCCGAAATGGTGTTGGTCGATGTGTCGGCGCAATCGAGAACCAGCCAGACGATGCCGTCGGCTTCGGCCCTGCGCCAGGGATGACCTTCGACGTTTTCGGCCGGGCCGAGCGCGAGTTTGGTTTCACCGAGATAGGACAGAACTGGCTTGCTCATTGGATGGCCTCCAGGAGCATGGCACCGCCAAGACCGCCGCCGATGCATTCGGTCGCGATGCCGTATTTGCCGCCGGTGCGCTTGAGCGCATTGGCGAGATGCAGGACGATGCGATTGCCGCTGGTCCCGACCGGGTGGCCGAGCGAGATCGCGCCGCCATCGATATTGAGCTTGTCACGGTCGATACGCCCAAAGGCATCATCAAGGCCGAGAACTTCGCGGCAGAAGCCGGGATCCTCCCAAGCAGCCAGGCAGGAGAGAACCTGCGCGGCGAACGCTTCGTTGAGTTCCCATACATCGATCGTGTTGAGTTCGAGCTCGTTGCGCTTGGCAAGTGGTGTCGAACTCATGACCGGCCCCAGTCCCATGACAGACGGATCGAGGGCTGCCCATTCGCTGTCAACGATGCGGGCAATGGGCTTGAGTCCATGTTCTTCGACGGCTTCTTCCGAAGCCAGGATCACCCAGGACGCGCCGTCGGTGATCTGGCTCGAATTGCCGGCGGTCACCTTGCCATAGGGGCGCTCGAATGCGGGCTTGGGCTTGGCCAGACCGGCGAGATCGCTGTCGGGACGCACGCCGTCATCGGCCTCATAGACATTGCCGTCGCGGTCGATTGCCGGCACGACTTCATCCTCAAGCCAGCCTTCCTTCTGTGCCTTGGCGAGCCGGTGATGGCTTTCCATGGCGTAGGTGTCGGCCATCTTGCGGGAGATGTCGAAACGGTGGGCGAGGATTTCGGCTGTCTGGCCCATGGAGAGCTCGGTCACCGGATCGGTGAGGCCGCGCTCGAGCCCGATGACGGGCTTGAAGAATTCCGGCTTGAGACCGGCCATCGCTTTCGCCTGATCGAACGGTCCCTTGGCCATCGCGAGTTTGCCGAACCATTCCGACGCGCTCTGGCGCAGCACCAGCGGCGCATGGCTCAAGGATTCCGCGCCACCGGCCAGGATCATGTCGTGGCTTCCGTCGCGAATATAACGATAGGCCGTATCGATCGACTGCATGCCGGAGCCGCAATTGATCTGCACCGTAAACGCCACCATGTCCTCGCCAAGGCCGAGGCGAAGGGCGGCAACACGGGCCGGGTTCATCTCGTCGGCGACGACGTTGACGCAGCCAAGAATGACGAGATCGAGCTTCTGGGGGTCAAAAGTCTGCCGTGCCAGCAGCGGTCTTCCACACTGAACCGAGAGATCGACCGGGGTGAAAGGACCGGGTTTGCCGCGCGCCTTCAAGAACGGCGTGCGGGCACCATCGACGAGATAAACTGGGCGGCTCATTCTGCAGCAATCCTTGAGGGTTCTTCAGACTTGAAACCTTCATAGTAGCGAGCCAGTTCTTCCGGCGTGAAGTCGTCGACCGCCGTAACCTCGGCAACCAGCGTCTCCATATGAGCGATCTTGCCGCGCTCTTCGTCGGTGATCGCGCCTGCAGCCAAGGCGTCGTCCGGCGTCTGCTTGGCCTTGCGCAGCTTCTTCATCAGCGGATCGAGCTCGATCACTGCCGCGTAAGCCTCGTTGAGCTTCGCAACGCCGGGACGGACACCAGCCGTCCCGAGATGTCCGGTGATCCGGTCGCGGGTGGCCGACGGCTCGTAGATCAGATTGGCGCATTCAGCGATCAGTTCGTCGCTCGGCCCGGTGGTGCCGCCGCCGGGCAGCGTGACGAACCGTGCCACTGCACGCGCGGCCATCGACGGGGTATTCTCCAGCACCTCGTTGAGGAGACGACGGATCGTGTTGAACGAACGCGTGGCCGCGTATTCGAGAATGGGCAGGTCGGCCTCCTGCTGCCCTTCGTCCTCCCAGCGCTTGAGCGCTGCGGACATGAGGTACATTTCAGACAGGATGTCGCCCATGCGGATGGAGATCATCTCGCGACGCTTGAGTTCGCCGCCGAAGACGAGGAAGCACAGGTCCGCCACCAGAGCATAAGCAGCCGACCAGCGTGCGAGCTCACGGTAGATGTGGGCGACGGGTGCCGAACCATTTGGCGCGGGCGAAACAAGGCTGCCCGTCCATGCGCGGATAAAGGCGCGGCCTGCCGTTTTCACGCTGTGGCCGACATGCGCCCAGAACGACTTGTCGAAGGCGTCGAGGCTCTTCTCGTTGTCTTCCATCGCCAGCGCCTGCATCTCATCGAGGAGATGCGGATGGGCGCGGATCGAGCCCTGACCGAAAATGATCAGCGCACGAGTGACGATGTTGGCACCCTCCACAGTGATACCGATCGGCACCGCGCGGTAGAGCGGGAGCAGGTAGTTGGACGGACCGTCGATCACGGCCTTGCCGGAATGGACGTCCATCGCATCATTGCAGGCATCACGCATGCGAAGCGTCGCATGGGCCTTCATGATGGCAGAGATGACCGAGAGCGCTCGACCTTCATCGAGACCTGCACAGGTGAGCCGGCGCGCCGCATCCATCACGTAGGAATCGACCGCCATGCTGGCCATCGGGATCTGTACGCCGCCGAACTTGCCGATCGGCAGGTTGAACTGCTGACGGATGCGGGCATAGGCGCCGGTGGTGTGTGCCGACATGGCGATGGCGGCCGTACCCATGGACGGAAGCGAGATGCCGCGACCGGCGGCAAGCGCACTCATCAGCATCATCCAGCCGCGACCGGCGTAATCCGGGCCGCCGATGATGTGATCGATCGGAATGAACACGTCCTTGCCGGTCGTCGGACCGTTCATGAACATGGTCGTGGAGGGGATATGGCGGCGGCCAGTTTCGACACCTTCGAGGTCGGTCGGAACCAGCGCGCAGGTGATGCCGACATCCCGGCCCTTTGCGAGATGGTTGTCGGGGTCACTCAACTTGAAGGCGAGACCCAGAACAGTACAGACCGGCGAAAGCGTAATGTAGCGCTTGGCCCAGTTGAGGCGGATGCCGAGCACTTCCTCGCCGTTCCACATGCCTTTTTCGACGATGCCTTCATCGACCATTGCCGAGGCATCGGAACCGGCTTCGTTACTCGTCAGGCCGAATGCCGGAAGTTCGGTCCCGTCAGCCAGACGCGGCAGCCAGTATTCCTTCTGCTCGTCTGTACCGAACTGGTGGATCAGTTCGCCCGGGCCAAGCGAATTGGGGACCATCACGGTGACGGCTGCCGCAACGGAGCGGGTAGAGATGAAACGGACGACTTCGGAATGGGCAAAGGCCGAAAAACCGAGACCGCCATGCTTCTTGTGGATGATCATCCCGAAGAAGCCGTTCTTGCGCAGAAAGTCCCAGACTTCAGGCGGCAGGTCAGCATCCTGCTGATTGATCTTCCAATCGTCGATCATCTCGCAAAGCTGGGCGCAGGGACCGTCCAGAAACGCCTGCTCCTCAACCGTGAGCGTCGGCGCCTTGACCGCATGAAGCTTGGAATAATCGGGATTGCCGGAAAAGAGGTCCGCTTCCCACCAGACTTCGCCGGCGTTGAGCGCTTCCGCTTCGGTCTTCGACAAGCTGGGCAAGGCCGTCTTTGCCCAGCGGTGAATCGGTTTTGTGAGCAGTTTCTTACGGATGTCCATCATAAGACTCCAACGCGCAAAAGAGCCGAGGGTTCCCGGCACCTTTGAAGGGCAGAATGTCGCAGGTCAGCCGCTCATTTTTCCAGCCAGTCGGGCATGCGCGGCGGGGCCGATCCGGTGAGTGCGGCCCGGATGCAATCATCGAGCCCTGCAAGGCGCACATTGCGCCCCGAGAGACCCGGACCGTAATGGGCATATTTGCCTGAATTCGTCAGGACGACTTTTGTTTCACGCGGGAAGACCGGCTCGCGGATCGAGCACCAGCAGATGTCGGGGAACACCCGGACGCCCGATTTCTTCAGGTCATACAGAATGCCATCGGCTCGGGCCTCATCGATGATC
>CEQK01004612.1_pt1 | contig 27827 bp, 24 predicted proteins | sample 531051 | NCBI WGS metagenome assembly CEQK01 (sample SAMEA2621229, study PRJEB7988) | marine metagenome | biome: marine biome (ENVO:00000447); feature: deep chlorophyll maximum layer (ENVO:xxxxxxxx); material: "saline water (ENVO:00002010), including plankton (ENVO:xxxxxxxx)" | depth 150 m
GAGGCGGCGGCGTCCAGGCAGTTTTCGCTTAGTTCACGTCACTTTCATCCTGCGCCATGATCGCCGGCCCCGAAATGTTCACGCCGCAGGGCGGAAACTCGTTGACCGTGAAGAAGTTGTCGGGAAGGTCGGACCAGTAGTTCTCGCCGTCCTTCAGTTCGTCATAGGTCGCAACCGGCAGCGGCACCGAGATGAGCTGCGGCATGACGTTCCCCTCGAGTGCCGAGACGGCAGCCTTCATGGCAACGGCCACGAGACCCGGCGACTGCCCGATCGAGATGCCTTTCAGACCGTCGCCGGAATATTGAGCGATAGCCTTGCGGAAACCGTTCTCGGATTCGCCGGCGACCGGCACCCAGGGATGGCCCGCATCCTTCAGCGCCTGGATGACGCCGTTGGACCCGCCCTGGCCGACCACGGCCTCGAACTGACCGTGCACGGCGATGGCGTCAGCCACCACCTTCTGCGTGGTGCCGTCGTCCCAGTTGCCGACGACCTGGACGATTTCCCAATCGCCGCCATCATCCTCGAACACCTTGTTGATGCCGATGGAACGGTCGCGGTCGACAGAGTTGCCGGGAAGGCCGCGGACCTCAAGGATCTTGCCGCCCTTCACGCCCTTTTCATGGAGCTGGTCGAGCACGAACTGCGCCCATTTGTGGCCCATTTCGAGCTGGTCTTCGTTGACCTGCATGACCTTGTCCGTGTCGAGCACGTTGTCGAATGGCACGAGCACGACATCGTTCTTGTCCGCCAGCCGGATCACGCGGTCAAAGCCGTCGGGTGCCACCGCGATCGTAACAATGGCGTCGTACCCCTGGTTGATGAAGTCCTCGATGGCTCCGAGCTGCACGGCAGCGTCCGTCCCGGTCGACACCACCTTGAAATCGGCGATCTTGTCCTTCATCGCCGGATCCTCGGCGAAGGCCTTGGCGGTCTTGATCATCTGGATGCGCCAGCCATTGCCGACGAAGCCGTTGACCACGGCGAGCTTGTACGGGCCGTCCTTGGCTTCCCACTTCATATATTTGGTGTCAGCGCTCCACGGCGCGAAGCATTCGGGTTCCGCGCCCGGACCGGAGACCATTTCGGGGCCGGCGAAGGCCATGCCTGCCGACAGCACGAGACTGGCGGCGGTTGTTGCCAAAAGCATTTTGAGTTTCATGTTCTTCCTCCCATGACCGCGATCGCGGTCGTTTCGATATCCGCCTCTCCTCAGGCGGCTCCCCCGTCGTAGTCCTCCGCCCACGACGCAAGCTCTTCCCTATTCGTCGAAATGCGGGAAACCCGCCTCGAGGTGGGATTTCATTCGGTACTGATAGGCAATCCGGTCGCGTGCAGACAGCGCCTCGATGATTGCCGCATGTTCGGAAAAGGTTGTCGTCGAGAAGGTTCGGCGCGTCTTCCCGCGCACCATGATCTTCAGGATGACCGGCTTCATGATCTTGTAGACGTCGAGGATCGCCTTGTTGCCGAGAACCTGGATGAGCCGGGTGTGAAAGCGGAAATCAGCCTCCGAGGCCTCCACCGCAGAACCCGCATTCATCATCTCGTCATTGGCCCGCTGCAGATCGGTAATATCGTCCTGCGTGATCCGCTCGAAGAGCTCCTCGACGGACGCCACTTCCAACAGTGTCCGGAACCCCTGAATGTCGTTGAAGGTGGAGCGCGACACTTCCAGCGTGTTAAAGGCAAACAGATCGAGCGCCCGCTCCATCCGGTCATCGATGATAGTCGCCCCCACCTTGGGACGCACCGAGACGATGCCGTAGGCCTTGAGGATGCGCATGGCTTCGCGCACCGTGTTGCGGCTGGCCTGGAAACGTTCGCAAAGTTCGCGCTCGGTGGGCAGGTTGTCACCGACCTTCAGCCCCTCGTCGGAAATCAGGGAACGGATTTTGGCGACCAGATCGTCGACAGCCGAGGCCGAACTCTGCCGGATCGTCTCCGCCGTCGCACCAGCTTCCCGCCGTGAGATCCTCGTTTCCTCCGACATACGCAATCCCGTCCTGAAGTCATTCGGCCATTTGTTGGACAAATGACTATCAAGGCGAAATTTGCCTGTCAAATATCAAGTGTTTTGCGACGCAAAATGCTGATTGAGCCAAAAATTCAGGAATACTGCCGGAATTGGCCGGACAAATAGGAGGGGTTGCGCCAGATCCGCCTCTCAGACAGGCTTATACACACGCTCGGCCACGTCGTGGAACATGTCTGCCTGCTGAGCAGCGTCGAATTTCCCGATCGCATCGCGAAATGCCGTGATGAGCGAAAGGTGATCTGTCCACAGTTTCTCGATGGGGAAGTTGGAGCCGAACATCAGTCTGTCCGAGCCGAGAATGTCGACCGCACGGGTCACGATAAAATCAATCAGCTTCGGATCGTTGCGATGAACGAAGGTGCCGAGCCCGGAAAGCTTGGCGTAAACATTCGGAAGCTGCGCGAATTCGGCGAGCCCCACTTCCCATGTACCCACCGTTTGCGGGTCTGTTCCGGTCAGCATACCCGTATGGGTGAGAATGAAATCCGTTTCCGGGTTTTCGCCAACCAACTGCCCCCCGTCACGCATCTGGCCGGGAAAAAGCTGCAGGTCGAAGGACAACCCGTAGTCCTTCAGCCGCGCCACGTTCCGGCGCACATTCGGATCGAGCACCTGATCGGCGGAGGGCGCGAAGCGATAATCCGGATTGTCGTGCCAGTGAAGCTGCATCCGGACACCGCGCAACAGCGGATATGTCTTCAGCCGGTCCAGCTGCGGGCGAACGTCGTCGACACTCATGTCGGCATAACCGACGATGGCATGCGGCCAGCCGGTACGGTCGGCGGTTTCCTGAACCCAGGCGACTTCCTTCTCGAAATCCTCCTTCGCCCAGTTGGTCTGCACATAGACCGCCTTGACGATCCCCGAGCGCGACTGGTCGTCGAGAAATTCCTCGATGGGGTAATCCCGGCGGATCGGCTCGTAAGGCCCGAAGATGCGAGGCACGATCGGCCCCTTGAGCCAGGGCAGATCCTCCTGCCGCCAGATGTGGAAATGGGAATCGATGATGGGCTGGTTCATGAGACTTTCCCCCAGATGGTTTGGGCTTTCGGCGCCGGTCGCGCCAGCGACAAGAAGAAGCTGCCGAGCTTCGCAATGGACGAGGCATCGACCAGATCGTCGAGCATAGGCAGTATGGCGGTGAGAGCTTCCGTCTCCGGGCGAAAACGCGGATCACCCGCAAGCGGTGTGGCAAGCGACAGGCGGTGGGCGCGGGAGGCAAAGCGCCGGATGGCCGCGACCATCGCATCCGGCTCGCCACGCTCGAGCCCGTCGGAAATGATCACCACGGCCGCGCCCCGCGCAAAGCTCGCAAAACGCGGCACCGAGAGAAAGGCGAGCAGCGTCGCCCCGATCTGCGTCCCGCCATCCCAGTCGTCGACAAGCGCGGACGCGCGCGCCAGCGCCTGATCCCGGTCCCGCACCCTGAGCGCGGATGTGAGCCTGGTGAGCCGCGTGGCGAACGTGAAAATCTCCGCGGAGGGCGCGCCTTGCACCAGCGCATGAGCGAGCTTGAGATAATCCGCCGTGTGCTGCTTCATCGAACCCGAAACGTCGATCAGCACCAGAAGTCGCCGCGGCACGTTGCGCCGCTCGCGCCAGACCGGCACCGGGATATCGCCATCGGCGCGCAGGATGGTTCTCAGCGAACGGCGCAGGTCGAGTTTGTGCATCGAAGCCGTTCGCCGCGTCCGGAAGGAACGACGCTGCGGCAGGCTTTCGGCAATCCGGCTTTCGAGCGTTGAGAGACGTGCGGAGTCGCGGACGAACTGGCGGCGGCTCAACTGTTCGTCCGACGAGGCGAGTTCGCCGCCCTCCTCGGACTGGAGGATATCAACCTCCTGCTCGTCCGGCCCGCCGTCATCCTTGATTTCGGTTTCGTCCTCCTCCCCCTCGCCTTCTGTTGCAACGAGATCCGCGCCGAAGAACCAGCTCTGGAAGAGCACCTCGAAGGCCTGCCGCTGGTCGGGCTGCGGGGCGAGCGTGGTCAGCGCCGCGAGATGGATATCCGCCATGGATTTCGGACCGAGCAGCGACACGGCCTGCATGAAGGCGAGTGACTGTTCAGGCGCGACGGAGAACCCGTGCCGGCACAGGTAGCGGGAAAAGCCTGCGAAAGGCTGCGCGGCCCGGGGCAGTTCAGCGCTCCTCATGAAAGCGCTGCCCTGATCACGCCCTCGAACTCCGGCGCCACATAGGCCATGTCCTCCTCGTCCTTGATCAGCACGCCGATGGCCCGCCGGAAGGCTTCCGGCCAGGGGCTGCCGCCCTTTTCGAGAAGTGTGGCCGCGTTTGCCCATTCGACCGCCTCGGCAACGCCGGGCGGCTTGGCGAGCGGGCGCGTGCGGATATCCCGGACGGCGGATGCCACGGCGCGCGCGGTTTCTCTCGCCACGTCTCCGGCGCGCAGCATGATGATCTCCGCCTCGCGCGCCGCATCCGGATAGGCGATCCAGTGATAGACGCAGCGCCGGCGCAGGGCTTCAGCGAGCTCACGCGTCCGGTTCGAGGTCAGAACCACCAGCGGCTTGGTGAGGGCGTGGATCGTCCCGCGCTCGGGGATCGAGATTTGAAAATCGGAAAGGAATTCCAGAAGCAGCGCCTCGAACTCGTGGTCCGACCGGTCGATCTCGTCGACCAGCAACACGCTTCGTTCCGGGGCCTGCAAGACTTTCATCAACGGTCGGGCGATCAGGAACCGGTCGTCATAGATGTCGGTCTCCTCCTCGCCGGAATGGCGGATGGCGAGAAGCTGGCGCTGGTAGTTCCATTCATACAGCGCATGTGCGGCGTCGATCCCCTCGTAGCATTGCAGCCGGATCAGCTCTCGGCCCAGCGCCGAGGATAGCGCCTTGGCGGCCTCGGTCTTGCCGACACCCGGCGCGCCTTCCAAAAGCAACGGCTTGCCGAGCCGGACCGCCAGGAAGATCGCAGTCGCCAGCTCGTCATCGGCAACGTAGTCCGATTCCTTGAGCCGAGCCGCCACCGCCTCGGGTGAGACGGCGAGTCCGTCGATATCGCCGGCAGCGGTCATCACGCAGTCCCGCTCTGGCCCGCTCCCCGTTCGGCCTTGAGGGCGCGCAACACGCGCTCCGGCGTGATCGGCATCATGTCGATCCTGACGCCGACAGCATCGTAGATCGCATTGGCCACGGCCGGGATCTGCGGATTGGCGCACATCTCGCCCACGCCCTTGGCCCCATAGGGTCCGTCTGCGGCGGGACGCTCGATAACGATCGTCTCGGTTTCCGCCAGATCACCGGGGCCCGGCATCAGATACTGGTTGAAATCGGTGCCGCCATGGGAGCGGTCGGGATAATAGGGCTCCGTCGTTTCGTAGAGCGCATGGCTGATCCCCATCCAGGAACCACCGACGAGTTGTTGCTCGACCATTGCCGGATTGAGTGCGCGACCCACCTCATAGACATTCTTGACCGAAAGCACGGTCACCTCGCCGGTCTCGTCATCAACCTCAACGTCGGCCACCACGCAGGCATGGGCATAGCAAGTGGCGGGCTTCATGGCCCCGGTCTCGGTATCGGGATAGGAGCGCTGAACCAGAAACATGCCCCGCCCGGAGATCGACCGCCCGCGCTTGAAATGGGCGGCAAGCGCAGTGTCGAAGATCGAGATCGACTTCTGCGGCGCGCCCTTGACCTGGATGTTGCCGGTGCCGTCGGTCTCGAGGTCGCTCGCATTGACCTCAAGCTCTTCCGCCGCCACTTCCAGCATCACCTGCCGCGCTTCCTCGGCGGCCTGTCGCACCGCATTGCCGATGCGGTGGGTGCCGCGCGAGGCGAAGGTCCCCATGCAGTGCGGCCCGGTATCCGTATCGGCGGTATCGATGTTCACCATCTCGGTCGGCACGCCGATCGTCTCCGCGCAGATCTGCGACATCACCTGCCTGAGCCCCTGCCCCAGATCGACGCTCGACAGCGAGACCATGAAATTGCCGGTCGGCGTCGAATGGACCAGCGCCTGGCTCGGGTCGCCGCCGAGGTTCATGCCGGTCGGATAGTTGATGGCCGCAACGCCGCGGCCGCGCCTGATCGCCATCTCAGCTCTCCCTCTTAACCGACGACATCGCCATGTATTTGTCCGCCACCGGCCAGTTCGCGACTTTCGAGGCTTCCTGCATGCATTCGATAAGCGCAGCGCCCTCGGTCGGCTGCCGGTGGGCTTTCATGTCGCCGTCGCGGTAAGCGTTGATGAAGCGGAACTCGAGCGGATCCATCCCGATCAGGCGGGCCAGCTTGTCCATCTGAACCTCCAGAGCAAAGTCGGCGATCGTCACCCCGAACCCGCGCATGGCGCTGGAAGGCGTGCGATTGGTGTAGACGCAATAGGTGTCGATCCAGACATTTGGCACCGTGTAGGGGCCGGGATAATGCGCCGCGCCCTTCTGCGCGCCATACGGCGAGTGCCGCGAATAGGCCCCGGCATCGGTGTAGCCGGTGACCTTGCGGGCGACGATCCGCCCGTCATTCATCACGCCGTCCTTGAGCACGATCTTCTCCGCCGCACGCGGCGAGGACACCTGCATCTCCTCCTCGCGCGAATAGATAAACGAGACCGGCTTGCCGGTGAGCTTGGCCGCCAGGATCGCGATCGGCTCGACGATCACATCGACCTTGCCGCCGAAACCACCGCCGGCCGTACCGCCCACCAGGTGGAGCTTGTGGCCCGGCATCTGCAAAATGATCGAGGTATTGTCGAGCGTGAAGAAAATCGCCTGCGTGTTGGTGTAGCAAGTGAAGCGGTCGTTGCCATCCGGCGTGACGATGCACCCGGTCGTCTCCGTCGGCGCCTGCTCGATGGGCGAGGAATAATAGGTCTGTTCGAGGATGTGGTCGGCCATGGCAAACCCTTCCTCGATATCGCCGAAGCGCACCTTGCGATGATCGCCGCTGTCATAGTGGTAATAGTTGCCGGGGTGATGCTCATTGACCTGCGGGGCATTGGGCTTAAGCGCTTCTTCCATGTCGAAGACCGCCGGCAGAACCTCGTAGTCGACCTTCACCTTGGCCGCAGCCTCCTGCGCGGCGCGCTCGGACGTGGCGACGACGGCAACGACCGCCTCGCCCTTGAAACCCACCTTCCTGTCGGCAAGCACGGTCTCATCCTCAGGCCCGACCTGGATGAGGATGAGGATCGTGTAGAGATTGTGCGGGACGTCCTTCGCCGTGATGATCCGCACGACGCCCGGATGCCTCTCGGCCTCGGACGTGTCGATGGAGCGGATCAGCGCGTGATGATGCGGACTGCGCACCATTTTCAGATGCAACAGGTCCGGAAAGGTTCGGTCGGCAAAGAAACTGGTCTTGCCGGTCACGTGGTTCGGCAGATCTTCGCGCGGCCGCGACTGACCAATCTCGTGCAGTTTCTCTGGCCGTTCATCGGCGAAATACTCGCTGCGGATTTCCATGGCTAAACTCCTCAGACGGCCTGTTGCGAATTGGAGCGCGACGCGGTGAGAACCGCCTGGATGATCGGCTCGTAGCCGGTGCAGCGGCAGACGTTTCCGGAGATCGCCTCGATGACGTCCTCGCGGCTCGGCGCGGGCTTTTCATCGAGCAGCACCTTGATCGCCATCACCATGCCGGGCGCGCAGAAGCCGCACTGGGTGGCGAAACCCTCGACGATCGCCTTCTGGATGGGGTGAAGTTCGCTGCCATCAGCCAGGCCCGCAGCCGTTTGGATGGAGGCCCCCTCACAGGTTTCGGCAAGCGTCAGACAACTCAGGCGGAGTTCGCCATCGACTATCACCGAACAGGCCCCGCAGGTCCCCTGATGGCAGCCGCCCTTGGGCGAGGTGTCGCCCATACGGTCGCGCAGCACGGAGAGAAGCGTAGCGCCGCTTTCGATGAATTCGGCCCTCTCCTGACCGTTGAGCGTAAATTGTACCGGAACCCTGGCCATGTTTTCCTCCCATGCCCGCCTCTCGTGAAGCCAACTCCGCAAGGAGTGTGCCCGCGCGGCCTCCTCGTGGTGTCTTCAATCAGCCCAGCATCAGCCTGCGGAAGTGAACCGGCAGCACCTCGGCGCGATACCAGCTGCTCGCGACCGGATCGGTGGCTGGTGCGGTGCCCTCTCCGATCACGCGCACCGCTTCTGCGATCCCCTCTTCGCTGAGGTCCGAGCCCGCGAGTGCAGCCTCTGCCGCTTTCGCGCGCATCGGGCGATCCGCCATCGCCCCAAGCCCGATGCCTGCGCTTTCCACCGTGCCGCTTCCCTTGATCACCGCCGCAATCGAAAGCACTGAGACACCCTTGGGCTTGACCCGGGAAACCTTGCTGAAACGGAATTCACCCGCAGCAGGCACAACGAAACTGACGCCGGTTACAATGCCGCGCTCGGCGACAATCCCGTCACGCGCTTCGAGGAATTCGTCGATCTCCATCTCGCTTTCTGCAAAGTGGATTGTCGCCCGAAGCGCCACCAGTGCCACGGCGAAATCGCCATAGGGTGAAGCGGCAAGAAGATTGCCGCCGACGGTCGCCATGTTGCGCACCGCCGGGCCGCCGACCGCCCGCGCGGCTGGCGCAATGGCCGCCAGCTTTTCCGAACGGGCGATCTGCGCCATTGTGACCGAAGCCCCGAGCCGCGCGCGGCCAGCCGACACCTCGATTGATTTCAGGCTTTCATCCGTCGAGCGGACGAAGCCGGTAATCCCGATATCGCCTTCATTGGTGGCACGCACGACGAGCGTGCCGCCGCCGAGATAGGCCTTGCCGGCGCCGAGTGCCGACGTCACTTCCGATGGCGAAGCGCATGTCTGGAGTTCGAGTGGCATGGCGATGCTCCCGCGTGTGGCCGGTTCAGCTTTTGCCGGTGAAATGTTTCTGCAGCGCATCGAACCCGCCCTGGAAGACGTTGGCGCCCATGCCGCCGGCGATCTTGTCCGCCTCGCCTTCGGGCGCATCGAACTCTGCTGTCCATTCGGCGAACGTCCGGTCGCCATCCGTCACCCGGCGCAGTTTCAGCGTTGACGAGTGATTGGAGATCGGCGCCGGATGTTCGATGATGGAGTAGCTGACAAGAAAATCCTCGTCGGAGAACGCGGTCAGCTTTTCACGAACCTTGGGCCCCGAGGCGAGCGTGAAATTGCGCACCGCGCCGATCTCGTCAGCCGCTTTTCCATCCTCGATATGGCTTTCCACCATGCGCGGATGCCAAGATGGCAGACCGTTGAAATCTCGGATACGGGCCCAGACCTTTTCGACCGGGGCGTCGATGATGCTGGAAACGAGAACTGATGCCATGTGCTTCTGGTCCTTGACTGTTCAACAGGACCGGAAGCCTAGACCCATGCGTCATGGCCGACTTATCAATGCGTCTTGGCGGCTTATCTTTCAGTCGGAAAAAGCGCGCGCGCCATTCCATGTGACCGTCTCAGTGCGGATTGCGCGCCGCCTCGCGGTACTGCATCGGCGGCACGCCGACATGATCGCGGAAGAAGCGGGTAAAGTTGCCCTGCGTGGTGAAGCCGAGATTGCAGGCCACCGAGATCAACGGATCCTGCGAGGTCTGCAACTGCCGCCGTGCCTCCTCCATCCTGAGCGTGTTCCAGTAGACATTCGGCGTGAGCCCCGTCTGCTCCTTGAAGAGCGTGAAGAAATGCGCCCGGGACAGCCCCGCCTGCCGCGCCAGATCATCGAAACAGATCCGCTCGCATATATTGGCCTTCATCAGTTCGATCGCCTTGCGGACGCGATAATCGTAGTGGCACGTCACAGTCCCGACCCGGCTCATCCGGCTGATCTGTGCGCGCGATGCATCAACCAGACTGTCGACCAGGCGTTCGATCTCGAAGCCGGTGAAATCGTCCGGCCCGGCTTCGGATGACAGCGTCGCGTAGAGATGGCGCGCCGCCGCACTCAGCCACGGAGCCATGGCGATTTCAGGCTCAGCAAACAACGGGCCTGCCGTCACGCCGCAGCGACGGCTGACCCAATCGGGATTAATGTAAAGCGCCAGAAACAGCCCCGCCCCGCCATCTCCCGACAATGTGTGGCTGTGCGGCTCGAAAGAGTTGATGGCAACCGCCATTCCAGGACCGGGAACGACCACCCGCTCTCCGACACACATATGTCCCGGCACACCCGCCATCCAGATAATGACATGGGCCTCGGGATGCGCATGGGTCACCAGATCACTTGCGACATTCAAAACGGACACGTGCCCGAACCCGCCCCGATAGAGCTTGATCGACGTCATCGAAAGTCCTCCCGAGACGCTCCTCCAGCGCCTCACGAAGAATATTGGTCCGACCAGATCGGCGCGTCAAGCGTTCCCTGACCGCCGCAACAGCACGATTGCGGCGCAACGCTTTGCCCGCCCGTCAGTTGTGCCTCAAGATACAGTTTAATCGAGATTGGGAAAAAATTTCATGTTCGGACTGCCCGCCTATATCGACCAGATCGTCCGCGCCGGGGTACTCGGTGCAATCTGTCTGGCTTTCATCATCCTCGCGGTTCGCCTAGTCGGGCTGCGGTCCTTCTCCAAGATGACCGCCTTCGACTTCGTCATCACCCTGGCTACCGGCTCGCTTCTGGCGACCGCGACGGTGGCGACCAGCTGGACCGCGTTCGTGCAGGCGGTGACCGGAATCGGCGTATTGATGGCGGTTCAGGTGATACTGGCGCTGAACCGGCGTAACTCGAAAGACAGCCTTCGCATCATGGAAAACGAGCCGCTCATGCTGATGCGGGACGGCACCTTCCTCGAAACCGCCCTGGCCGAAAGCCGCGTCACCCGCGAAGACATTCTCGCCAAGCTCCGCGCCGCCAACGTTCTCGAATTCTCGTCCGTCCGCGCAGTGGTGCTGGAAACCACCGGCGACATCAGCGTTTTGCACGGAGACAAGATGGCATCCGAGATGGTCGAAGGCGTGAGGTAGACGAGCTCGCACAGCCGCCTCCTCAGCCGACAACCAGCCAGGCCAGGACAATGTACCGACCGGTCTTGGCCAGCGTGACGAGCGCGAGGAAGGTCAGGAGCGGCGCGCGGAGCACGCCGGCCGCCACGGTGATGGGATCGCCGATGATGGGCACCCAGCTCAACAGCAGGGACCAGATACCGTATCGCTCATACCACCGTTCCGCGCGCGCCAGCTGTGCCGGAGAGACGGGAAACCAGCGTGCATCGCGAAAACGCTCGACAAACCGCCCGAGCCCCCAGTTGACGACGGAACCCAGCACATTGCCTATGCTGGCGACAACGACCAGCAATGCGACCGAGTAGTTTCCGGTCAGGATCAGCCAGGTCAGCAACGCCTCCGACTGCGCAGGCAGGATGGTTGCCGCCACGAACGCCGCGAGGAACAACCCGCCATAGCCGGTGAGTTCGGACATCATGATGACGAGCGGAGAAATTGCGAGAACATCGCCGGATGTTAGCGCACACAAACATCCTGCCGGTCAACATTAGGTGACGTCTGTCGCGCTCGGAACATCTCGCGAATAATATCGCACTTCCAATATCCGGTCCTCAAGCGCCCAAAAATTGAGCGTGATAAGGCCTGCCCCGTCGCGGCCCCTTTACTTGCAAGGCGCCTCGACCGTGAAGGCACGATCCGAGGTCGCCCGACCGCCCGCAAGTTTGATGCTCTGGTCAACGGTCGCCTGCAGTTTCCCGCCATTGTTTGTCTGGGTGAAGCTGCAACTCGCATCGATCGACATCTTCTTGGGTCCGTGGCAGGCGCCGGGAGCTGAGGAAATACTGAACACCAGCTTCGCACCCTGTGCCGTAGCCGTCACCGATTTCGGATCGATGTTCGTCACACCTGCCGACTTGTGAATGAAGAGCCGGCCGGAAAGCGAATAGGTCATCCCGTTATTGGCGACAGGATTGCGAAGATCGACGGTGACGGTGCAGGCCTGCGGATCGAACTTCGATGTTTTCTGGCCGGTGGTGCTTTCGGGAAGATTCGGGTGGCGGGTGCCTTGCGCGCTGCCATCGACCTTGCGCGTCAGAGCCGTGGCGGACGCGCAGCCGAAAGATGTGGCGAACACCGCTACGGCGAGAGTGACGAGGGAATTTCGGAATGGGCCGGACATGCAGTTTCTCCTGATTGCCGGATCAGACTGAACCCGTGCCCTGCCAGCGTCGTCATTCATCTGGGTGATCTGAGGCTCCAGCTCACCGAGGGAACTCACAACATGTCATCCATATGGGTGACGTCGCGTGGCCGGCATTGCTCCACACATGGATGAACCGGACGCCCGTCTGGCGTCCACTGATGCCGGAGTTCACTCATGTTGATCATCAAACGCCTCGCCGCTGCGGGCCTGTCGAGCCTGCTTGTCCTGGGGCTGACGCCCGTCGCCGCTTATGCGGACAATGCCGATACGATCGTTGTCTTCGACGGGTCCGGTTCCATGTGGGGGCAGATCGACGGGCGCGCCAAGATCGAGACGGCGCGCGAAACGCTGTCGACCGTTCTCAGTGAAATCCCCGCGGATTCGAAGATCGGCATGATCGCCTATGGGCACCGCCGGAAAGGCGAGTGCTCGGATATCGAGACCGTCGTACCGGTCGGCCCCGCGGGAGAGGCCGTGCCGCGCATGATTTCGTTTGCGAACGGCATGCAGCCGAAAGGCAAGACACCGCTCTCAGACGCGGTACGCATGGCAGCCGAGGAACTGAGATACACCGAGAATGCCGCCTCGGTCGTGCTGGTGACCGACGGGATCGAGACCTGCAACGCCGACCCTTGCGCTCTCGGGCGCGAGCTTGAAAGCGCAGGCATCAACTTTACCGCCCATGTGGTCGGGTTCGGACTGTCGGAAGAAGAAGGCCGGCAGGTGCAATGCCTCGCCGATACCACGGGCGGGCTCTATCTTTCGGCCAACAGCGCCGACGAACTGGGCAATGCTCTGCGTCAGACCGTGCAGGCCGAAGAGATCGCGCCCGATGATTCCGATTTCGGCTCCGGCGAAATGGAGCCGCGTCCCGTCACCTTCTTCATCCGCGATACAAATGACGGCCCGCTGATCGGCATCCGTCACCTCGAAGCTCTGATCGAGGCCGAGGACGGTACGCCGGTCGAGCCCGATGCATTCAAACTGCAATATCCTGAAGGCGAAGGCCATTCCGCCGAGGCGACGCTGCCTCCCGGCAACTATGTTGCCTATTTCCAGAGGCTCGGCTGTTCAGACGGTTGTTACAAGATCCGCTTTCCCTTCGAAATTCCCGAAGGCAGTGGTGACTACCGGGTCGATGCGGTCATTTCGGGCTCGCTGACGATAAACGCTTTCATCAATCCGGATCTGCCTTATCGGAAGGGGGAGAAGGGCCAGCCTCAAATGGTCTTCGACATCTACCCGGTGGTGGACGGCATGAAGGCCGACGAGGCGGTCAGCAGGGCTTACGAGGATACCGGCTCAATCCCACTTGCTCCGGGTACCTATCTCGTCCAGGGCAATCTCGCGCGATCCGTTGCCGCCGAGAGGATTGTCGAGGTCGCTGCGGGTGATGCCACCAGCTTCGACTTCTCATTCGATGCGAGCCGTGTCTTCGTCGATGCGCGTCAGGCCGACGGTTTCCCGGTCAAACGGCAGACGACCTACTGGTACGACAAAGTTCCCAAGAGCGGCGGCGAGTTCATCAAGGGAGGCGGAGCCTCCGGCGGTTCGTTGCAGCCATTCTATCTGCCGACCGGGACCTGGGCGCTCAATGTCGGCGGCGAAGGCTACGGCAAGCGCCGCAGCGCACGTGTGGTGCAGGTGCCGGGTGACTTTCAGGACATCCAGCTGAAGGTCGGCGAAGCGGAAGTCTTGTCGGACGCCGAAAAGGCGATATTCAGCGCTCCCGGCTATCGCGGCTGCATCGAGATCCTCAAGGTCAGGTACGAGGGTTGCCTCGTCGAAAAGGCGACGCTCCCGACACCTCAGCGGAAAGCCGCGGCCGATAGCGCGTCCGACGATGACTTCGGACGAGCTGAAGATACCCCTTCTCAGCAGGCCTCCCGGTCCAGCGGCGACAAATCGGATGTCCGGCTCGGTTTCGGCGATCCGTCGGACGGCGTTCAGCGGGTGCTCATCGATTATCCGCCTGATGCGAACGGCAAGGCGCGGATCGTTCTCAACACCGGTTGGTGCGGGGATGAATCCAAATGCGGCGGAGCGATTGCCGGTATTTCAGGTGACATCGTGGATGCGCTCGACAGCGGCCAGACTAGCACCTTCACCGATAGCTGGGATGTGGCAAAGGTCACAGTCAATCCGGACGGTCGCACGGAAACTATCGAGATCAATGAGCGCGGCACGATCAAGCGCTTCAAACTTCTCGACCGAAAGGGGCCAGGTTCCTCCATGGACCAAAACAATAGTCAGGCGGAAAGCGGCGCACCCAAAGGCATCGAAGGGCTCAAGGGAACCGACTACGTCTTCGCTGCGAAGGATGGAACTCCGCTGGCTCACGTGGTTCTCGGTTCCGTCGAGGAGCTGGAGGCGGACGTCGTCCTCGAAGCCGGCTGGTGCGGGGCCGATTGCACGGCGGAAAAATTCCGGATCGATGCCGACAAGCTGCTACTGCTCGAAGAGGAGACCATGGCGGCGGCCACGCTCTCGAGCGGCCCGTTCGTCCTGAATTTCGTCTCCGTCGGCGCCGACAAGCAGGTTTCCATCACCGGCAGGCAGGGAAAGGCGACCTTGCGGTTGTTCGATACCGTGGTGCTGCAATGAGGGCCCTTGTGATGACCGCCCTCCCCAAACTGGCTTTCATGACAGCATCTGCCTGTCTGTCTGCAACGGCCTTCGCCGATGAGCTTCGTATCGATTTCGTCGACATTAACTCGGAGGTCCGTCACGCAACCTTGACCTTCCCGGACGGTGGAGACGGACAAGCCGGCAGCCTGAAGCTCGAAGCGCGGTGGTGTGCCTATGAAAGCACCCAATGCCTGCCCGCGATACTTCCCGTGCCGGCCCTCTACCGCCAGCTTTTCGAGGTGGAGACGGAGCAACCGGTCGAGATAGACATCGCCAACGGCGTGATAATCCGGCGCAATCCGGTCTACGGGGTCGATGCCGAATTGGAGGGCAACCTCGCCGGCACGTCAAACATGGTCGTCCGGCGGGAATACTCGACTATCGTCAACGGGCAAGGCCTCGCCCTGCCGCCGGTGGAGGAAGAGGCGGCCCGCATTTTCGAGCTCAAGCCGGTGGATGGCAACGGACAATCCGCGGAAATCCGTTTCCCGCGCAGCAAGGGTGGGCTCGGGGAAGTTCTTTTACTGCCGAGGGATTGGTGCGGGGAAGGCAAAGGCTGCCGCGCAACGAGTGTCGAATTCCAGGGCGAGATACTCGACCGGTGGGTCACCGGACAGACCTCCGAGGACGAGCCGTTCATGACGTTCCTCGGTCCGTACACCATCAACCTCTTCAGGTCCGGAACATTGCTCGAAGCACAGATCACCGGTGGATCCGAAACGGGGACGAGTGTCGAAAAGCGCTACCGGCTCATTGACAGTGCGGCAACGCCGACAAGCATCGACAAGACGGAGTTGAACGAGCCGCCGGCATCAACGGCGTTCGACTGCACTTTTGCCTCCGAACCGTCGATCGGTGGCATGAAGCTGTACATATTTCGGCAGCCTGATGATGTCTGCATCGGGCAGATCACCTGGCCGGTCATTCCCGATCCAGTGGCATCGCTCACGCTCACCGACGGCTGGTGCGGCCAGGGCCGATGCGGCGCCAGCGAAATGCAATCGGCACCGTTCGACACCGGGACGAGGCCGACCAGCTTTACGGGGAAAGCGGAAGGCGCAATCTCCATTACCTATCTCCCGGACCAGCAGGACGGCGCCGCGGTGATTTCGTCCGGCGCTCAGGGCGTCTTGGTGAAGGTCGTCAATTCCTGGCGGCAGGAAAAGCGCTCGGCGACCAGCGAAGACAGTGGCGATACCGGTGGGGGCAGCGCGACCGGTCGCTTGAAAATCACGGACCTGCAGAAGCCTCTCGGCATCTATGCCCTCGTTCAGGGGCGGGCGGAGGCAAGTGGTATTCTCAACATCGGCGAGAACCTGTGCATGATGAGCCCGTTGGTGTTCCCGAACGAAGACCAGATCTGGATCAAGTCGCTCGGTGTTCCGAAGGATGGAAATCCCTACGTCCTGTCCAGTTGGGCGAAATGCGACCCCGACGGCGACCGCAAAAGCTGCGCCATGCAGATGGGAACACCGGACAACGCATTGCCGACGGGGGAAGTCTCCCGGCTTCTGATCGAACCGGTCGGTGCGGGCAACTTCAGCATTTGCGGCATCGGCGGCGAGGATAATTGCGGTCTTCTGTACGCATGCGTTCATCCGGGTGGTGAACTGGCACACGACCGGACCTTCCCCTCGACCGGAGCAAATGTCACCGACGCAATTCTGGCACGATGGGACGGACGTCCATCCGGGCTGAGCTATCCCGATAATGAAACAATCCTGGTCGAGGAGCGCTGATCATGAAGACAGCTCTGACAACTTTCATGACCGCATTTGTCTGGCTCGTCGTATCGGTGGGTGCGAGTCTGGCGGCGGACGACTGGAACGGGGACTGGGACTCGCGCTACGGCCAGTTGAGACTATTGGAAAACGGCGACCGCCTCTATGGCGATCTGGCCGACAAGGCGGTTATCGAAGGCCGCATCAGTCCGGACGGGCGAACGGCTCGCGCGGTCGTCGTCTACCAAAACGGTAGCTGGATGCTGGTGGAATGGCGACGGGCGCAGGATCGGATCGCCGGGAACTGGGCGTCGTCTGGGGACGGGCTGCCGACGAAGAAGAACGGCCAGACGTGGAGCGCCACCCGCACATCGGCGCGGACATCGTTCCTCAAATTCGCCGACCAGTTCGTCGAGAAGTACCCGACCAACGATACGCTGTTCGGCAAAGGCCCCGCACCGGCCTGGATCGCGGAAATCGCCGGTCCCTCGCCCACTGGCACGCGCCAGCCTTCCGCTCCGACCGCACAGACGACGGACCCGCGCGAAGGACTGAGCAACTGGTATGCGAGCTTCTCACTCGACCAGCTTATGCCTGCCTACGAGGCGAATATCGATGCGATCAACTATCGAGGCATGGAGCAGGCCTCGGCAGATATCGTCTTCTCCGTCTATCCGGGACACCCTTGCCCCGCCGCGATGAACACGGGATTTTGCGAGGAACTCAACTCGCGCGCGGATGAGCGCGGTTACGTTCGCGCCGAAACCACAAGCGCACGTATCGGCCCGTTGCCGGAAGGTGGAGAGGCCCTCTGGATTTCCTTCCGCCTGCAGGGCGATACATTCGACCGGCTTCTCGTGATATCGGGGCGCAACAGGGCGTCCATTCACCATCCGACACGCGGCTACGACTACGAAGGCACGGCGAGCCGGCGCAACCATGTCTGCGAGATGGCCCAGTGCATGCGCGACGTGTTCGACGAGGCACGTGAAGGAAACCATAATGCGCTGATGCGAACCGCCGGCTACCAGATGGTTCTCTACGACCTTCCAAACCGTATCGCGGCATCCCATCGCAAAATGCAGCAACAGACAAACCGGCAAACAGAGTCCAGGCCGAAGCCAGCGCAGCGTCACCAGGAAAAGCCGCGGACGCAGATTGCGGACGCCTGGGCGATACTTGACGAGACGAGCGAAAATCTTGGATCGATATCCATTCGCCAGGAAGGCAACCGCTTTGCGGCAAGCGGAGAACTGAACGGCTTCTACGATACCGGGCGCCCCCACACGGCACAATTCTTCGGACGACATTCGACCGGCGAAGCGGTCGCTTTCGATCTGACGGTCCATGCGGGCTCCTCAGGCAAAGAGAAAACGGGGAGCCTGATTGTGGAATTGCCGTCTTATCGCGGAGATAATCCACGCGGCACGCTGATCGTCGGCGAGGAGATCTTCCTCGTTACGCTGGTCCGTCCGATCCAGGGCATGGATGCTGACGAGGTCGGCGACACCCCGGCAATCGGCATCTACAGCGTGGATTACATGCTGACCAATGTGCCGGCAGGCAAAACCCTCAAGGTGAGAAAGGAACCCGGTCGATCGACCGCTGTCGTCGGTGAGTTGTCGGCCGGGACAGCCGGTCTTCAAATGATGAAATGTGAGCCCGAGATCGAGTCCTGGCAGTTCGAGCAGGCGAATTCGGCAGCTCGCCAGGCGATGCTCTCGGCGTCCTGGTGCCAGGTCTCCAACGGTCGCTTCGCCGGCTGGCTGCCGGGCCGCTATCTCAAGCCGATGGATTATTGAGGACAGAGACATGACCAAAATATTTGCCTGTCTGGCCGTTGCCGGATTGTGTGGCTCCCTCGCCGCGCTGCCGGCGTTCGCCGCCGATTACGCATACGACCACAATGGATCGCGCATGCGGTTGAATGTCGAAGGCAGCAAGGTGCGCATCTTCTACGAGACCCCGCGGTCGTCCCTGAAGTCGAATGGCGTCAAACACGGCACCCTGCTTTTCGAAGGCAAGGTCAGCAAGGGCTATCTGGAAGGCATGAGCCGGATCTTCCATTCCTTCTGCGGCGAGGTGGACTATTTCGTCTATGGAGACTTCTCAGCCGGGCGTGACTTCAAGCTCAACGGGGCCGCTCCCGTCCTCTCCGGCATGAGCTGCCGTATCGTCGATAATGTCTATGACGGCCCTAATGCCAATCTGACGTTCCGCAGTCTTGGCGGCGGAAAACCGGCGCAGTCGCATTCTGTCCAATCTGACGGTGCCTGCGTGACCGGCGTCCGCACGACGCTGAACGTCCGGGTCGGGCCCGGGAGCGATTACGGTATCGTCGACGAACTGCCGGCCGGCAGCTGTGGCGTAGCGGTTCTGAGCCGCTGCCAAAATAACTGGTGCGTCGTGCGTCAGGGGAACAGCACCGGATGGGTATCGATGAAATACATCGCTCGATAGCGCGGCGTTCATCGTATTATCGGATTTTTACTTCCCGACCTGTCAATTTTGATGGCACGAAATCCTGATTGCACTTAATTTAGGAGTGCCCATCGCGGGCCGGCGCGGGTCGCCGGAGCCGTTTGCGGTCGAAGGGAGTGGCGCATGCAATCCAGGAACCTGGTTGTCGGGGACGGCATGACCCTCGTTCACCGCACCGTTCCGGCACCTTTTGCCGACGCGCCGGTTGCCTTCGTCACCCACTCGCAAGCCCAACACTCCCTCAACCTGCGAGAGACACTCGAGGGGATCGCGGCCAAGGGCTGGCAGGTCCACTCGACCGATCTGCGGGGACATGGCTACTCGACCAGCGAACGCCATCCGCTCGGGCACATGGACATCGGTTCCGGCTGGGAGGCGCTGGTCGGTGATCTGATCGAGGGACTGCAATTCGCCTTCAAAGACACCGAATGGTCGGACCGGCTTGTCGTCGCGCCCAACATAGGTGGTCCGCTCATTCTCGAGGTTCTGAAAGTCTGGCCCGATCTTGCACGCCATATCGTGCTTGCAGCTCCTCCGCCGAACCAGCCCGCAATCATGAAACTTGCCAGAAGTTTCGCGCGGGCGCGTGCACTCTTTCATCCGGTCGACAAGCCGGACGACCTGACCATGCACCAACTCTACACGTTTCTCGGCGCGCGGCTGACCGGCCGCAAGCGGCTGATCGACGTCATCTCCTCGGATACGGTCATCACCGATGCCCTACTCGAGGACCCCTATGCCTGGCCGACGCCCACCACCGGCTATTTCCACGAATTGTTTCGCGGCATCGAGAAGAGCTGGCAGTGGCCGAAGAACGCGAAGGTACATGAAGGCACACGTTTTCTCGTGCTCTATGGCGGCGACGATCCCATGACAGCCAATGGCAAGTTCGTGGCGCCGATGCGCGATCACCTCATGCGTATGGGCGGCGAAAAGGTTGACGCCTTCAGGATCGAGGGTGGCCGATCCGGATTGTTCATCGAGGAGCGCAAGTTCGGTATCTCGAACATTATTGCACGCTGGACCGGTGGCGAAGAACTGGTGGAATCCGTCGACCCGACGACCGATCTCGCAACCCTGAGCACCGGTGTGCTGAACGGACTCGGGCTCGGAGATCCGGACCGCGAACTGAACGCCGACGAACTGGTCGAATTATGCTACAATGCCATCAATGACGAGGCGAGCTGGATCGAGATGCTCTATCGCGTCTCCTATGCCATATCAGCGAACAACGCGCTCGATGACAGCAATCTCGAGGCGATCATCCTGGCGCTGATGCCGCATTGGGACCGGTCCTTCAATCTCAACCGCCAGATCATGCAGTCGGCCGCTCTGGGCGCCGTCCTCAACAACGTCATAGATCGTTTCAGCATCGGCATGGCCGTTGTATCGCCGGACATGGACGTGACCTATGCCAATGAGCGCTTCATCGAGGATTTCGCGGCACTCACCGGTGAACAAGGCCTGTCCGGCGATCGTCTCGAAGACATGACCCGCCTTTTGAACGCGACCGTCGAGCCGAGCTTCCGTCACCGCTGTCGGCAGGGTAGCGGAGAAGCATTGTTGATGTTCGACGGCCAGCCCGTGGGGTTTCACTTCCGTCCACCGGCCCTCAAACAGACTGCCTTGCAGCGCGGCGGTTCAGCCGGCGTGATCATTCTGCGCACGCCGGGGACAAGCTCCGACAAGGACGCAGGCACGAACCCCGGCGCGGAACTTCTCCAGTTCGCCTATGGCCTGACTGTGCGGGAAACCGAAGCGGCTCTCGGCCTTCTCGACGGCTTGTCGCCCGACGCCATCGCGCGCAAATACGGCGTGACCATCAACACCATCCGGACCCACCTGAAGCGCATCTACGAAAAGGTCGGAGTGCAGGGACAGACCGAGCTCGCCGCCCGCCTTCTCAAGGGTCCCGTGGGCTTGATAATCTCAAAGTAAAGGTGCGTGGCACGGTGTGGAATTTCACCGGTCGAGTTTGTTGCTCCAAGCCTGTTTCGCAGAAATTTGCCCTCTACGCCCTTGCGCTCTAATCGCAGCTGCAACCGTCCCACCTCAACGAACAACCTGCAACATGCGCTGACCATCACTCCGGAAGTGCTCGCGCATAAACGACCGCAGGGCAGTCAGGACGGGCATTTCGCAGGAGCCTCCTCGCGATCTGCGGGCATGACGCGGACCATTTTCTAGGCACTCCCACATTCTGCACAAGGGATTGACACATCGACCAGAGCATGAATTATTGTTCGTGTACGAACTAGTTTTCGTCTGAAGCATCCTCGATTGCTGCTTTGCTGCGAACACACGTTCGACGATACAACACTCCGCAAAGGAGGTGCCATTTTGGCAGAGGTGGAACTCAAAAACATCCGCAAGTCCTACGGCTTGATGGAGGTTCTTCGCGATGTGAACATTCACATGCCTGACGGCGAGTTCGTAGCGTTGGTGGGGCCGTCCGGCTGCGGAAAGTCGACGCTGCTGCGGATCCTCGCAGGCCTCGACAAGCCAAGTGGCGGCAAGATCCTGATCGACGGAAATTTCGTCAACTTTCTTCCTCCAAAGCGTCGCGACATCGCCATGGTCTTTCAGAGCTACGCGCTCTACCCGCACATGACGGTGAAGAAGAACATGGCCTTTTCCCTCAAGCTCAAGGGCATGCCGGAAGACGAAATCAATACCCGTGTGAGCGAAGCCGCCAAGATGCTTGACCTCGAAGCGTTGCTCGATCGCAAACCGTCTGAACTCTCGGGTGGTCAGCGCCAGCGCGTCGCCATGGGCCGAGCCATAGTTCGAGAGCCGAAAGTCTTCCTGTTCGACGAACCTCTCTCCAATCTCGATGCGAAATTGCGTGTCCAGATGCGTGCGGAGATCAAGGAGCTGCACCGCAAACTCGGCACCACCATCGTCTACGTCACCCACGACCAGATCGAGGCGCTGACCATGGCTGACAGGATCGTCGTCATGAACAAGGGCCACGTCGAGCAGATTGGGGCTCCCCTGGAGGTCTATGACCGCCCGGAAACCACGTTCGTTGCAAGCTTCGTCGGTTCGCCTGCGATGAACCTCATCGAAGGTCGCCTGACCGCTGGCGAGGACGGCACGTTCACCTCGACAAAAGGGCTTGCCCTGCCCGTCGGCCCGGTGCCGGCAACGCTCGACGGAAAGCCGGTCGTCTGCGGCTTCCGGCCCGAGCATCTGGTTGCCGGCGACATGATCGAGGCCATTGTGTCTGTTTCCGAACCGACCGGTTCCGAAACCCTCATTCTGGCACAGGCAGGCGGAGAAGCGATTACCGTTTTCGTACGCGATCGTATGGACGTTCGCCATGGTGACCGTATCAGCTTGGCGATCGGCAAGCAGCAACTCCACTTCTTCGCCCCGGAGACCGGAAGACGACTTGAGCTGGAGACCGCAGCAGACAAATTGAGACAGACTGCCTGAAGTGAGCCGCAAGGCTTGGCACATTCGGAAGTTGTAGAGATTGCGACAGCAATGCCGCAAGCCAAGATCTCGCGTCTTGAGTATCTATACATCTGATTTTATTGCATTTTTTGACCGAACAACCTATTGACAGAAACCGTACAGGCTGCGTGAATTAGTTCGTACACAAACAAATAATCTCATGATGAGGTGGAACCCGCAGATGCCCAGCAAGTCCCAGCGCCCCTTTTCCGGAAGACCCCTTGGCCGCGCTCGCGCCCTCGGGGTATCGATCGCCTTGGCAGCAGCTCTCCTGACGACCACTGCACCGGCCGCCATGGCCGAAGGCATAACATTGAAGGTGTTCGGCGGTTCGTCGCTCGACAAGCTCGCCCCGCGCCAGAAACCCGACGATCAAGCCCGCATCGAGAAAGAAGTCATCGACGGCTTTCTCAAGGCCTATCCCGATGTCGAATCCGTTGAATGGGATGCACAGGGCCCGCAGGGTGATGGCGTTCAGCGTCTCGTCACTGCGATGCTCGGCGGTCAGGAAATCGATCTGATCAGCTGCTCGGCCTATCACACCAACGGCACCTATATCCGCCGGGGCCTTCTCAAGCCGATTACCGGCATGACGGATGCCTTCAAGGACCGCGTCGAACCCTCGGCCTTCGGCGCCTACGAGCAGAACGGAGAGCTCTACGGCGTGCCGATCTCGACCATGTCGACCTCGACCATCTACTACAACAAGGACCTCTTCGCTGAACTCGGTATCGAAGTTCCGGAGACCTACGAGGATGTCGTCGCAGCCGTTCCGAAATTTGCCGAAAAGGGCATCATCCCGATGATCCACCAGGGCGCCAACGCTCCGCTCTGGCCGATGTGGTATTTCGAGACTTTCTCGCAGGCCTCAGGCAAGCCGATCGAGGCAACCGCCGCCAATCTCGCCGGTGAAGGCAAATTCAATGACGAGGCCGGCATCGAAGCCTTCGCACTCATCAAGAAGTGGGTCGATGACGGCGTGCTGTCGAAGGATTCGCTCTCCGTCGACCAGGCCGGGATGCGAGCCGCCTTCGTCAACGGCAAGGCCGCGATGTACTACGGCGGCACATGGGAAATTCCCTCGCTGCGCGACGAGGCGACCGGCTTCGAATGGGGCGTGTTCCCCTTCCCGAAGATGGCCGGCACTGCCGGTGACCCTCGCCATGGCGGCGGCCCCGACAACGGCATCTGCATCTCTTCTAAGATCCCCGAAGAGAAGATGGATGCCGCGCTCGGCTTCATCGAATACCTGACGCGTCCGGAAGTCGCGAACCTCTACCTCGCTCCCGAAGAGCCGCTTGGGACCTCGATCAAAGGCGTGGACGTGGTGCAGGCTGACTATGCCGAGGTACTGCGCGAAAAGAACTTCCCCGCCACAATCAAGTTCCTCGACTGGATCTGGCCGGCTGAAGTCACTCGTGCAGTGGCTGCAAATATCGCCGGTGTCGTGGGCGGTGACATGACCCCGCAGGAAGCGGCGGACTCGGTGCAGCAGACCTTCGACGACCTCGTCGATCAGGGACAGTGGCCGCCGAAGTAATCGACGGTCAGGCCGACCGGGATTCAACGTTCAACATCCAGAGAAAAAGACGACCAACTGATGAAAAAAGAACAGCTCTTTTCGATCGGCTATCACCTCAACAGCTGGGATCTGGCCGGGCTTCCCCTCTCACCCGCGCTGGAATTCCTGAAGGGCCAGGATTTCGAATGGTTCGAAATCCTGGCCTGGAATTCCCTGTCCGACGTTTTTGCCCGAAAATACATGGATCTGGGTCCGCAGGAGCCGGCCGAGGTCATTACCGACACAACCTTCCTGCGTCGTATGGCGACGCTTTCGCAGGCACAGCGCGAACAGGGCATCCGCCTCTCCTCCCTCTATTGCAACGGCACCTTCACCGATCCGAAGATGTGGCCGTGGGAGCGTGATGCATTCGAAGCCATCGCCCGCATCCTGGCGGGCTTCGGCGCGCCGGTTCTGGTCATGGGCGGCGGCCCGTCGGAGGCGATCGCCGGCAAGCACACGGCCGAAGACTACAAGACCTTCTGCCGCTCGCTCGAGGAAATCGGCCGTATCACCAGGGAGTTCGGCGTCGAGACGGTCTACCACCCGCATCTCGACACCTTTATCGAGACACGCGAACAGCTTGACCGGATGATGGACGAACTCGACACCAGTTGCGCCGGTCTCTGCATCGATCCCGCTCACCTGGTCCAGACCAATTCGGATCCCGTGGATGCAACCCGCACCTATATCGAGGCGATCCGCTACATGCATTTCAAGGATTCCGCCGTCGATCCGACGCTCAAGGGCTTCGACAGATATGCTGCGTTCTGCGAACTCGGCGCGGGCGTCGTGGACCTGAAAGGGCTCGCCGACGTGCTGATCGAAGCCGAATATGACGGCCTTGCGATCATCGAGCTCGACGTCTCGCAGAAGACCGCCGAACAGAGCACGCTCGAAAGCATCGACTATGTGACGAACGTGCTAGGTCTCTCACTCAACCCGGCCAAAGCGGATTGATCGTAAGATGGCGCGCGCCGAACCCATGGCGGCCCCGACGACGCAGCGCGATGGCGGCGAGGACTTCGCGTCTTCTCGCCTCTCCCGCATCGTAGAAAGCGACGGCTTCGCCGCCGCGCTCATGATACTGCCGGCAGCACTTCTACTCGGCACTTTCTTCCTCTGGCCGTTCTTCTACGGTTTTTGGCTGAGCATGAGCAATTGGGACGGGTTCTCCCAACCCGTGTTCATAGGGCTGAAGAACTTCACGCGCCTATGGTCGGACCGTGTCTTTCTCGGCGCGCTTGAAAACAACGTCATCTTCGTCTTCTGGGTGGTCATCCTGAAGAACGTGTTGGGCCTGGGTGTCGGCCTCTTGCTGCAGCGCGCCGGCGTCGGTCGCGCGTTCTTCCGCGCCTCGATATTCCTGCCGGTTACCATGTCATTCGTCGCGGTTGGACTGTTGTGGTCGTGGATCTACAATCCGATATTCGGCCTGCTCAACGCCCTTCTCGATTTTTCAGGTCTCTCGGCACTGAAACTCTCGTGGCTGGGCGACGCCGATGTTGCGCTCTATTCGGTGATTGCGGTGGACGTCTGGAAATGGCTCGGCTTTCATTCGGTGATCTATCTCGCCGGGCTGCAGGCCTTGCCGACCGAGGTCTACGACAGCGCACGCATAGACGGCGCGTCCGCATGGCATCGCTTTCGCTACATCACGGTGCCGCTGATGATGCCCGTCATCTTCATCAACACCATTCTCGCCTTCTCCGGCGCCTTCGTGCGCAATTTCGACATCGTCTACGTGCTGACCAAGGGCGGGCCGAACCATGCCACGGAAGTGGTGCTGACCGACATGATGAATCGCGCCTTTTCCGACGGCGCCATCGGCTATGCCGCAGCCATGGGCTATGTGCTCTTCTTCATCGTCGTGACGCTCAGCATCGGCCTGCTGCTTCTCATGCGGCGCTGGAGGCTGGAAGTATGAGTGCCGCCCCGATGAAGCCGGAGCGCGAGCCGTTCAATTTCGGTCGCATGCTCGAAGTCACGGGCATTTACGCCGCGCTCATGCTGCTGGCGCTGCAGACCATCTACCCTCTCATCTGGGTTCTCTTCGGTTCGCTGAAGACCAAGGAAGGCATGATGAACAACATCTGGGGCCTGCCGCGCGCACTTGAACTCTCGAACTATTCAGACGCCTGGCGCATCGCCGGCATGAGCGATCGCATCACCAATTCGGTAACGGTCACCGTCCTGGCCCTCATTTTGCTCATCGTGACGGCTACGCCTTGCGCCTATGCCCTTGCTCGGATGCGCTTTGTCGGTCGCAATATCATCCTCGCCATCATCGTCGGGGCCATGCTGGTCCCGCCGCAGGTCATGGCCATCCCTCTCTTCATCGTTGCCGCCAAGCTTGGGATGATAAACAGCCTCTTCGGCATCTCGATCATCTATGCCGCAACCACGCTGCCACTCTCCGTCTTCATCCTGCGCAGCTTCTTCCTGACGCTCCCCTCGGAGCTCGAGGACGCTGCCCGCGTGGATGGCGCAAGCCGGCTCAACATTCTGACGCAGGTCATGCTGCCGCTCGCGAGGCCCGGCATCGCCCTGGTGACGATCTTCGCGTTCATCGAAATCTGGAACGACTTCTTCCTCGCCTTCCTGCTCCTGAGGCAGCCTGCGGTTCAGACCATCCCGCTCGGCCTCGTGGCCTTCTTCCAGCAGTACGATTCCCTCTGGAACCTCTATTTCGCGGCACTCATGATGACCACGCTGCCCGTCATCGTGATCTTCGTGCTGATGCAGCGGCAGTTCATTGCCGGCATAACCGCCGGCGCGACGAAGGGTTGAAATGACAGCGAAATCAATTGGCGTCGGCGTGGTCGGTTGCGGCAAGATTGCACAGATGATGCATCTGCCGACGTTGCAGGAACTCCCCGAGTTCCACATTGCGGCCCTGTGCGACATTTCGAAGAAAGTGCTCGACGAAGTGGGCTCGATGTATGGCGTCGAAAAGCGCCACACAAAATTCCAGGCCTTGATCGACGACCCCGCGGTCGACGCCGTCCTCATCTGCAACTTCGATCATGGTAAGGTGGTCGAGGCCTGCCTGAAATCGGGCAAGCACATGCTGGTCGAAAAGCCTCTCGCCTTCACCCGGAGCGAAGGCAAGGCCTTGGTCGAAGCAGCAAGGATCTCGAAGGCAGTCAACCTGATCGGCTACATGAAATTCTACGACGAGGGCTATGTCGAAGGCGTCGAGCATATCCGCAAGGCGGGTACGCCGAAGTCGATCCAGGTGCATGATTTCGCCGGTGTCTTCGATCCCTATGACGGGCTTTATACGTTGAGCCGCGGCTCCGATGTGTCACCGGAACTCCTATCGAAGGAACCCGCCGATGCCGCGACCCGGATCGAGGCGGAACTGGGACCCGATCACGCCGCCTACCGCGATCTCTACCAGATGCTGCTGATGCTCGGCAGCCACGATCTCGCCGCCCTGCGCGGTGCGTTCGGAACGCCGGAAAGGGTGCTATATGCCCGCGCGCCCAACATGTCGCACATCATCGCGATGCTGGAATTCCAAGGTGGCGCGACAGCGCTCCTCGAAGTCTCGTTCGGCGCTCAGTATGAATGGTGGGACGAGTGGATGGAAGTCCACGGCGACACCAGCATCGTGCGCATCGACTTCAACCACCCCTATGTGCGCAATGCGCCGGCGACCGTCAGGGTCCGCACGCCGATGAACGGCAAGGGCGCGGACACAGTCATCGCCCCGCTACCGGAAGATGCATTCCGCCGCGAGTGGCAGCATTTCGCCCGCTGCATCCGCGACAACGAAACGCCCGTCACCCCGATCGACGGCGGACAGGCGGATCTCGAGCTCGCTCTTTCCATCATCAAGGCGCTCCCGC
>CEQK01008027.1_pt1 | contig 27578 bp, 47 predicted proteins | sample 531051 | NCBI WGS metagenome assembly CEQK01 (sample SAMEA2621229, study PRJEB7988) | marine metagenome | biome: marine biome (ENVO:00000447); feature: deep chlorophyll maximum layer (ENVO:xxxxxxxx); material: "saline water (ENVO:00002010), including plankton (ENVO:xxxxxxxx)" | depth 150 m
TTAGCTGCACGCTTAGCATTAGTACCATTAGTATATGTCTGGGAAATTGTTCCAAACATAGACTCAAGACCATGCCAAGCCTGCGAATTGTCAGCACCATTAACGTAGTACTCACCACCGAGGGCTTGCGTAATAGAAGTTTCAAGACGTTCTACAAAGTTATCAAAAACTTTGACGATGCCTTCTTCACCACGGTTAGAACGGAATTCACGGTAGTACATGGAGTCCGTAGCTTGGTAGCCACGATATTCCAAGTTAGCCGTCTTCCACAAGTTACGTCGTGCGAAGTTACGTTGAGTTTCGCCAGTATTACCTTCTACAGTATGTAGACGATATTGAACCGGCCAATCTAAACCTTCACCACTATTGTTGTAATTTACTCGTCCAGCTGCTTCCAACAAAGCGCCCAGCTGATAGTTGCGAAGCATAGCTTCTTCAACGTCACGGATGTGCTTAGCTAGTGTGGTTGCGGCGGTACGTGAAAATGCAACAGGATTAAAACCTTGATAGGCCATTTTCTTTACCTTTCACAAAGAAACTAAAATAAACCGTCAGACAGCGCTTGCTGTCTTAACTTTTCACCAGCAGACAGGTTCTGGTTCTGTGAGGTACTTGATGGATACCCCTGTGGAGCCACACTACCTTCCCGATTGGTAATATGACCCGCACCACGCTGTAAGTGCTCGCGGTTCCTGTCGTAAACAGGAGGTGCTTGCTGTTGCGCTTGCAGCCGTTGGGTTGCTAACTTGCCAGCCATCATTCTGGTAGCAACATCCCACATCTGTTCGGGATCAGTCATGCCGGATTCGCGAAGCGAATTCACGTATCCAACAACCTCTGCCCCCTCGGGAGTAAAAGCTGGGTTACCGTTGTAATCCATTACGATATTACCGCTCTGGTCACTCTGGTAGATCCAATCAGCGTTACGCCTATTAATATCATTGATTGTGGTTTCTCTAGTTTGAACATCCTGACGGTCTTGATACTCATCGAGTAACTTACCGTAACGATCTACAAACAACTTATCGAACTCACGTTCAATGATTTCGGGTAATACTTCGTGAGGTCGCTGAGCAAGATCTTGAGTCCACTGTTTGTGGTAATCAATATATTCCTCTGCTCTCTCACGTATGTCCGCTGGCGCGTTTACTTTCCAGTCCCAGTACCACTGGCCCGTCCTTTGGTCTTGACGAGGTTCACGCCATTTCTTGATATCATCCTCAGTTAGTTCGGGAGGACTCCACCAAACATCTTCCTGTTGGGCTTCCTCTGGACCATATGTGGCCTGAGCCCACTCTTGGAATTCGGGTTGTTGGGACAGCTCTTGGTAGTGCTGCCCCGCTTCAGCAAGCTGTTGCATCTGCTGCATATATTGCTGCTGTTGCATTTGCTGCTGCTGCATTGCGTAGTTCTGCTGCTGGGCAGCATGATACGATTGCAGTAATGTATTTTGGGCATCCGCGTCATTATCGGTACGGAAGCCGTATGTATTTACCTGCTCATGAAAGGAGGGACTGTACTGTTCAGGAGCAGGTTCAGGCTCCGGCGAATAAGACGGCTCTTCGGGAGTCTCGTCATATACTTCGGACCAATCCGTTGCCTCAGAAGCTGTCTGACTATCAGCTTCAACAACAGGATCGGTAGTTTCTGTTGGCTCAGAAACGGCCTCTTCGTATTGTTCTTCAGTCTCTACTACTTGTTCTTCTGCCATTGCTACTTTCCTTGGGTATGGGTAATAGTGTCTTGGTTACTACTACAATAAATATTTTTACTACTCCTCTGCAATAGCATCTTTGGGCTTCTTCCACCATAAAGCTATATGTAGTAAGAACTTAACAAGTCCTACCTCTTCATAGCCCAAGGCTTTTACACCCTTAGCTAGAGTACATAAGTCTTCACAGCATCGAGAGCGAACCATGATTCTTCGCTTTTCGTGTGGAACGATAAATCTTCTTTTCATTATTAATTCCTTTGAATGGATCTCTACTCGTGTTGGCGCCAAGGTTCAAAATGCTGCCTTCGATTCATGCGAATCTGTCTTTGACGCTCACCCTCAGCTTCGAACTGAGCCTGTGGATCTAGCGCAAACTCCCTCAACTGCTGCTCGTACATTGACTGACGACCGAATGCTTCATCTGCCATCTTCTGGTCATATATTCTTTGGTGAGTCTTACCTAATGGATTTTTAACCATCGGCTCGAACGCACCCAAAGATTCATTATCTTGCCACGGTGGAACTGGCATATTATCGTAGTCTGACTTTGTACCTGACAATGCGTTGTACAGTGGGCCGCGTCTAGGCATATCTATCCTCCAAATGCATCTCTGAATGGCGAGTCAAAAGCAATTCTATTATCAAGCATCCACTTCTGATTAGGTGGATACTTGAGCTTCTTCATGTCTTCGATATCTCTCTGTTTAGACTGATCTTGCATTCTCTTAAATTCAAGTTCGTGAAAAATTTCGTTGCTTTTATCGGATGATGAGGGGAATTGGAATTTTGGTTGATTTCTATTTTGGCGACGCCTAGCATTGTCTATGAGATTGTATAGATGCTGACCCGAGGATATATTGTCTCCAATCTCTGGAATCCTGTAATCGTTAAACGGCATCTCTTTCTTCCTTAGTTAGTGGGCCGTACCAGTGAGTGACATCCCATCTACCTCTGGGATTAACGAGTGGATCGCTGGTTGGCGGAGTCTGTCGTATTAGTGCTTTTTCCATTTCGCTGAGCCACTTGTACCAAACGTAGGACTTCCACAGAAGCATCCCAAAGTACGCTGTAGCCATTATGAAAAAAATAGTACCAAAAAAATTAAACGCTATCTGACACCTCGGCTTTGTCATTTTCCTTGCCTCTCCATCTAATTCGTACCGCACCGCAGTGCGGACACTTATTAACCTCACCCTCCTTGCGATTTATTATAAGCGTCATGACCTTCATGCAAGAAGGACAAATTACTGCTACTTGTTTTTGTTCCATGCCCATACTGCATCTCTCACATCTGCGAACCCAATCATTCTCCGTTCATCTGGAAATAACATAAACGTAGGGCAAGTTGGTATGGCTCGTGAGAAGCCATACTGATGGGAATAAGGACTGGTAATCTGATAGGATCCCGGCCTTGCTGCATACCGCTTAAGCCCATGTCGTATAAACATTTCAATCGCTGCCTCATGGTGGTGACCAATTACACCGATGTCGAATGTTTCCTCACCATATTCGTAAAACCTTTTTACTGCATGAGTCTGATTCAGGCTTGAATTGAACCTACCAGTCTGGTGTCGCACGACCATTTTGTATGGCTGCTCACCAACAGTAATCTCAAGTCTCGCTTCAGCAGGTGCGTAACATATCTTCCTCTGCTGGGCTATCTTTGACAGGTAATCCACTCCGCCGATCTGGGCTGTCCAAGCATCGTGATTACCACTGATAATGGCGAGGATTTTATCTCCAAACAATTGGAGGTAGTAATCGAACAGCTTCCATTGCTCATCAGGTGTAGAGTTGGCTCCAATGAGTGCGGAACGGTGCTTAATGTGGTTATCAACCCCGTCTCCTCCAAATACTGCGTAAAACCCCGGAGTGTCCCTAATAAGCTCTGCGTCTTCTCGCATTCGCTTGAAGTCACATGCGGTGCCGGGGGCGATGTGCTGGTCGGAGATAACTGAGATTGCGATGGGTCCACTAGGAAAGTGAACGTCAAATCTTCCTCTAAGCGTCTCCTTTTCAATTCTCTTCGCACTTTTCTTTTCTGCGCGAGTCCACTCAGAATCCCCATCCCACTCGTCATCCCATTGAGGCGCGACAATATGTTTCTCATACTCCTGTACCTTTTCTGCAAGTTCCTTAATCTCATTCTTTAAAGCAGCATTCTCGAAATCATACACAACCTCTGAAAATTCTTCATCTACTTTAGAAGATTCATTTACAGGTAGCCGATCTTCATGTAACACGTCAGACTTCTTGTTCCTTACGGAGCTTGGAGTCCTTCTTAAGCGAGCAGCTATATCATTATTACTATATCCAGCGCTCATCATCTCCTTGAGAACGCGAACGTCTTCATCCGTCCAAAACTTAGTAGCCATAAAATTCCCTCCAAAAAAGTTGTATTTTTATTATAAGGCTACTTGAAGCCTAGCAAACATCAATGTTATATTCCTTCCCAGACATACCTCAGTCCCCGATGGCGTGACCAACCAATTCGCTCCATCCGGTGTAGTCCATGCACCGACCTCCATGTCATCGGGGACTTTTCAACTCCGCCAGCGCAATAAGTGGCTAAAGAACTGCCGAAGGTGAGCCTGTCGCTACCGACGATGGGAGTGAACTTCGGTTCTTGTACTTGTAAAATAAGAGCAGGAAGCCTGAGTTGATCCTGTAATGGAAAATTTTTCCATTCCTGTGAAGCGTAAATTCTGAGCCCACGGTGTGTAACTATGGTTAAGAGATACTACATATTAAATAAAGACTTAGATCCCGGCCCAGAGAGAGGTGATGTCATGGTCTGGGAAGGTGAGATTTGGAATGACTCCCCCTCTGGGGATGAAACCTACATAGCTCGCTATATATTTGACTATGACGGTTTTTACTTCTTGATCCCCAGATCTGATATGTTAGAAGTAGTATCAGAGGGGCAGCTAGAGAGTCCCGATAAAACACACAGGTCGCCTCCGGGATTCCGAAAGATCTGGAATACTCCACATAATGTCTAAGCGAACACCTAAATGTGGCACATGCCTTCATTGGAAGATGCCTCCAGCAGATGGAGACTACTCTGAATGCTTATTGACCGTGCCGGATGCCCATGAGGTATTAACCTACCAACTTCTATATGTGTGGGATCCTGAGGGTGAAATGTGGATACCTCTACCCAAGGATGATGAGATGACGGCTATCCTGCAAACGCGCAAAGATTATGGCTGTGTTCAATACGATTCTCGTAACTAAGTCCTTGAAATACCTTCCGATATCGGTATCATTACTGAATCGGGGCTAGTACCCCTGATAATCGCTAGCTGTGAAGATTGAAGCCTGCTTTCGGGGCCGTGGATATCTTCGGTTGATATGGGTAGCTCTCATAGTGTGATTTATATGGGAAGGGCTATTTCGTAGGACAAAAGCGTTTTAGTCACTCGTAGGCCGTTGTTCCCGGTTATTGCGAGAATGGTGCTCTGGGTGGGGAATCCAGAGACAGCTAGCACCTTTTTTAATAGAGGCGACATGTACAAGATAACTCCTCCAAAGCATTACAGCGCGGGCGACATACAGCCTTGGGATGTAATAATAGACTGGAAGCTGGGATTCTTCGATGGTAACGCAGTTAAATACATCTGCCGCGCAGGAAAGAAAGATGGCGCAACAGCACTAGAAGACTACAAAAAAGCCCTGAACTATATACAAGAGAAGGTAAGACAGATAGAAAGTGACGGTTGATGGATCCAAGAAAAGAACTAGCAGACATTAGATATGCAAAATCTGCAACGCGAACGGCGTGCAACATACTCGAAAACTACTCTGACATAAAAGACCACATGCTTTTTAGATCATCAAAGAACATATGCTTCAAGTTAAGCGAGGTTATACATCGGCTTGAAGAGCTGGAGAAAGAGTATGAAAGTTGAACCATGCCCATTCTGTGGCAACAAGAAACCAACAACGCTAAGTTTCGGTACTTATGTATGGTGCAGTGAGTGCGATGCGCGTGGGCCAGCAGGATCAGGGAACTATAAGGATAATATAGAAAAATGGAACCAAAGAACTTCTACCAGTACAGAGCCACACTCAAACGAGTCATCGACGGAGACACAATAGTTCTTAATGTAGATCTAGGGTTTCACACTATACATATAATAAAGGCACGCCTTTTAGGGATAAATGCACCTGAAAGAGGCAAAGAAGGGTACAGTGAAGCCAAAAGTATGATCCATGAGCTGCTGTTCCAAGCAACTGACGATGATGGATATCTATATATAGAAACCAAAAAGACAGGGAAATACGGAAGATGGCTAGTGACAATTCAGGACGTAAGCGAAAAAATGGCCGAAAAATATCCAGAAAGCAAAAAGCCGAAGACCTAAGGTGGGAACTCAGCATAGCTAATAACATGAGATCCACCATAGATATAGCTGTCAGCACCCTAGAAGGAGTCGTAGAAGGCTTCAAACAGCTGGATGGACGATATGTACTAAACTACACAGCGGCTCTTAAACACATAGAGGCGGCCTACAAAGAGATAAATATCGTATCTGAGAAACTTAAAGAAGATATCAATTTGGCGGAATAACCGGAGCGAACCCCCGACCGTTACCCTGCCCTATAATCTTCTGGATATCTCCCCAATTAAAGCCCGGAGGCCCCTGCGGAGCCCTATCAACCGGAGGTAATGGCAGTTGCATAGGTGGATGCCACCCTCTCGGCTCAACCACTTCCTCGCCAAGCTCTATCTCTATGCCAGCTCCACCCGGCGCAACCGGCTGACCGAGTGGCTTACGCATTTTCGCAAGCTTCAGTTCCATCTCAATAATGGAATCAAGGATATCTAGCTCGTCATCCTGAGGATATGGAATTCTGTATGCCATGACCGTCACCTATAATCAGTACTATGTGGTTAATTCTCATTCTAACACTACCTAGACACGAATACCACGTAGATGATGTCTACGATGGAGCTGTCTGGAATATAGTAGATAGAAGAGCAAACGACTTCAATCAACTACTTCTCTTCTCAAATACGCGCAACGGACTCAGATACGAAGATTTCAGGGTTATGAAACACGAACCCATGAAGATTCAACATAAACGCTACACACTACTCATCTTCGTTGACCCGCGCGGCCATTATATCAGACGAATAAAAGTTCGCTCATATAACGTAATAACCTCTAATTACGACCTAGAACTTAAAAATCGAGATATTCACCCACTTGGACATAGAAGAACGCTAACCAAGTGAACAATCGCGGCCTACTGGACTTGGCCGACAATGACACCAAACCCAGCCTTTTGGCCATAGGGTGTGAAAAAATCTCTGCGGAGGACGTAACATAGGACTGAACCCCAATGGGGACCTTAAGGGGTACTATACTCGATCCTTAAAGCCTTAAGCCTCAGGCCGTTAGGCATCTCAGTGCCGACCGGCATTATAATACCTTAACCGTTAAGCTTATAGCTCAGGATCCACGTCCGACGTAAGGAGGACGTTACAATTCCAGCCCCATGGCAGTGGGGCGTTCCGTTTTAAATAACGGGGCTTCTAAGTTGCGGGTTGCTTTGCATAGCCTAATATACTTTTCTACTTATCCCTTGTGAAAGTGAAGAGAGTGTTTGTTCTCTTCCATCTAATCTTTATTCTTTAGGAGTTTCGTAATGTCAAAATTACCTTCATTGTCCAATCATCAGCAGGGTATCCTTCGTCTTTGGAATTCCCTTCCTAAAGGTGATGCCGATTTCTTTAAGCGTGCCGAGAAGGAGTGTAAGTCCACTGTATCTCTAGATGCCGCTGGATCATTCGTGTCCGATGGGATGCAATATGCTCAGCAGTTAAAGTTATCTAAAGATCTTAAGATCGTCTGGGGAGTTGGAGTTGTCGGAGCAGATCTGTCCGATTTGTCTACATGTGCCCGTGTTATTAAGCCGTCTGTTAAAAAGATATCCCTATCAGAAGGTGAAGTCGTTGATATAAATGTCGATGATTGGGTATTAGATCTTTTCCATTGTGAGGGATTTATTGGAGCTTTAATCAATCTGATTAGCTATGGATCCTTTTCATCTAAGAATGGTCAGGGAGAGTGGAGGAATCGCCTAGGGAGAAAAGTTCCCGGGTTCTTCACTAGTAATCCAGAGAAAAGATCTCTGATAGTTCAAGTCACCAGCTAGTAAGCTGCCCTGTATGGTAGAGATGCCATGCAGGGTTTTTTTATGCTCGTCAGTTAAAGTTTAAGGTAAGGATATGCGAGCAAGCTCGCAAGGTTTTAAGTCATTTGCTTACGCAAATGCTTACCTTTAACTGCGTTAAAGGTAAAAGGTTTTAAGTAATGATGTATAAACCAAACGACAGCTGGAACAATACAGATAATTATGTATCAACCAGTAGCCTCTGCCTCCCTTCTTCCTCTCTTCTCCTCTCCCTTCGGGCTTGTCTTATAGCCTCATATATTTTTCTCTCGGTTCCTTGTGTCCGTTTTGGTTGTTGTTTTTTTAGGAGATAGAGATGTTAGTTAAAACATTTTTAGATTTCAGCAAGGATGAGAAGAAAAGCATTGAGGATGAGGCTCAGATGCTACAGCTTAAGCACATCTTTACAGTATCAATAGGATCTTACATTGAGTACCTCGATAGCATGATTCTAATTTCACTTGAAGATTTCAGTGAGGAGTTCGAGTCTGATTTGAATGAACTCTATATGAATGGAGGTGCATTCTATGAGGGTGTAGATCAAGAAGAATTTATTGAATGGGAACATCGAGAGTTTATATTCTCAGCATTCGTATGCAAGAAGGACATGAGAGATAGAAGTAAAAGATTACTTCAACGTGTGCGTGATAGAGAGCGTGAGCTTCAAGAGGATGAAGAGTATCTACATAACAAAGGGAGAGGATAATGAATAATAAAATATTTAAGATGAGAATTCTTATGGCATCTATATCTGGAGACTACAGGTTTAAACATGTAGATTTCTATTGCAAAGCACAGGATAAGTGTGAGGCAATGAACGCAGCATTAGATCATGCCGAACATCAGCATTGCTGTAGTGTAGTGAAAGTAAAAGATCTTACCCGCCTCCAAAAGAGTGAGGCTATCTCTGAACTGAATGCACTAGCAGTAAAAGCAAATGCATTAGAAGAGAAGGCAGGAGAACTAGAAAACATAAAAGAGGAGCTGACTTATGAACTAGAGAAAGCCAAAGCAATACCAGCTGACCCAAGGATTAAGTTGATAAAGGGTTATGAGGAAGATAAAGGTGGCTTCACTTGGGAAGCCAAGTCAGATGAAGAAGGACATTTATATATGCCATTCACCGAGTGGGATGCCTGCATTCGCTTAGAGGGTGAGGGAATACAAGATATATGCCAGTCATTGATGAAGGAATGTAACCCTGAACTCTTTCCAATCAAAGAGTTAGGACTACACACAATGATGATACCACTATCAGATACCTACTGCATAGAAACAAAGGTATGGATAGTACCAGTACTAGATATAAGAAAGGAGATCTAACAGACGCCGGCTCTCTCTGTCTCAACTGGACCGGCCTCAATATATTTTTCTTCCCTCCCCGGTGTGGGATGGAAGGTTGTTGTTTTTTTTAATGATGAAAGGAGTGTTATGTGCGAGAGCATTACATTATTTACAAATGAAACTGGCATTCAAGTAGGAAAGGAGGAGCTGGAAGAGATTAAAGTAATGCATAAAGACTGTAAAGATAATGAGGTTCAATCATTTACATATAAGAACCACGTTATATACACAAGATATGCAGAGTATTTAATTGAACACTTAGAAACTTTACTCAGTGAGGTAGATAAAGATGGCCTATAAAATAGGTGAACGACCAGATAAATATATTACTTCAGATGTTGTGTTGGCTACTTGCGATAAGCTTCATGATAAACATGGCAACATGGGAGATTACATGTCAGAGGAAGGGATGCAGCTAATCGCAGAGAATGAAACGCTGCTAACTTTTATCATGACATTTATTGTTAGCCCTGCTGGTGACGAAACAACTATAGGTGATATGAAAAAGGAACTATCAGTTGCTATCTTAACTGCCGCCTTATTCATTGAGCTTTTTCGTACAGCCATAGGTGGCTTAGAGATGGAGGTAATGTGTGATGAAACCAAAGATGAGTAAAGATATTGAATTCATTGAGGGTGAGCATTGGTTTACCCGACGTGAGCATGGCAACAAGCTTATCACTCTCAACATAGGGAGTGAGGAGCTAAGAGTCATTAGTATTACCGGCAAGTGGAGTAATGATAGTACTAGATTACATACTATCATTGCTTACCTTAGTGACTTGGTTAGGTATGAAACAGGTACTGATTTCATACAAGATATATTTCCCTATCTAACAGACACAGATAGGGAATGGCTTAAGACTGGGATCGACTTTGATTATATGTTTAATCATGACCAGCCTGAGTCTGTTTAATTTTTTTTAAAGGAAACTTAACATGAGTGAAGCTACTAAACTTGACATTGAAACTGTTATTACAGCAGCTAACAACGGTGCAACAACCAGCTCTGGTGAAGTACAAACACCAGAAACTACCAAGGATAAACTCTTAGATGTAGAGAGGACATGGTATGTCTCAACTACAGAGGAAGAGATGGACTTGGTGATGATTCAGTTGGTTAATAAGTTAGGCTTCAGTCTTGAGGATGCCATGTCTTTCAAGACAGTTGAACGTAGGGTATGGGATAGATATAAGATTGGAGTACGTAACTCTAATAAATATATTTGTCCAGTATCACCTGATGAATTCTTCAAGATGGCAGAGAACATAACTCTCCAGCTTCAAGGTCAACCAGTTATAGCTGTACCATTTGATGCACAGCCTACTGATATATCCAGAAGGCGTGATGGTTGGGATAAAGATAAGCCATACACGTATGGATTTAAAATCTGTGACCCGGTACGTCCTCAGTGGGGACAGCCTATCAAGGTTACACTTCCTGATGGACGTGAGTTAGATGCTCGCATGTCTGGAATGATTAGCTTGAAGGGTGCACCCAATGCACGTATAGCTCAGCCACTCAAGGATGGAGTGAGCAAGCCAGATGCTAAGCGTCAGGTTGAGGAAGAGTTGGAACTAAACAAGGAGGAGTAGTAACATGTCAGTTATTAGAGAACATGATGGGAATAAAATCCCATTAAACACAGCAGATAAAGTCATCGAACACAGCATTGAGAATGGAGTGTGGAGACTTTATGCCTGTTTAATCATGGAATCTAGGGTAGTATTCTTTGGAGATTATGATTCGCTAAGCGAAGCAAAGGAACACTACGAAACCATTAGGGAAACAATAGAACAAGAGAGAGAGTTCTATATAGTATCCCCAATAGGCGAGACTACATTTATTTAAACAACCTTAAACGCTAAGAAAAAAATACCTAGTGAACGTGCGAACGTGAGCTAGGTATTTTTTTATTGGCGAGTTGAACCTACTAAAGATAAGAGGGAACGTCCATAATAAAACCCCTAAGTGTACGACCCACCCCGCTTGTCTCAACCGGACGACCTGATGTACGCACGTGCATAGACCCCCCAGTGTCTCCCATTATGACACTAACACCCCCCTTTTCTCTCCCCTCACGAAGTGAGGAGAGAAAAGGGGGGTGGTTGTTGTTGACCGCAGCCGTTGGAAAAATTTTCCATTCGAGAAGGAGTTTATATGCCTACTGTATTCAAATCATTTAGCAGTGGCGATGGTGAAATACCTCCGCTTAAGAGAGGCCAACTTATTCTATGTGATATAGACAGGAAGCTAGAGAAACTAGTCGAATCATCCGACACAGATATTGATAGTGATGAGGGAGTAGAAAGTCTAGCTGACCTGATACGTGAAGGCGGTGTTCTATATCTTGGTTGGTTATCTAAGAGAACGGACGATAGCATCACACTAAGGAAGGTAGCTGGTGGAGATGAGAGAACATTTCAACCGGACGATATTGTAATGGTCTTCCCCTTCACCATAGAGGAGGCGACTAAAGGTGGGCCTGAGTTTATCTTCGATATGTTTAAGAGCATGGAGGAGGAGATACTTAGGTTACGTTTCGAGGATTAGTTTTACTTAAGGAATTTTTCATGAGCATAGATATCGTAGGGAATATTGCCAGCTGGAGTGGCAAGCGTATTGATAGAGACCAATTCTTCCAAGCACTTGATGGTCTTGGCTTAGGTCAACATGTACCTATGCCAAACACAGTAAAGAACATGGAGTACATACTCAATAAGTGTGGGCATCATGCTGCTGGGTTCAATGGGTTTGACTCAATCAAGTGTGAGCGTAAGTGGACAGGTAGAAAGGAACCCGACTTCTGTAGCTGGGATATCTTTGGAACGGAAAGGAATTCATGGAAGAATAATGCCAAGACTAGACTGATGACTGTTACCTATAGGAGATCAACAAAAGAGCTGGGTTTCTACCGTACCTTTGATGACATATCTAGCAACATACAAATAGCCCTTGGTGATGCGGATAATATCACGGCACAGGATGCATTCCTTAGGCGATTCCCTAGGATGGAGGCTCAGTTCATTGACTCCCTTAGTGGTGGTGAGGTAACTAAAACATTCAAAGAGATTCTGGATACTTGGGGTGATGCCTTCTCTATTAAGGACGGTGGATCTATGTACTGGCTGCCACCATCAAGGAAGGATATGTGGAAGAACATACAAAATAAATTGCATAGTATTGTTCCCGTCCAACTATTCTCTCAAGCGGGTGATGCAAACACATTAGATAGTTTGTTTGTGGCACTAGAGAATTCTTTAACCGAGGATGTATCTAAGCTGGAGGGAATGATGGCATCAAGTGAGGCCACTGACTTCCATCTCAGAAAGCGTAAAGAACTATCTGAGCGACTGTCTTATATTGTTAATAGTTATCAAGGTGTTCTTGGTAGCAGGATGGATGCACTAGTTGATAGGCTGACTAAGGCAGGTGCCTTATCTGTTCAGGCTAATGCTAGTGCTGTTTCTATGATTGAAGATGACGCTATCTTTAGCGATCTTCCCTACTAAAGGAGAGTTTAATATGTCAACTAACCAAGCATACATGATTGCAGGTCAAGCAGGTGTCACACCTCTGGCTCTTGGTGCTAGTGGTACTGGTAAGTCTGCCTTCACTAGCTCACTAGCCAAGGAGAGTAATCGCTACTACTATCCACTGTACCTAGGTCAACAGATACCTGAAGATCTAGGTGGGTTCCCTGTGCCTACCAAGGTAGAGTATGAGGGTGATGAATACCATGTAGTTAAAAGATTATTAGATGAGGGCATGTTACTCTGCAAGCTACAGCCCTCAGTGTTATTCCTAGATGAGCTAACCTGTGCTACACCAGCAGTACAAGCGGCGGCATTGCAGTGGGTACTAGAGGATATACCTAACTGTTGGAAGTTTGCAGCAGCTAACCCCCCAGATATCGCAGCTAATGGTACACCACTAGAAGCACCGATGGTTAATAGGCTCTGCATTATGGAGTGGGAACCTGATGTTGAGTCGTGGAAGCAGGGCATGGAGGGGAATGGTATAGATTTCCCTGAGCCTGATGTACCTCTACTGCCTAGCGACTGGGAAGAAGGGATAGCTTTCTACTCAGCACAGGCTAGCACATTCCTAAGTGACACCAATCATGTGTTAGCTAGACCTGAGCTACTAAACGTGGCACCCACTGATGAGGGTATGCTACCATTCCCAAGCCAACGGTCATGGACTAATGCCTGTCGCCTACTTGGTGCAGCAGATAGCGTTGGTGCTGATGAACATACACGTAGAGTGCTAGTCACTGGATGTGTAGGTGCTGAGGCAGGTCAGATGTTCTTAGACTTCATGAAACATGAGGAACTAAAAACCCCTGAGGAAATACTATCTGATCCATACGATGTGAAGGTGCCTTCAGTATGTCACCTAGCTATAAGCTACATCGGCAGTGTCGTTCGTAGAGTTCGAGAGGACAACACACCTACCCGGTGGGAGAACCTACGAATATTCTTAGCTTCATGCAACAAACAGAATCCTGATGTTGCACAAGCATTCAAAGGTAGAGTGTGGAAGATTAAACCTGATGGTCACCAACCTGAAGCTAATGAATACTTCAGTGATATGGAACAAGACCGTGCCGACCTAACACTACCTTACTAAGGAGAAAAGAATGAGCGACAATTTGACAGATGTATTATCGCCCAGTATAATTACTTCCGCCACCGAAAATGTACACCCAAGATTGTCCCGTGCCAAGCGAGCCATATGTTTTATATGGCCGTTTGCTCGGGATGCTGTAATGAGTATGAAATCTATACGGGTAAACAAACTTGGTGGCATCACTGCTGATAAGCACTGGAATATCTACTATGACCCAGAGTTTGTTGAGGATTGTAGCGAGGAATTTATAGCGACAACTCTCATGCGAGAGATATTGTTTCTACTTCATCGTTACCCTAAGAGATGCGGTGTCATACTTGGCGAATCACCTAGTGAAGACAAGGTGGAAACCATAAGGGACTCATCCTTAGCAACCGCTAACTTCTTATTGGACAAGCAGTATGAAGACTTGCACTATGAGAAGGCAGCTAAGATGAGTTGGAGTGTGTTAAGCGATCCAACAAATCTGACACTAGGATTAGATAACATACCACGCTCAGTTGAGCAGACGTTTAGATTACTTTACAAGGAGCCAGACCATGGTGGAGACAAAGAAGAAAACTACAGCGAGAATATCCCAAGCAACTCTAACCAAGATTCACGAGGTGGAGCAGGGTCTCACGGAGAAAGTAGTGGAGATCCAGACAGCAGTCAGCAACCTAACATCCCTAAAGGACAAGGCAGAGGGGTTGCAGGACAGGGTAGCAAAGCTGGAAGGGGCAATGGCAACACTGAACGATCAGATAATGAAAGTGAATTCGGGGATGAGCAATGCTCTCCGAACGATGGACGCTCAGATGAATCAGATCAGGGACGCAGTGATGGCAATGGCTCAGGTAATGGAAGCCTCAGGGTTAGTGCCTCAGGTGAACTCGAATGGGACGGACAACCAATCGACCAAGGTTCCTCAGCCCATGGAGCAGTAAGACCGTGGGAAGTGTCAGCCCCTGAGGAATCAGGTGTTGGACTAACGGAGGAGGAGATCCAAGCTGTCATTAATAATGTTGCAGCTAAGATACATGACCAAGGAGAGGGTGGTGGTAGCTGGAAGGGGTGGGCAGATAAGACTCTCAAAGTTAAGGAAGATCCTAGGAAAGTTATAATTAGGAAAGTCCGAAAGAGAGTCGAGCAGATCTATGGTGTAGGTGATAGAACATACCGCCGACCTAACCGTAGATTCTCACAAGCTCCATTCATTATGGGAGCTAACATAGAGAGCATACCACGGATCACTATATGCCTTGACACCTCTGGGTCTATGTCTGAGGAAGACTATGGCTGTGCATTAGACATCATCAATAAGGTAATTAAATCCTTCAGGAGTAGAGAAGGTATTAATATTGTTGTTGGTGATACTAATGCCAAGGCCATGATGGTCTCAGCTCGTAAGATTAATAAGCTAAAGCTGGAAGGTGGTGGTGGTACAGACGTTGGTGTACTACTGAAGGAGGCATATGAGATGTCAGAGAAGCCACCTCACATTATGTTAGCTGTCACTGATGGCTATACACCGTGGCCTGAAAGCAAGGATGAAATTAACTGTCCGGTTATAGCGGCTATCACCTGTAGTGGTAGCCTCTCGGCATATCCTGTGCCGGACTGGATAGAAACTATTGTTCTGGAGGGACGATAACTATGGCCGATTATAATAAGGTCTTATTAATGGGTAAGCTTGCCGATGATGTGGAGCTTAGATATATCAATGGTGATAGGGCAGTAGCCGATATCACTTTGATTATTGATAGCACATTCAAAGGCAAGACTACCACTAGTCGTGTACCTGTTACCCTATGGGCTAGCAATGCACAGATGGCTAACGACTACCTAAGTAAGGGTAGTGAGGTATTCATTGAGGGTACTGTTAAGGAATCCTCATGGGAAAAAGATGGGAAGCAGTACTCTAAACTACAGGTTACAGCTTCACGAGTAGAGAATATAGCAGGTCAGGGTACATCACAGCAGGCTATAGCACAGCCAGTTCATGCTGCACCTGAGAATGATATATTCTAAACTGAACTAAGACACCGACTTGTCTACGCTGATTCTTCCTTACTATCAGCATGTCGAGCCTAGGTGTGAGTGGCTTAGTAACCGCACTAGTTGTTCATGTAAGAACTCCTTTAGGTCAGGGGGTGGCTCAGCAAATCCGCCACCCCCTGATTTTTTTATTGAGCGAGGGCAGGATGTCTACAGTATATGGATACGCCAGAGTATCCACTGACGATCAAAGCAATTCATTCGAGACACAGAAGCAGAGGATAGAGGACTATTATAAATATCATTCAAAGTCAGGCAGCCTAGAGGGAACAGTATTCGGTGGGGTGTTTGCCGATGAGGATGTTAGTGGTGGTATCCCATTGTTTGACAGGCCAGCAGGTGGGGAGATGCACCTAAGGCTACGTGATGGAGACCATATCATATGTGTTGCACTAGACAGGTGCTTCCGTGGTGTGGTTGATGCACTGCTAACACAGGAGTCTTTGCTTAACCGAAATATATTTTTACATATCATGTCGGTAGGCATAGACTTCTCCTCTCCTATCGGCAGGCTGATGTATACCACACTAGCTAGCTATGCTGAATTTGAGAGGGAGATGATTAAGCAGCGTACCAAGATAGGTATGCAAAAGAAAATCAAGGATGGCCTGCCTGTTAATCAACACCCGCCTATTGGTTATCGGCAGGTAGGGGAGGGAAAGGATTCCCATTTTGAACCAGACTGGAGTGAGCGTGCCACTGCTGTGCAGATAGTAGAGTGGAGAGATGTACACCAATGGCCGTGGCTAAAGATATGCAAGAAGCTAGCGTTCGCAACCAAAAGAAATACTGGTGGCACATGGGGAAATAAAAATGTTAGGCAGGCATATCATGCAGCAAAGGATAACTTCCCACTACATGGTGGCAAGCCTGACCCATTCACCGTTGAACAAAGATTGGCTAGACATAGCTCAGTTATGTCATAGCATATGGCCTATCTAAACCATACCAAGGTGGGTCAGTCGGTCGCCAAGGTGATGGTCTATCAATTTCCCACGGTTCGCGTTTCGGTGGCCGTTTCGGTGGCCACTCACCCCGCCACCAAGGTGGAGGTTGAGGTACAGGCATAGGCCCTACGATAGGTGGCCCAATGGGTTCAGTGCGTGGTGGTGGGGGATTAGGGATTGGTGGGCGAGGACGAGGAGGGAGAGGAGGATTTATAATCCAAGGAGGACGTGGGGGACGAGGTGGTGCTGGAATTGGAAACACCGGATTACGCTTAGGCTTAGGCTTGACCTTGCCAGTTATGCGGCGGTTCTTTGGATTGATATAGTTTTTCTTTTTGTTGTACTGTTTCTTTTTCGATCGTGAACTAGGAGGTGTATAACCCTTACGTCTTTTGTTTCCAGTAATACGATTGTGCTTGGCGGTGTTGGGCTGAGAGATAGGCTGCTGATATGGCTTACTGATTGGCCCGAAAGCGTCACGAAAATTTCCCCCCCAACCGCCACCACCCGGTTGCTTTAAATATTGTTCATCCACCCAAGGTAATGAAGGGTCAGGTTCAGAAGGTTCGATGTATCCTTCCACATCCCTAGGGTGGCGTTGAGGTGCAGCCCTATTAAGGTCTTGCTGAGGCTGTTGTCTTTGATAGGGTTTCATTATTGATTCACCTTTGATTCAATACGAGTGAGGCGTTCGCTATGGTCATCAAGACGAACATCAATCTCTTGAATGGCAGTCCACATGCGAGCTTGAGATGATTTGTAATCGTCTACAAATTCATCTACTCGCTCGTGGATTTGCTTGACCTTTGAGTACAAGGCACTCATCCACCACACGCCGCCGACGATGGTGGATAGTGCGCCACATACCATACATATTAATGTTAATAAATTTTCGGAGATCCATTCCATTTACTATGTCTCGTCTTCAATCTTGCTAGGGTTAGTAGGACGAAGCGAGTCACCAACTACTAGTGCTGCAACGAATGTAGCAATGTCGTCGATCCTATCCTGTGGAATCCACTCGTACTTGGCAGCAAGTATGGTAAGGATGGCACCGACAATGGTGGTGACAACACGTTTAGATTTAAGTGCCGTTAGAAAATCATTAAGTAATGTCTTAATATAATCCATAATTATTTAACCTCCGATACCGGGAATCTTGAACTTGAAATATCCCATGATAGCAGCAATCAATGCGATAAGCATGAACAACCATTTCCATTTGCTAGCCTTAGCACGTTGCAGGTCAGCCTTAGCATGTGTCTTATCCACCTTGAAGGTCTGCTTATCATCACGCTTTTCATCACGCTGTTCTCGTTTATCATTAGAGGGTGGCAATGAATCAACCTCCTCCGTTCGTCGGCTTCGTCGTCGTCTCGGCATAATACATTCCATTCTAATCAATAAACTGTTTGACAATTATTCCGTTCACGGTAGAATTATACCATGACTATTGAAGATTATCTATCTACAAAAGACACAGCTGAAATACTTGGGGTAACTAGTAGCCGAGTACGACAGCTACTAAGAGCCGGTGAACTTGATGGACATCGGATGTCCTCGGGCATATGGTTCATAGACAAGGAAGAAGTATCTCAATATCAATTAACCAGACGAAAGGCTGGTAGGCCAAGGAAGGAAGAAGATGCTAGTACTATCTAGAAGAGAAGGCGAGTCAATAACACTAGAAGATGGGGACACTAGTGTCACGATAACCATTGAGAAGATAAGGAACGAGGGTTCTAAACGCTGCTCAATATCTATCGAGGCACCATCAAGTGTAACCATATTACGCAACGAACTACTGGATAATGAGGATGAACTACAAGTCAACGTCATTCTCGATGACTGAGTGGGATGCAAAGCTATACGCTGACAGAGTATTCCACTTGCTCAAGTCTGGTAGGTTTGAGGCAGCACACCTATGCCTTGATGAAGCAGAGCTATCCATGCAGAAGGTAGAAAAGTCACCACTATTTAGTAAACCTCTAGCTCAGACAGAGCTGGATGACAGGATTGTTAATGCACTAGAGCGTGCTGGGTTCCTAACCATAGGAGACATGGCCGGAGTGGATGAACAATATTTAATGCAACGGGTACAGGGATGTGGCCCCAAGGGAGTGGCGGAGATTAAAAGAATTTTAACGGATGAGATAACTATCCGCCGTGGAAAATGAAACACGGATTTAGATTTGCAGTGTCAGCCCCTAGTGGCAAGGTCTTAGAGACACACATTTACCTGTTCAAAGATCTAACCTACGACATCTTAGATGATGTTGAAATGGATATGGCTGGGCGTGCACTGGATAGTGAGTACGTAGTGAGCCTAGAGCATATGCCAGATATCATGTACGAGATTGAAATTATAAGGAGGACTATAGATGGAGAAGCTTAGCATCTCTCAGGAAGAATACTTTGCACGGCCTGAGATATCTAACTCAATGATGAAAGACTTCAGGGATAAAGGGCCTTGGACTTTCTATCACACCCACATAAAGAGAAGTATCAGGCCATCATCACCTTCAGATGCTATGCGTATAGGGTCAGCCTTCCATTTAATCATGGCTGACTTTGATGTGTTCAGTGAGAGTGCGGTTGTCACACCTGTCACCATCAAGGGAGACCCAGTGAACATGAGGCTTAAGGCTCATCGTGAATGGATGGCTGAGTTTAGAGAGATAAACGAAGGGAAGATCGTTCTGTCACCAGAAGAAATGGACATGGTGATGAGGATGAAAGACTCTGTGTATGCTAACCCTGCCGCTGCCGGATATGCCACCGACTTAACAGTGGAAAGAAACGAAGTGGTGGGCATTAAAAATATTCAGGGGATGGAATGCAAGGCCATGTGTGACGCAGACTTCTCCGACCGTGGGATACTAGTGGACTTCAAGACAACACGGCAACACTTGGGAGTTCAGTTTGCCAAGGATGCCATATACAAATATGGATATCAGTTCCAAGCAGCACACTACTGTGATGTGTTTGATGCTGAGAGATTCATATTCATAGTGGTAAGAAACTTTCCACCATACGAAACACTCGTGTTTGAAATACCAGAAGAGATGATGGGTCAAGCACGGATGATTAACTATCAAACTTTAGACCGTATCAATTGGTGTGTATCTCAAGATGACTGGCACACTGATGGATGGGGTCAGGTCATTAACTTGGAGGACATGATTAACAATGAGTAATCCTAGAACACTTAAAAAGTATTCAATTGGATATCGTCATCACGGAGAGAACTTCTTAAATGAGATGATATTTCATGGTGAAGATGAGGTGCATGTAGTCAATCAAGCTATGTCTGCTGCACTGTCGGAAGATAAACATATCGACCTCGTTGAGTGGGTCGTAGCAGAAGAGGAGATGGAAGATGAGTAAAACATATGCTGTAACACTATCTAACATCTGCATCACAAACTTTGCAGAAACAGAAGAAGAAGCAAAGGAGGAAGCGGGAACCTGCATGATTGAATGGTTACAATCTGGTGAATATGAAATGAAAGTTGAGGAGATTGAAGAATGAGTAAACATGAATCACTACCAGCTGCACAGCTAGCAGTAATGAAGGACGTTGGATATGTACAGAAGAAAGGGAAGGTTGGTAATGGCAAGTATGGCTACACCTACGCTGGTGAAGCTGAGCTTATTGCACAGCTAAGGCCAAGCATGATAGAGCACGGGATAGTCATGTATCCTGTTGGCTCTGATATATATTCAACAGAAGACTACACAACTAACAACGGTAACCGTGCCTCATTAATCCTTGGGGTAAGGGAGTTTGCCTTTGAACATATAGACAGTGGAGAGGTGAGGATAGTCAAGGTATATGCAGAGGCTAGTGATGGTGGAGATAAACGTGCATCCAAAGCTATGACACTAGCTAAGAAGTATGCACTGCGAGAGTTCTTCCTCATTGAAACAGGTGATGATCCTGATGCTGTAGTCCAGTCAAGAGATAAGGATAACTCCTACTATGTCAGCCGTGCTGTTACGGCACTATCTAAATGCCAGAGCAAGGAGGAGCTAGATGAAATGATGGAGAAGATCCAGTCATATGATAGTGCTGAGTTCTCAGGTGAACAACTTGATGACTTGAATAATGTTTACAAGAACAAGCTACAGGAGGTAGGTTAATGTCAGAGTTCATCAACACTCTAGCAGTGGCTGTAGTCGCTGAAGCTATTAACAATGCCGAAACCCTAGATGATCTGCATGAGGTAGCCCGAGGGATCAAGGCATCTAACTACGGAGAGAAAACCAAGGAAGTCCTCCGTCTCATCTATTCATCACGTAAAGAGGAGCTGAAAGCCAATGGCGGTAGAGAGCCAAGCTACTTTGACAATCAATAATGTATTCCGAGACTTGATGCGTAAGCTATCAAAGGATGAATACAAGACACTAGAAGAAAATATTATTGAAGAGGGGAGGGCTATTGATCCTATTGTGGTATGGGATGACACCATCATAGATGGACACAACAGGTACAACATCTGCACTGAGCATGACATACCATTCACCATCCACCGGATGGAGTTTGATAATGAGCATGAGGCTAAGATGTGGATCATACAGAACCAGTATGGTAGGCGTAATCTTACGCAACATGAGATGAGTTACATCAGGGGGCAGATAGTTCTGAAGACATCATCCAAAGGTGTGAACCGGATGAATGTAGTTAAGCGTGTAGCTGACAGTAATGGGGTGACATCTCGCACTATCCGCAATGATATTAACTTCGCTAAGAATTTAGACAGCATGGAGCAGGAGGTGCGCAAAGAGATACTTAATGGTGGAGTATCTATAACAAAGTCCGAAGCAAAGATGCTTGCTAAGGTTAGTGGTGATGACCAGCAGAAGGTAGTACGTAAGGTTAAGACTGGCAAATCTCCCAGCATATCCAAGGCACTACCTGATTCAGACAACCTCACTAACATGGCTGTCCCATACCGAAGAGCTGTGTTGGATATACAACGCATCATTAGAGACATGGATGATATATGCACCGACCCTATCAGGGGGGCGTATATTGCTACTAAACAAACGAGGTATCAAACTCTATTGAGGGAAGCTGAAGATATATTCAAGCAATGTGAACCATCAGAAGAGTGTGACAAGTGTGGAGGTGCAGGATGCAACAACTGTTATTCGACGGGTTTTCTCAGCCGAACCGGAGTGGAAAGCCGGGACAAGTAAATTATTTTTGTGAACGACAGTACCAAACAGAAGCTAGGGAGACAGTGGAGGATGCCTTCAGGGAGCATGACTCTGTTCTGATTGAGATAGCTACTGGGCTAGGTAAGACAGAGATATTTACACAGCTAATGAAAGACTGGCAATCAGGTAGGTGCCTAGTGGTAGCACCATACATACAACTGATAGGTCAAGCTGCCCAAAAAATATTCCAGCGTACTGGTGAGCAACCCGGAGTTGAGCAGGCTCAGCACTGGTCAGTTGAGACACCATGGGGGAGATCTAAATATATTGTTGGAAGCAAGGACACTTTACTAGCAGGAGATCCAAAGAGATATGAAAGGATAAGAGACGTTGGCCTATTAATAATTGACGAGGCGCACCTCTCAGTTACCAAAGGCTGGAAAGAAGTGATAGACTTTTATCGTAACGATGGTGCCAAGGTTCTTGGTGTTACCGCTACAGCAAAACGACACGACAAGAAATCAATGGGGAATATCTATGAAGATTGTGTATATCAATTCGGAATTACTGAAGCTGTCCCAGAAGGGTGGCTCGTCCCAGCGCTGACTGACTGTGTTCAACTAGAGTCATTAGACCTTAGTAGTGTATCAACTACCGGCACTGTATTTGGCCGTGACTTTAATCAACATGAACTCAACAGCTTGCTGGAAAGATGGGAAACAATATTTGAAATAGCAGATATCACGGCAAAGGAAACGTCAGGCAAGAAGACAGTAATCTATTGCAGCAGTGTTGACGAAGCCAAGATGGTGGCAGAAAGGTTAGTAGATTCTTATGGAATCAAGGCAGACTGGATCGCATCAGACACCACAAGATGCACCCCCCAACGACGAAGAGAGATACTCAAAAGCTTTCAAGAAGATAGCTATGGTATTACTCATGTTTGCAATGTTGGTATTCTTACAACAGGATGGGACTATCCTGCCTTGGAATGCATCGTCATGGCACGGCCCACCAAGTCTAAAGCGTTATATACTCAGATCTTCGGTAGGGGTACTCGGCCTCTTGCTGGCGTTGTTGACTTTGCTAACAGTGATGCGGAAGCTAGACGAGAAGCTATAGCTAAGAGTGCTAAGCCTCACTTCAAAATGATTGACCTAGTAGATGCTAGCCTAGCACATAAGGTAGTAACTAGTGTTGATGTCATGGGTGGTGAGCTAGGTGATGATGTAATCAATAGGGCAAGGGAGAGGATACTAGAGAAAGATGAACTTCAGGATATAGATGAAGCACTACTCGAAGCAAAGAAAGAACTAGCTGAAGAGCGAGAGGCTGATGAGAGGGACGAGAGAGCGAGAGTAGAAGCTCTTGCTAAGTACAGAAAGATACGTGTCGATCACTCAGCATCAGCTCAAGCTGGTGTAAGGAAGAAGAAGCGAGGAGCAAGGATGCTGTTCGGTAAGTTCAAGGGAATGTTAATAGAGGACGTACCTAGTTGGTATCTCAACGGATGCTTAGCAGGGCAGCCATATATAGCACATGATTGGCTACGCTCTGCTATATCACGAGAGGTAGACAAAAGAGAAAGGATGGGCGGACAATGAGACTATCTGAAAATGAACACTCACTAATGCTAATAGCTATAGGAGGTGCACTGGGAAGCAATGAGGTAAGGGAGATGCTACAGCTTAGGGTAAAACCTGACCATGTTGCTGGCTCTGACGGTATCTACTACCTGCTTGATGCTATATATGATGGAAATAAAGAGGGTGTATACAGCCTTCTCAAGGCATACGGTGTTGAAGAGACAGGTGAAACAGTTATCGAATCAATACTGAACAGGTTAAGAGAGGTTGTGTTCAAAGGGGAGTGTGAGATATCTTCTACTCTCCTCAAGAATACAGCACACTATAACCCCGAACATTTCATTTCAACTCTAGACTCCATACGTGAAAGGATGATGACATATGTTAATGAAGAAGATGGTAACTGAAGAGGGGCAAAACTATTATGTCTTCTACGAGAATAGTTTCGACGACAAAGAACTTGTTGTGTATACTGAGGCGCAATACCAAGAGATGAAAGAAGAATATGCCCAAGCCGACCAAGAGGGAAATCAAAGAGCTGATGGATCAGCGAACCCACTGGGCAAAGAAGAGAACTAAATGCTGGGTATGTGGTAGTAAACAGTATCGAGGCTTCCCACTAGAGACTCATGAAGTAGAACGCAGAAGCCATGCCCCCAACTATAGATGGGCACACAAATGCAATTACTTCAGAGCCTGTAAGAAATGCCACATGGATGATCTTGCTGCCATGCCCCACCCGAAACAGCTCGCCTATAAATTCTTATACGATGATAAGTACTTCCACCTAGAAGATTGGCTCAAACTTAGAGACCCAGAGCTACGAGCGCCAAAGCGGGTTACCATTGAGGAAATACTCGCCGAGGTTAAAACACTGCTCAAAGAGGGACACCCTAAATGACCACACTTAATCTAGTAATACCGTACCCACCAAGTGTAAACACATACTGGCGAGCTGTTAAAGGGAGGGTCATCATTTCTAAACGAGGAAGAGAGTATCGCGATGCTGTTGATTATGCTATTCGTCAGTTGGACATTAGTGATTTACCACTTCTTAACAGACTCCGACTTGTGATTCATGCTACCATGCCGGACAAGAGGCGCAGAGATATAGATAATATAAACAAGGCAGCATTGGATGGGTTGGGATATGCTGGTATATTTGGAGACGATGAGCAGATCGACGACCTAAGAATCATACGAGGAGAAGTTCTATCTCCCGGTTGTTTAGACATAGAAATAACTGAGATTGAATAGCTATAATACACTATTGGAAAAATTTTCCATTCGGAGTACCAGATGAAAGTTCACACACGAGACACAGTAGTCAAACGAGGAGATAGGATATGGCCAGCGGAGTAACAGATAAAGGTAAGGCTTGGATACTTGAGACTGCCTTTCGGAAGCAAATGAACGGTGCATCAACCAATGATACTATGTACATTGCGTTAATTACCGCAGCTACTACACCTAATGCAAACCATGATACATGGAACGATCTCAATAGTGCGGAGATAGCTACCGGAAATAACTACACTGCTGGTGGAACATCGGTAACAAGAGGCACTACAGACTTTGATGTTATCAGTGCAGATGCCACAGCAGAATCCAACAACTACGGCCATATTCAACTCAAAAATATTGAATGGACTGCTGGCGGTGGATCAATACCAAACTCCGGTGATGGCGCACGCTATGCCATACTAATGGATAATGCTGGAAGTGCTGCCGATAATACAGCAAATAAAGTGATTGCTTGGTGGGATCTAGGATCTGACCGAAGCGTATCTGATGGGCAGAAGCTATCATTGCAGGATATGGAAATCAGACTGTCGTAGCAACATGGAAATTCTCATCAAGGTCGGTGACTCAGGATCTCCGACTGGCTACAAAGATGGGGATATAGTTGAAGCGTTTAGCACAGATAGAATATTAAAGGCTAATGCCGAAACCATATGCTCGTCAACTGAACGCCAGTTGGATGATGTATCTGGACTCAACGCAAGTGGCACCATTCACGAAGCTCGGCTAATCATTAGCTCTGAGTATAAGTTTGTTCGTGTTGGCGGCAATGTAGAGCGTACCAATCTAGGTACGGGTCAAGTCACTGTACATAACAAGACTACTGATGAGCGTATAGACGTAGAGGAATACCTAAGACGACGACTCCTGTCCGCTAGCCATAATATTTTTGGCACCACCGGGGCAGAGTATTGGTACGGTGGATCTGTTAATTACGATTCGCAAATACTATGGGATGAAATAGAGAACCGATCCGACCATCTCAGAGTAAATAACAAGCACTGGCATCTCTCTCCAGCTGAATCTGTATTCTTCTTTCCTATCTCATGTTGCGGGCATCATGGACATGAGGATGATATCTCTCACCCAACTGCTGAGCTACGAACCCATTCTGTCACGGAAGATAACGGCACCCCTGAACCCATACTAATCGCCCGCAGAGAGTGGATGGTTCCCTACTGGGACTTGGCTTCAGAACTTGGGGTTAATGTAGATGATGTAAGAAATTCTACGATGATGGTTGATGCCAGACTAGACTCTGGAAGTCCACAACTTGATGACACTGAAGTTAATAAGGTAACAAGTGGGCTACTCTAATGGCAACTGTCACAACTAGCATTGGCACAAATACCAGTATTGATACTGAAGTACCAAGCAGTGGTTCAGGATCTAATCCATATACAGTGACATTCAGTACCGACCCCACTGGGGTTAGCGTTGGTGACTCTGTTCATTTCGATAATGGAATGGGGACTGTATATGTATATCTAGTTACAAATATATCTGGCAGTAACTACACGCTCAAGTGGATATCAGGTGGCTGGTCAGCCACAAACCCATATGGCATCGTTGACATGTCATACAGCCAAGCGTCTGGGGTATTCAAAAGAACCTATAGCACCATCACTGCATGGGAAAGTGACCTAGATAATACGAGTTACTATTCAAGTGGAGATGATGCCGTTGGTGAAGTATACAACGACTCGGTTCTAAATGAGAGATTCATTATAGATGGAGGCGGAACGGTAGGTCTTGATAGCGTTAAGCTAACATCTCCATCATCGCAGAGACATGATGGAACCGAAAATAGTGGAGCAAGAATTCAATACACAGGATCCACCTCACCCACTGTCGTGCTTAAGCGTAATGATGTAACAGTGGAATGGCTTGAATTTGATTTAAGCAGCACTGGTTCAGGGGTTCTCTCAGGAATGAACTTTGGTGCAAACGCACATACCGATGTATTCTTCAAGCACAATATAGTTCGTGACCTAAAAAATCAATCCAACGATGTAAATGGAATCTATGTCTGGGGAAGCGGGAGTGGATCCAACACTCGACATTGCCTAAATAATATTGTTTACAACATTGAGGACAGCAATGACTCAGCATTTGGCATTAGAGTTGCGTCTTCAAACTATCCGATAAATTTGTACAACAATACGGTGTACTATGTCAAAACCGGATCTGGATCTGAGGATGCATACTGCATAGCGGTGAATGACACAGATGCCGTTCTGAAAAATAATATTGCAGCAAGACCTATAGGCGGTGATGATAAATCATTTGGTGGCACAGGCTTTTCTGGTGCGACGAAAGACTATAACTTATCAACAGACAGTACTGCAACCGGAACAAACTCTGTAACTGGAGAAGCATACGGAGATCTGTTTCTTTCTGATACGGCAGGTACTGAAGACCTCCACCTGAAGACAGGTGCCGATGCTATAGGTGCAGGTGTCGACCTTGGCACATCTCCAACTGGTGTCAACATAGACATTGATGGCAGAGATAGGGATGGAGAGGGTGATACATGGGATATTGGTGCCGATCAAACCGCAGTAACAGTAGTCAATGTCACACCAACTAATGCCGGTATTACTGGTACAGCACACGCAGATTTCCATGCTGTTGCACCCCTGAATGCTGGGATAACAGGTACAGCACAC
>CEQK01041565.1_pt1 | contig 27448 bp, 28 predicted proteins | sample 531051 | NCBI WGS metagenome assembly CEQK01 (sample SAMEA2621229, study PRJEB7988) | marine metagenome | biome: marine biome (ENVO:00000447); feature: deep chlorophyll maximum layer (ENVO:xxxxxxxx); material: "saline water (ENVO:00002010), including plankton (ENVO:xxxxxxxx)" | depth 150 m
AGCTGGTCGATCACGGTTTTCAGATCGAGCCCCAGGGTCGTCAGATCCGTGTCCGGCGACTTGGAGCATAGCGTATTGGCCTCGCGGTTGAATTCCTGGCACAGGAAATCAAGGCGACGGCCCACGGGGCCCTCGGCCTTGGCGATAAGCTCCCGCGCCGCCTGGGTATGGGCGGCAAGTCGGTCCAGTTCCTCGCGGATGTCGGCCTTGGTCATCAGCATGGCCGCTTCCTGGGCCAGGCGTTCTTCGGGCATCGTCGCGTTGTCGGCGACCAGGCGCTGGATCTGGTCGTTCAGGCGCTGGCGGATGGCGTCGGGCTGTGCCCCCGCGACCTGGCCAGCGCGGGCCGTCAGGTCGGCGACCTGGTCGATCTGGCCCGAAAGAACGGCCAGCAGCCGCGCCCCTTCCTCGTCGCGCATGGCGGCCAGGCCGGTCAGCGCCTTGCCCAGGTCCGCCATCATGGCCTTGGCGATGGCCTCGAAGTCATCCTCCGCCATCATCTCGTCGATGGGCTCGATCACCCCACGCAGGCCCAGAATACCGTCGAGCGACGGCGGACGGGCGTCCGGCACCTCGTCCTTCAGGCGCGCCATGCGGGTTGTGACCTGGGCCAGGAAATCGTCATTGATGCGGTAGGCACCGCCGCCCGTCTCACGCCGGGTCGACAGGTTGACGGACACGCTGCCGCGTTTGAACGTCGCGTTGACCTTGGCGCGGACCAGGGGGTCCAGGGCCTCGAACCCCGGCGGCGGGCGAAACCGCAGGTCCAAGCCCTTGGCATTGACGCTGCGCACCTCCCAGACCCAGGTCAGGTCGTCCTGGCTGCCTTCGGCGCGGGCGAACCCGGTCATAGAACTAATGGCCAAAGTGCTTTCCTTTTCGGTCGTGATGCCAAGGGTAGTGCGCAACTTATACCCAGCGCATCCGCCGCCAACAAGCGGCGCAGGCTTCCCCTCCCCCCCGCCGGGGCCCTATAACCGGTGGATGAGCCTCAGCCATCCCAAATCCGTTCTCATCACCGGTGCCTCAAGCGGCATCGGCCGCGCCCTGGCCCTGGCCTATGCCGGGCACGGCACGACGATATATCTGTCCGGCCGCGATCAGGGGCGGCTTGATGCCGTGGCTGAGGACTGCCGCCAACGGGGCGCCACCGCCGAAGGCCGGATCATCGACGTGACCGATGCCGACGCCATGGCCGGCTGGATCAACGAGGCCGACGCCAAGACGCCCCTCGACCTCGTCATCGCCAATGCGGGCATCACCAATTCGACCTCGGGCCTGGCCGACGGCCCCGAACGCACGCGGCGCATCCTCGCGGTCAACGTGGACGGGGTGGTCAACACCGTGCTGCCGGCCCTGGCCGCCATGGACACCCGCGACCGGGGCCAGGTAGCCCTGATCGCCTCCATCGCCGGGTTCCGGGGCCTGCCGACGTCGTCGGCCTATTCCGCGTCCAAGGCCATGGTCAAGACCTGGGGCGAAGGCCTGCGCGGCGAGCGGCTGAAAACCTGCGTGCGCGTCAACGTGGTCTGCCCCGGCTGGGTCGAAAGCCGCATCACCGACGCCAACAAATTCGACATGCCGTTGCTGATGGCGGCGGACAAGGCGGCCGCCACCATCCGTCGCGGCCTCGCCCGTGACGATGCCCGCATCGTCTTTCCCTGGCAGATGCACCTGGCGGTCTGGCTGCTGGCGGCCCTGCCGCCGGCCTGGACGGACCCGATCCTGAACCGCAAGCTTTCCGGGCGGGAGTGGTAGCGGTCATTAACCGTGTGGTTCTGAGCATTTCGCCCGCCACCCTAGACTTCAGCCTATATCGACAGCCTGTATCGACTCCATTCATGCTGCACTGCAATATATTTCTTATTGTATGCAGGCGCCCACCGTCGGGCCAAACCAACATGTCCCGGAGAAGAGCCACATATGTTCCGCATTCCCGCTTTTACATACGTTCTCGCCGCAAGCCTCGCGGCCGCGCCTCATCCCGCTTCTGCGGAACCACTGACCTCCAATCTGATCACCGATGACATTGTCTCCTCTGTCCACAAATGGCTGGACACGCCGGTCGTCCGTATCTCGGTCAAAGCCCAAAACGAACGCTACCGCAACCTTAGCCAAGCGGACATCGACGCCCTGGACCAACAATGGCGGCGTGAAGGAACGGCGGCGGACCAGCCCCTCATCGCGGCGACCCTGTCCTCCCCGCTGTCCAACTACCTGACCCAGATCCAGGCCGCATCCGAAGGCCTGTTCACAGAAATCTTCATCGTCGACGCCAAGGGCCTCAACGTCGGGCAAAGCGCGATCACATCGGACTATTGGCAAGGCGATGAGGCCAAATTCACGAACACCTTCGGAAAAAGCCACAACACCGTCTTCATCGATAAGGCGGAACGTGACGACGCTACCAAAACCTGGCGTGCCCAACTCAATCTGACGTTGTCAGATGGTGGCGCTCCCATCGGCGCCGCAACGGTCGAGATCAACTTGACTGAACTGTCCCGCCGCAACGGTTCTTAGGAAAATCACCATGCCCAGCATCAATAATATCAAAATCGCCGGCAAAATGCGGATCGCCTTCGCCGCCATTCTGGCCGTCGTGGTTGTCGGCCAGATCGTCAACGCCTTCATGGTTCAAGAACTTAAGCGGGCCGACGTCGCCGCCGAAGAACAGCAGACAATCAGCAACGCCATTGCCGGTCTGGCGCGCCTCGCCAGCGACGAGCACATGGCCAATCAAAAATTTCTGGTCACCGGAGACCGCAGCAACATCGGCATCTATGAAGAGGCCCGCAAAGCATTCGCGATCCAATACCAGAATACCCGGCAGATCACGTCAAACACGCCGGTACTGAACGACGCCATTACCAAGTTCGCCAACCTGCATCAGGAATGGGAAACGTCGGTCGCCGACCGCCAGATCCAGCTGATGCGCAACCATTTGACCGTGAACGAAGCACGGGCAATCGAAGTGTCGGGCGAGCCGTCGCGGCTGATTACCCAGGCACAGGCCGTTCTCGACGAAATCCGGACCCTGCAGGCCGATTCCGCTCGGGCACGCCAGAATGAAAAACAGGCCGAATTCTCGGTCCTTCGCGATGCCAGCATCTTCATTCCGCTGTTGTCATTGATTTTGGCCGCGGCCTTCAGCTTTCTCCTGACGCGCGCGATTGCGCGGCCGATCACCGCCATGACGGAAACGATGCGGCAACTTGCTGATGATAACCTGGATGTAGAAATCGCGGACCACGATCGGCGCGACGAAATCGGCGAAATGGCCGGCGCTGTCCGCGTCTTCCGCGACAACGCCCGCCAGGTCGCGCAGTTGAAACAAGTGCAGGAACAATCCGAACGGAAAGCCGAGGAAGAGCGTGTGGAACTTCTGGACGACGTCGTCCGGCAGATCAAAAGCGGCGTAGGTCGTGTTGCCTCCAAGCTGTCGGCAATCTCGTTGAACGTGAAAGATTCGGCGCATTCTCTCACCACCCAAGCACGACAGACGTCGGAGCAATCGACGACCGTCGCCAGCGCATCGAATCAGGCGGCGCAGAATGTGGAAACTGTCGCCGCCGCGACCGAGGAACTGTCGGCATCCGTATCGGAAATCGGCCACCAGATCGAAAAATCGAAGAGAATGACCGATGACGCCGTGGCCGAAGTTCAGAAAACGGACGCCAATGTCAGCGGGCTGGCAAGTGCGGCGGCGGCAATCGGTCAGGTCGTAGATCTGATCAGCGACATCGCCGAACAGACCAACCTTCTTGCCCTCAACGCCACCATTGAGGCGGCACGCGCCGGAGAGGCCGGAAAGGGGTTCGCCGTCGTCGCTTCCGAGGTGAAGCACCTGGCCGGGCAAACTGCACGCGCCACCGAAGAGATCGCCGGCCAGGTCACGGGCATCCAGTCGGCCTCGCGGGATGCCGTCGCCGCCATTGCCTCGATCAGAAAGGTGATCGACGAGTTGGGCAACATGTCGGGCACCATCGCGGCCGCCACTGAACAACAGGCCGCTGCCACCAAGGAAATTGCCCGCAACGTCGAACAGGCGGCGGCGGGAACCAGCGCGGTCAATGCCAACATCTCTCAGGTCGCCGAGGCCGCCAATGCAACGGGCTCCAGCGCCCAGGCGCTGATGACCACGTCCGACGATCTCGGTTTGGACGCCCAATCTCTCGAGCGCGAGGTCGACGATTTAATTCGTAAGATCAGGACCGCGGCCGGCCATACCGATATCCCCATGGCGGAGGCAGCAGAGTGACCTTTTGATCTGATTACCATAGGATTTCCCTTCCGACGCCACGTGCTGCACAGGAAGGGAACATCCATGGATTTACAGATTGCGGGTAAACGCGCCCTCGTCACCGGCGGCAGCAAGGGCATCGGCAAGGCCGTTGCCGAGGTTCTGGCGGCAGAGGGATGTGACCTGATCCTGGTCGCCCGCGACGCCCAGGCTCTTGAGGACACGGCCCAGGCCATCCGCGCCAAGAACCAGGTGAATGTCGAGACCATCGCCGCCGATCTGTCGAGTGATGCCGCGGTCAAATCCGTCGTCACTCAAGTGGGCGAGATCGATATTCTGGTCAATAACGCAGGCGCCATTCCGCCGGGCACCCTGACCCAGGTCGATGACGCGACCTGGCGCAAAGCCTGGGATTTGAAGGTCTACGGCTTCATTTCCATGTGCCGGGAAGTCTATCCCGCCATGGCGGCGCGCAAATCGGGCGTCATCGTCAACATCATCGGCCATGCGGGGGAAAGCCACCCGCCCGGCTACATCGCGGGGGCGGCGGGCAACGCGGCCCTGATGGGCTTTACCAAGGCCTTGGCCCATGGCGCCCACGCCGACGGCATCCGCGTGGTCGGCATCAACCCGGGGGCGATCCTGACGGAGCGCGCGATCATGCTGGCCCGCACCAAGGCCGAGGCCCAGTTCGGCGACGCCGAACGCTGGCCTGAGCTACACAAATCCCTGCCCTTCGGCCGCGCCGGTCTGCCGGAAGAGGTCGCCCATACGGCCGCCTTCTTCGCCAGTCCGCTATCGGCCTATACCTCCGGTACCATCCTGACCATCAACGGCGGCAAGGAATAGGTCACCGAAATGCTGGGCAACCGCCACAGACCGAAATAGTATTCCGCCCAGACAAAAAAAGGAGCCGTCATGATCCACGAACTGAGAATTTATCACTGCGTTCCCGGGCGCCTGCCCGCGTTGCTGAAGCGCTTCGACACCATCACCTTGGCGATCTGGGAGCGCCACGGAATTCGTCAGGCGGGATTCTGGACGACGGAAATCGGCCCCTCCAACCAGGACCTGTATTACCTGTTGGAATGGGAATCCCTGGCCGAACGTGATGAGAAGTGGACCGCTTTCCAAAGCGATCCCGAGTGGATCGCCAAGCGGGCTGAAACGGAAAAAGACGGCGCCATTGTCGCAACCCTGGAAAACGTCATTCTGAAGCCGACGGCTTTTTCAAAGGTCAAGTAAGCCCCGCTTTGGGCCGGGTCGCCTACTTCCCGTTCCGCTGTATCTTCCGCCACTTGGCGACGTTGCGGTTATGCCCCTGGAGGGTTTCCGCGAAGGCGTGGCCGCCCGTGCCGTCGGCGACGAAGTAGAGATCCTTGGTCGCCTCCGGGTGCAGCACGGCGTCGATTGCCGCCAGCCCCGGATTGGCGATCGGCGTCGGCGGCAAGCCTTTAACGGCATAGGTGTTCCAGGGCGTGGGCGTGTCCAGGTCGGCGCGGGTCAGGTCCCGGCCGAGCGGCGCCTTGCCCTCCGTAATGCCGTAGATCACCGTCGGATCGGACTGCAGTTTCATGCCCTTACGCAGGCGGTTCAGGAACACGCCCGCGACCCGCGCGCGCTCCGCCTTAACACCCGTTTCTTTTTCCACGATGGAGGCGAGGATCAGAGCCTCCGTCAGGCTGTTCAGCGGCAGGCCCTCGTCGCGCCCGGCCCAGGCCTTGGCCAGGGCTGCGTCCATCGCCTGCTCCATCCGCCGCACGGCCTGAACCTTGGTGTCGTAATACGCATAGCGATAGGTCTCGGGCAGCAGGCGGCCCTCGTCCGGCGGCGCCGGTAGCGGCCCCATCAGGCCGTCGGCCTTGGCGACAATCTCAAGAGCCTCCGCCACGGTCAGCCCTTCGGGAATCGTGAACGTGCGGGCCACCGTCTCGCCCCTGGTCAGCACATCGAGCACGCCGGTCACGCTGGCCCGCGCGGGAATGCGGAATTCACCGGATTTCAGGGCGCGGTCGGCCTTGCTCAGGCGGCTGGCCAGGCGGAACAAAAGGTCCGAGCGAATAATGCCGCGCTCAACCAACGTCGTGGCGATGGCTTGAATATGGCTGCCCGGCGGGATCAGCACGACCTCGTCCATTGCATGGGGCCCGTCACGGGAAATCTGCTTGGAAAACCACAGCCAGCCACCGCCGGCCGCAACCGCGGCGACGACGATCAGAAACAGAACGGTAAGGAAAAGCCTGCGGATCATGCCGCGACTTTAAATCAGTCGTAGGCTTTGAACACCAGAGAAGCGTTCGTGCCGCCGAAACCGAAGGAGTTGGAAAGTGCCGCCCGGACCTTGCGTTCCTTGGGCGTGTGCGGCACCAGATCGACGCCGACGCAAGCCTCGGACGGGTTGTCCAGGTTGAGGGTCGGCGGCACGATACCGTTCTTCATGGCGAGGATCGAATAGATCGCCTCAACCGCACCAGCGGCGCCAAGCAGGTGGCCGACCGCGGATTTGGTCGACGACATGGAGATACCGTTGATCGCATCGCCGAACACGCGCTTGATGGCGCCCAGTTCGATCTCGTCGCCAAGCGGCGTCGAGGTGCCGTGGGCGTTCACGTAATCAATGTCTTCCGGGTTCATACCGGCCCGCTTGAGGGCCGCCTGCATGCAGCGGAAGGCGCCGTCGCCGTCTTCCGCCGGGGCGGTGATGTGGTGGGCGTCGCCCGACATGCCGTAGCCGACGATTTCGGCATAAATCTTGGCACCACGCTTTTTCGCGTGCTCCAGTTCCTCAAGCACGACAACACCGGCGCCATCGCCCATGACGAAGCCGTCACGGTCCTTATCCCAAGGCCGGGATGCCTTTTCCGGGATGTCGTTGAAGCCCGTGGAAAGGGCGCGCGCGGCACAGAACCCGGCAACACCCAAGGGGCAGATCGCCGCTTCGGCCCCGCCGGCAACCATCACGTCGGCGTCTTCCCACATGATCAAGCGGGCGGCGTCGCCAATGGCGTGCGCCCCGGTCGAGCAGGCCGTGACCACCGCGTGATTCGGGCCCTTGAGCCCATAGCGGATGGAGACATGCCCGGAAACCAGATTGATCAGGCTGGCCGGAATGAAGAACGGGCTGAGACGCCGGGCACGGCCTTCGTGCACGGTGATGGCGCCGCCGGCGATTTCCGGCAGGCCACCGATGCCCGAACCGATCAGGACGCCGGTCTTCCAACGGTCCTCATCGGCTTCCGGCTTCCAGCCCGAATCCTCGATCGCCTGAATGGCGGCGGCCATGCCGTAAATGATGAACGTGTCCATCCGGCGCTGGTCCTTGGTCGGGACCCAGGCCTCGGCATTGAAGGTACCGTCGGCCCCGTCGCCCAAAGGCACGGTGCCGCCGATCTTGGCCGGCAGGTCGTATTCTTCGTAACCTTCGAGCTTACGAATCCCGGATTGCCCGGCAAGCAGGCGCGACCAGTTAAGGTCGACACCCGTGCCGAGGGAATTGACGATACCCAATCCGGTTACGACGACACGTCTCATGTTCGCTTATCTCATCAGGCCGCACGAACGCCCGGACCCCCGAAGGGGACGGGCGCAGGTGGGACGAAATCAAGCAGAATTACTGCTGCGATTCGATGAAGTTGACGGCGTCCTTGATGGTCAGGATCTTCTCGGCGGCGTCATCGGGAATCTCGATACCGAACTCTTCCTCGAATGCCATGACCAGCTCCACGGTGTCGAGGCTGTCCGCGCCCAGATCGTCGATAAAGCTCGCGTTTTCAACAACTTTGGCTTCATCCACACCGAGGTGGTCATGGACGATCTTCTTTACGCGTTCAGCAACATCACTCATATCGATTCCCCTGTTGATTCCCTATTGATGGATCAGGAAATAAAGGTTGAAATTCTGACGGTGGCGGCGGGATTTCGGGGGTCCCGGACCAAGTTCGCCCGCTTCCTATCACATATCGAACGCGTTTGACCAGCCACCTCTACATACCATTGTTCACGTCCCCGCAAGGACCGGAATTTTGGCCTAGATCATGGCCATACCGCCGTTGACGTGGATTGTCTGGCCCGTCACATAGGCGGCTTCGTCACTCGACAAGTAAAGCGCCGCGGCGGCGATCTCTTCCGAGGTCCCCATGCGTCCCGCGGCAATACTCCCCATGATAGCCTCTTTCTGAGCGTCGGTCAGGTCATCGGTCATCGCCGTCTGGATAAAGCCGGGAGCGATACAGTTGACCGTAATGCCGCGCGCCGCCACTTCCTGGGCAAGCGACTTGGACATGCCGATCATGCCGGCCTTGGACGCCGCGTAATTGGCCTGCCCCGCGTTGCCGGTGACCCCGACGATGGAGGTGATGCCGATGATTCGGCCCAGACGCTTCTTCATCATCCCACGCAGAACCGCCCGTGACAGACGGAAGGCGGCGGTCAGGTTGACGTCGATGACCGCCTGCCAATCCTCGTCCTTCATGCGCATCATCAAGGTGTCGCGGGTCAGGCCGGCGTTGTTGATCAGGATGTCGATGCCGCCCATGGCCGATTCGGCGTCGGCGACCAGTTTGTCCGTGCCCTCGGCCGACGACAGGTCGGCGGGCAGGACATGGGCGCGATCCCCCAGTTCCTTGGCCAAGGGTTCCAGCGCATCAACCCGGCGGCCCGACAGGCCGACCGTGGCCCCCGCACCGTGCAGGGCGCGGGCGATGGCCCCGCCAATGCCGCCCGAGGCCCCGGTGACCAGGGCGGTTTTTCCCGTAAGATCGAACATGGCGGTTTCCTCTATCCCTTGAATGATACTGCTCAGCCCGCGTCACAGCGAGGCCAGGAACGCCTCGACCTCGTCCGGCGTGCCGACATTCTGCACGGCGATCTCGCGGTCGATGCGGCGCGCCAGGCCGGCCAGAATCTTGCCCGAGCCGATTTCGACCAGGGTATCGATGCCTTGGGCCTTCAACTGCGTGACGCAATCACGCCAACGCACCATGCCGGTCACCTGTTCGACCAGAAGACGCTTGATCTCGCCTGGGTCCTCGACCGGGGCGGCGGTGACATTGGCCATCACCGGCACGGCCGGGGCGTTGATCTGCACCGCCCCCAGGGCCTCGTCCATGGCGTCTGCGGCGGGTTGCATCAGGGCGCAATGGAAGGGGGCTGACACAGGCAGCAGAACCGCCCGCTTCGCACCCGCTTCCTTGGCCAGTTCACAGGCCCGCTCGACCGCGGCGGTGGAACCGGAGATCACGATCTGGCCCGGCGCGTTGTCGTTGCCGGCCTGGCAGACCTCGCCCTCCATGGCGCCGGGGGCGGCCATGGCATCGGCGCAGACCTTTTCGACCGCGTCCATTTCCAGACCCATGAGGGCCGCCATGGCGCCCTGGCCCACGGGCACGGCCTTCTGCATTTCCGTACCGCGCGTCTTAAGCAGCCGCGCCGTATCAGCCAGAGAGAACGTCCCGGCAGCGGCCAGGGCCGAATATTCGCCGAGCGAATGGCCGGCGACGAAACCGGCCCGCGCCTTCAGGTCGAACCCGCCTTCGGATTTCAGCACGGCGAGGACGGCCAGGCTCGCGGTCATGATCGCGGGCTGGGCGTTGGCCGTCAGGGTCAACTCGTCCTCCGGCCCTTCGAACATGATCTTGGAAAGCTTTTGTTTCAGGGTTTCGTCCACTTCCTGGTGGACCTCGCGGGCGGCGGCGAAGGCATCATGGATGTCCTTGCCCATGCCTACGGTCTGGGACCCCTGCCCCGGAAAAATCAGTGCGCGTGCCATGAAAGCGACTGTGCTCCCTTCGTTGAATTGGGGCGAGAGGTATTGCCGCCCCGCCCCCGGCCTGTCAAGGGCACACGGTCGCGCCCCCATCCCCACCGCGGCTTCATCACCGCCCACGGCTTTAAAATATTGAAATTACTGAATAAGATATCAGATGCTCTGAAATCCACCAATCGATAAGGAACCCCGGACGTGACTGACGAAGCCAAGGAAACCAAGGGTTACGACGTCGAGGACGCCCAAGTGCGGATTTCCGTGATGTGCGGAAAAGCGATCTATTTCGTCGTCGCCTTGATCCTGCTGGGAATTTCAATCGGCATTGTCGGTTATGGCCTGGGCGAGATCTGGAAAGCGTTCCACGCCGGCACGGGCATCATCACGCCCCTGCTGGACGGTGTCGCCCTGTCGGTTCTGGGGCTGGCGGTCATCGACGTGTCGAAGTACCTGCTGGACGAAGAGGTGTTCCGCAACCGGGAACTGGGCGCCGCATCCGAAGCCCGGGCGACCCTGACCAAGTTCTTCACCATCATCACCATCGCCATCAGCCTGGAGGCCATCGTGCTGATCTTCGGCTCGATCAAGGACAACGATATTCAGCGCCTGATCTATCCGGTGTATCTGCTGCTGACCGCCGTCGTCATCACCCTGGGCCTCGGCGTGTTCCAATGGCTGAACGCCAAGGCGGCGCAATTGACGAAAAAGGAGGGCTGATCCCCCCTTCACTGACACCTAAATCCAAGAATTCTGCGCGCTTGCGCCGGTTCCGGGAATGTGTATAGTGCGCCGCCTCGGGGCAAATTCCCCGACCTCCTTGTCGGTCAGGAAACTCTGATGACCGGCTATGTCCCCAGGGTGGGGGCTGAGACAAGCCAAAGGGAGCTTATATGCCTTATTACGAAAGCGTGTTCATCGCGCGACCCGACATTTCGTCCGCACAGGTCGACGGTCTGGTCGAAACCTTCGAAAAAGCCATCGCCGGCGGCGGCGGCAGCATCCAGAAGAAAGAATACTGGGGGCTGCGCAACCTCGCATACCGGATCAAGAAGAACCGCAAGGGCCACTACATGCTCATGAACATTGACGCGCCGGCCAATGCCGTCGCCGAGATGGAGCGCCAGATGCGGATCAACGAAGACGTCATGCGTCACATGACCCTGCGCGTCGACGAACTTGAAGAAGGTCCGTCCGTGATCATCCAGAACAAGGACCGCGGCGACGAACGTCCGCGCCGGGGCCCGCGCCCTGACCGTGGCGACCGTCCTGACCGGGGCGACCGCCCCGACCGTGGCCCGCGCCCTGATTCCGATGGTGGCGACTCCGGTCGCAATCGCGACAAAGGAGACGACGCATGAGTGAAGAAACCGGAAAGCCGGCCGGCCGTAGCGCCCGCCCGGTCTTCAATCGGCGCCGTAAAAGCTGCCCGTTCGCCGGGCCGAACGGTCCGAAGATCGATTACAAGGACACGCGCCTGCTGGGCCGCTTTATTTCCGAACGCGGAAAGATCGTCCCCTCGCGTATCACCGCCGTTTCCAACAAGAAGCAGCGTGAACTTGCCAAAGCCATCAAACAAGCCCGCTTCCTTGCCTTGCTTCCCTACGTGGTGAAGTAACTGCTAACCGTGCCCCGCGGAAACGGGGCACGGAACAGGGATACTTAAGCCGATGCCGAAATCGTTTCTGATCGCCATCTGTGCAGGTCTTTTAAGCCTGGTGGCGGCCATGCCGGCCCTGAACGGCGCCCCCGGTGGGCTGTTGCTGTTCTATGTTGCCGCCCTGCCCATCTATATGGCCGGTTTCGCCTTTGGCGCGACGGCGGGCACGGTTGCGACGCTCAGCGGTTTCGTCGCGGCGACGGCTTTGGGCGGCGTGCTGGTGGCCGGGGTATTCGCCCTGGTCCACCTGCTGCCGGCCTGGACCGTGATCCGGCAGGCTATGCTTCAACGCACGGCACCCGACGGCCATACGGAATGGATGGCCCCGGGTCCGATCGTCGCCGGCCTGTCCGGTATGGCGGCGACGATGATGCTTCTGGCGGGTCTGGTGTTCTATGCCAACGGCACGGGCCTCAGCACCATCGTTACCGACCGTCTGACCGACGTTCTGGCGGCCGTGTCGCCAAACACGCCGCAGGCGGCCCGTGACGAAATGGTGGCGCTTTATGGCCCGCTTCTGCCGGCATCCCTGGGATCGAGCTGGGTCATCATGGCCCTGGTCAGCGCCGCCGTGGCGCAGGCCTTCCTGGCCCGGATGGGGCGCAACCTGCGCCCGACCCCGCGTTACGCCAACATGGTCCTGCCGGAATGGATTTCCTGGGCCATGGTGGGGACGGCCTTGGTGTCCCTGGTCGCAAGCGGCGAGGTTCAGTTCCTCGCCCGCAACCTGACCTTGGCCCTGGCCGTGCCGTTCTTCCTGTTGGGCCTCGCCGTCATCCATCACTGGGCGCGGCGGGTCCGGAATGGGACGTTGGCCTTGGTGGCTGTCTACTTTCTAATTTTCATTGTCGGTTGGGCCGGTCTTCTTGTGACCGCCGCGGTCGGCGTTCTGGAACAATGGGGCGGCATTCGCCACCGGCTAACCGGCCCCGCAGGCGGCACCTCGCCGCATGATGATTGAGTAGGAGAGATCGCAATGGACGTGATCCTGTTGGAACGTATCGAGAAACTGGGCCAGATGGGCGACGTGGTTAAGGTCAAGGCCGGCTTTGCCCGCAATTACCTGCTGCCCCAAAAGAAAGCCCTGCGCGCAACCGAAGACAACAAGCGCGTGTTCGAGGCCCAAAAGGCGCAGCTTGAAGCCCAGAACCTGGAAAACCGCAAGGAAGCGGAAGCCGTCTCGACCAAGATGGACGGCGAAAAGGTCGTCCTGATCCGTCAGGCCGGCGAGGCCGGGCAATTGTACGGTTCGGTCAACGCCCGCGACGTCGCCGAGTCCCTGGAAGCTGCCGGCTTCACCGTCGCCCGCCACCAGGTCGAACTGGCCCGCCCGATCAAGACCCTGGGCCTGCATGACGTGATCGTGCGCCTGCACCCGGAAGTCACGGTGACCATCACCGCCAACGTCGCCCGCACCCCGGACGAAGCTCAGGTCCAGGCCGATACCGGCGTGGCGCTGGTCGGCGATGACGCCAAGGAAGCCGCCGACATCGCGGCCGAGGCCGCCGAAGCCGTCGCCGCCCAGGCCGATGCCGTGTTCGAGGAAGACGTCGCCGGCGAAGCCGTCGCCGAAGCCGCCGAGGACGCCGCTGACGAGGCCGAAGCCGCCGCCAAGAAAAAGGCCGATGCCGAAGCCCGCGCCATTGCCGCCGCCGCTGCCGCCGAAGCCGCCGCTGCTGCTGCTGCCGAAGCTGCTGAAGCCGAGGGCGATGACGCCGAAAAGGCCGACGAAGACAAGTAAGCCTCCCGCCCACCGGGCGGAACAGGTGAAAGAAGGCGGTCCCACCGGGGCCGCCTTTTTTCGTGCCCGGACACCACGGATTAGGACGGATTGACTCCGTCGGCAATTTTTAGAACAATTATAAAGTCCCACGGTTGCTTTTGCGTTTCAGGGAAACGCCCAGGGGTAAGAACAGACATTCCTGCCCCGGGGGAGGTGGAAATGCTGTTTGCGCATGTTCTTCGCCATATCGTCCAGACCGGCAGGTTGACGGCCATCGACGCCCACGGACGTGAACACGTCTTTTCCGGTTCCCCCGGCGCCAATCTGACCATTCGGTTCCACGACCCGTCCCTCCACTGGAAGCTGTTCTTCAACCCGGGCCTATACCTGGGCGAGGCCTATATGAACGGCACCTTCACGGTCGAGGACGGCACGATCTTCGATTTCCTGGACTTCATCACCGCCAATATGGATGGCAGCGGGGAACACCCGATGATGGCCTGGGTCGCCGCCGCGGATACGCTTTTCCGCCGCCTGCAGCAGTACAACCCCGCGTCACGGGCGCGGAAGAACGTGGCCCATCATTACGATCTCAACGGGCGGCTGTACGAACTGTTCCTGGACCGCGACCGGCAGTATTCCTGCGCCTATTTTCAGACCCCACAGGACAGCCTGGATACCGCGCAGTTAAACAAGAAGCGCCACTTGGCGGCCAAGCTGATGATCGAACCCGGCATGAAGGTGCTGGACATCGGCTGCGGTTGGGGGGGGTTGGGCATTTATCTGGCCGGCGAACTGGGGGCCAAGGTCACGGGCCTGACCCTGTCGACGGAGCAACTCGGCGTGGCCCGGGAACGGGCGGAAAAGGCGGGGCTGTCCGACCGGGTTCAATTCCACCTGCGCGACTACCGGGAACAGACGGGCACCTTCGACCGCATCGTATCCGTCGGCATGTTCGAACATGTCGGCATCACGCATTTCCGGGAATACTTCAACACCGTGAAGAACCTTTTGACCGACGACGGCGTGGCGCTGATCCACACCATCGGGCGATCGGAGGTTCCGCGCGCGACCAACCCCTGGATCCGCAAATACATCTTCCCCGGCGGCTATGTCCCGGCCCTGTCCGAGGTCATGCGCAGCGTCGAACAGACACGCCTGATCACCACGGACGTGGAAATCCTTCGCCTGCATTACGCCGAAACCTTGAAACACTGGCGCCACCGCTTCCACAAGCGGCGCGATGAGGCCAAAGCGCTTTATGACGAGCGTTTCTGCCGCATGTGGGAGTACTATCTGGCAGCCAGCGAATGTTCGTTCCGAAACATGGACAACGTGGTGTTCCAGATTCAGCTGACGAAGAAACGCGACGCGCTGCCCCTGACCCGCGATTACATCACCGAATGGGAAAAGCGCGCGAATCGCCGGCAAAAGGCATCAACCCGCGACGGCGCCGCCGCCTGACGCCATAAGGTCCAAGGCCGCGCCTGCCACGGCGTTCGGCCCGCCGCCTTGAATTTATCCACAATTCGTCCACATACTCACATTCCGACCGCTGGGTATGCGGTTTCATCCACCCTGCGATTCCTTATTCCTCTCCCCGTCGCGCGGGCTTTGGATTACCACAGAGCCATGAACACGACCCTCACCGATCCCCCCGAAGACACCCTGTCGCATCCCGAAGACCCGTACCACGACAGCGCCCCCCACCATGGCGATCCGGGCAGTGGTCATGACCATGGCGCGGTGGCGGGGTTCCGTTCCATGCCGCACAACCTGGATGCGGAAAAGGCGCTTCTCGGCGCCCTTCTGGTCAACAATCGGGCGTATGAACAGGTCGCCGAGTTCCTCAAGCCGGAGCACTTCGCCGTCGAACAGCACGCCCGGGTGTATCAGGCGGCGGAAAAGCTCATCGACCACGGACAGATCGCCGATCCGGTCACCCTGAAACGGTTTTTCGAAAACGAGAATTCCCTGTCGGAAATCGGCGGCCCGGCCTATCTGACCGATCTGGCCGCCAGCGCCGTCACCGTCATCAACGCCCGCGAATACGGGCGCATCGTCTATGACCTGTACCTGCGGCGCGAGCTGATCAACCTGGGCGAGGACGTGGTCAACGGCGCCTACGGCGGCGAGGTCGACGAGACCGCGACGGACCAGATCGAGCGTGCCGAACAGGCGCTGTACGACCTTGCCACCTCGGGCAATTACGAAGGCGGGTTCCAGGACTTCAAGTCCTCGGTCGTCGCCGCCATCAATTCCGCCGAACTGGCCCACAAACGCGACGGCGGGCTGGCCGGTGTGGCCACCGACTTCATCGACATGGACGCGCTGCTGGGCGGCCTGCATTCATCGGATTTGATCATCCTGGCCGGCCGGCCTTCCATGGGCAAAACGGCCCTGGCCACCAACATCGCCTTCAACGTGGCTTGGAACCATTCCCGCACCCAGGGGGCCGAGGGGGCCGTGGTCGGCTTTTTCTCGCTGGAAATGTCGGCCGAACAGTTGGCCAGCCGTATTCTTTCGGAACAGGCGGAAATCGGCTCCGACCGCATCCGCAAGGGACTTCTGGAAAACGACGAGTTCACCAAGCTGGTCAGCGCCTCGACCACCCTGCACAACATCCCGCTGTTCATCGACGACACCCCGGCGTTGACCGTCAGCGCGCTCCGCACCCGCGCCCGGCGCCTGAAGCGCCGCCATAACCTGGGCCTGATCGTGATCGATTACCTTCAGCTGGTGTCCGGCAGTTCGACCAGCCGCAGCGACGGCCGCGTCCAGGAAGTGTCGGAAATCACCCGGGGCCTGAAGACCCTGGCCAAGGAACTGGAAGTGCCCGTGCTGGCCCTGTCGCAGCTGTCGCGAACGGTCGAACAGCGCGACCCGCCCCGCCCGCAGCTTGCCGATTTGCGTGAATCGGGTTCCATCGAACAGGACGCCGACGTGGTCATGTTCATCTACCGCGAAGAATATTACATGGAGCGCAAGAAGCCGTCACGCCGCGCCGACGAGGACGACGGCAAGCTGGTCGAACGTCTGGAGCGCTGGGAAGGTGCGCTGCAGGACATCCATCAGGTCGCCGAAGTGATCGTCGCCAAGCAGCGTCACGGTCCCATCGGTAACGTGCCCATGCACTTCAACGGCGCCTTCACGCGGTTCGGAAACCTGTCGAAGGACCACCCCTACCGCCAGCGCTTCCATGGCGAAGACTGACGGACAGCAATCCGGCGGCGTCGATGCGCATCTGGCCGGCGCGGTGCTGACCGTCGACCTGGCGGCCCTTCAAGCCAATTACCGGCTTATTTCCAGCAGGCTTACCAGCGGCGCCACGGCATCGGCCGTGGTCAAGGCGGACGCCTACGGCATCGGCATCGGCCCGGCGGCCACGGCGCTGTGGGCGGCAGGTGCGCGCGACTTTTTCGTCGCCCATGCGGACGAAGGCGTAACCCTGCGCAGGCATTTGGCCGACGCCCGCATCCATGTCCTGAACGGCGCCCACGCGGGGGCCGAGGACGCGTTCCGGGAATACAACCTGATCCCCGCCCTCAATTGCCTGGACGACGCTGCGCGCTGGCGCGCCTTCTGCGCCAAGGCGGGACAGCCCCTGCCCTGTGTCCTGCACGTCGATACCGGCATGTGCCGCCTGGGCCTGGACCGGCGTGAATACGCCCGCGTGGCGGCCGACCCGTCCCTGCTCGACGGTCTCGACATCCAAACCGTGATGAGCCACCTCGCCTCCGCCGACGAAGACAGCCCGCAGAACGCAGAGCAGCTTGCCCTGTTCCGGGATGCACGGGCGCGTCTGCCCATGGGGCGGGCGTCCTTCGCCAATTCATCGGGCGTGTTCCTGGGGCCCGATTATCACTTCGATCTGGCCCGCCCGGGGGTCGCTCTCTACGGCGTCAACCCAACCCCCGGCTGCCCCAATCCCATGGCGCAAGTCGTTCGTCTAAAAGCAAAAATCCTGCAAGTGCGGGACGTTGACAGTACCGAGACCGTTGGCTACGGTGCCACCCACCGGATCGCGGGCCCTTCCCGCATCGCGACCCTGCCCGTGGGCTATGCGGACGGCTATCTCCGTTCCCTCGGCAACCGGGCGACGGCGTATATCGGGGACTACGAGGCGCCCCTAGTGGGACGGGTATCCATGGATCTCATCACCATCGACGTGACAACCGTCCCCGAGGCACAATGCCGGCCCGGCATGACGGTCGACCTGATCGGCCCGCGCCATACGGTCGACGACCTGGCCGCCCAGGCCGGCACCATCGGCTATGAAATCCTGACCTCGCTCGGCCGCCGGTACCACCGCGTTTACGCGGGCGGCGCGGCCTAGCCACGATGAAACTTCTGCAAGCCATCGGCCGGGTCTTCCTGGCCTTTCTCGGCGCCGCAGGGCGGCTGATCATGTTCGCCATCACTGCGGTCACCCATTGCTTCCTGCCGCCCTATTACCCCCGCATCATGATCCGCCAGATGATCGAGATCGGATACTTCTCCCTGCCCGTGGTCGGCCTGACGGCGATCTTCGCGGGCATGGTGCTGGCGCTGCAAAGCTACACCGGCTTCGCCCGTTTCTCGGCCGAGGGCGCCATCGCCAACGTGGTGGTGCTGTCCGTGACCCGCGAACTGGCCCCCGTGTTGGGCGGCCTGATGATCGCCGGTCGCGTTGGGGCTTCCATGGCGGCCGAGATCGGCACCATGCGGGTAACCGAACAGATCGACGCACTCACCACCTTGTCCACAAACGCCATCAAATATCTGGTGGTGCCGCGCATTATCGCCGGCGTGGTCATGCTGCCGATCCTGATTTTCGTCGCCGACATTATCGGCGTGTTCGGTGGCTTCCTGGTCGCCGTCTACAAGCTGGGCTTCAATCCGGCCATCTACCTGCAGAACACCTGGGATTTTCTGGAACCGCTGGACGTCATTTCCGGCCTTGTGAAGGCGTCGGTGTTCGGCTTCCTGGTGGCATTGATGGGCTGCTACCACGGCTATTATTCCAAGGGCGGCGCCCAGGGCGTGGGGGCGGCGACGACCAATTCCGTGGTCTCGGCCTCGATCCTGATCCTCTGCTTCAACTACATCCTGACCGAAGCGTTCTTCGGCCTGTAAGGCGGGCATCATGGCCGAGCCGAAAATCCAACTGCGCGGCGTGACCAAGGCCTTCGGGTCCAAGAAGGTCCTGACCGGGGTCGACCTGGACGTGGCCAAGGGCGAAAGCGTGGTCATCATCGGCGGTTCGGGCACCGGCAAATCGGTAACCCTGAAGTGCATCCTGGGCCTGCTGCGGCCCGATGCGGGCTCCATAAAGATCGACGGCCGTGAAGTGACGGGCCTTTCGACCTCGGAACGCGACCAGGTCAACCGCCAGGTCGGCATGCTGTTTCAGGGCGGCGCCCTGTTCGATTCCCTGCCCGTGTGGGAAAATGTCGCCTTCGGGCTGCTGTCCCGAAAGCAATGCGGGCGCGACGAAGCGCGCGAGATCGCCCTGAAGAAGCTTGCCCTGGTCGGCCTCAAGCCGCATCTGGCCGACGCTTGGCCATCGGACCTGTCCATCGGCATGCAGAAACGCGTGGGTCTTGCCCGCGCCATCGCCACGGACCCGGAAATCATTTTCTTCGACGAACCGACGACGGGGCTGGACCCGATCATGGCCGACATGATCAACGAACTGATCGTCCACGTGAACCGCGAGGTCGGGGCGACGGCGCTGTCGATCTCCCATGACATGGAATCCGCGCGCAAGATCGGCGACCGCATCGCCATGCTGTACCAGGGCAAGATCGTCTGGGCCGGCGACCCGGATTCCGCCGAAGCGGCGGCCAATCCGGTCGTCGACCAGTTCGTCCACGGCCGCGTCGACGGGCCGATCAAGATGCAGGTACGGGCCTGAGAATTCCCTATCCCCAATTGAATGATTGGGGAATGGTTGCCTGTCTTATGGGCATCACACCTGAAAAAGAATGTGCTGAAAATGGCTGAGACGAACAAACCGGCCTTTCCACAAACGCCGGACGGCGTCACCGATTGGGAAAAAGTCTTTGAAGACCCCGATCAGGGTTTGATCTCGGTGATCCGCACCGCCCAAACGTCGGAAAATCTGCGCGCCTGCATGATGATCGTGATCCGGCAGTTGTTCACCCGTGATGATGACGAGCTTCAGGTTGCACAATTAACCCGACAACTTGACGATCTGCTGGCCCAATCGGGTGGCGCCGTCCCATCGGATGCCGCCATCGCCATGCTGCGCCAAATCAAGACCCAGCGGCAGGAAATGGCCCAGGCCTATCTGGCCGATAAGAAAAGAAAGAAACGCCGAAAGAACCGGCGCAGCGCGGCCGGTTCGGCATCGACGAAAAACGCCATCTACCTTCTTTTCAAGAACCCCAAATACTTCATTGGCCTGGGCCTCGTCCTGACGGTCCTGTTGATCGGTGTGATCGCGGCCCTGGTCATCGGCGGAACGCCGACGACAGAAAATGTTGACCGCACAGATCATGCCGCCGGCCAGGAGCCCGCCGATCCACAAAAAGACGGCGCGGACACGCCAAAGACCAAGCCATCCCAACAGGACATGCCCCTGCCCGCGTTCACCCCGACGGTGCGCGACACCATGGCTGCGCCGGTGGCGATCGTTCTGCGTCACGTCACCCTTCCTCGCAGCTTGGGTAAGTGGAAGCGCGGCCCGACCCACGTCATGCCCTTTATCTTCATCACGGACGAACGCGCCGTTTCCGACGTATGCCGACAATTTCCCTATATTCTGAGTACCCTGAACGTAGAACTTAGCAAGGCGTTCCAGGATATCGAGGTGTTCGACGAACAGGTCCTTGCGGGCGTTGCGCGGCGTGTCGGACCCATCTTGAATTCCAGGCTCGAAGAGCCTGTGATCACACGCATTTTCCTGGCAATTCCCATGGATTCAAGAGACCACCCGCCCGCAAAATGCGCTCTGGCATCGGACACCTTCACAAAATATTTGAAGTAGGCCGGCGTGCAACCCTCCCTAGCCTGAGAACCCCGCCCCCGCCTTTTTGTACTCGTCACGCGGTGGCGAAAAGATGTCGAGGATGACCGCCCCCTCGGGCCCGGCCTTGAAGCCATGTTCGACCCCGCCCGGCGAGCGCCAGAAATCCCCGACCTTGACGGGGAATTCGACACCATCCTGGGTGCGCACCCCCGATCCCTCGAGCATCACACCCCATTGTTCCTGGGGGTGACTGTGGATGCTGCCTTCGGCATTGGGCTCCGCCCGCACGACGGACAGCATGGCCTGATCACCCGGAAAGATACGCGTTTCGATGCCCTCGCAGAGCACACGATGAATGCCCTGAGCAAGGTCGTGAAGATTGAAGAAGTTGTCGTCGGCCATAACGCCCTCCCGAAGTACGTTCATTGATTTTGCGACCGAACCGTCGTCCGTGCCGCTCTTGACCTTAATATCTGCGGCTCAAGAACCCGCTGTTCAAGCCTCACCCATTTCATGCCAAACGTCGTCAATCAGACGCCGGACCGCCCGGTCTTCGGGGACCGACAGACGTTCCGTATCCCGCACCTGGCCGTCATAAGCATCGCGTCCGCCCTCGGCGAACAGACGGCGGAAGGCCTCCCGCGCATCATTGGTGCGCCCCAACAGGGCCAAGGCGTAGGCCCTGTTACCCGCCGCATAGGCTCGATAGGCCGGTTCAGCCTGAATTGCGAGGGATTGATCGAACCGCGCAAGCGCCTGTTTCAGCCCCCAACGAACTGCCCGTTCGGTCTCCTCATCCGGATCCGAAACCGCCGCCCGCGCCGTCTTGGCATCCATCAGATCGATGAACCCAAGGCCGTTTAGGGACCGTGCCCATTGCACACGCGCCGCCGGATCATGGGAAAACCGCAAAGCGGCCTCGACGGCGACGAAATCGGCAAGCGCCCCGTCCAGATCCATGCGGTCAGCTAATGCCATACCCCGGTCGACATGGCGTTCGGCGGCGTCCGGTGTAAGCTCCGGTGCTGCGTCGTTATCGTCGCTCATAATGCCCTCCCGACCGCATTCTTATGGCGGTAAACCGGGCGACGGGCAAGATTCGCAACTGACGGCGGCCCGGGTTTGCCTTGCCCCTGCCCGCCCCACGCGATATGAGAAGCAAATTCGAATCGCCCATCTCGATCACCCCGGAAAGGCAAGGTTCCATTGGCCAAGCGCCCGGCGAGCCAGTACGTCTGTCAGGAATGCGGCGCCGTCCATCACCGGTGGTCGGGCAAGTGCGACGGCTGCGACGCCTGGAATACCCTGGTCGAGGAATCCCAGGGCGACGCCACGCCCAAGGGCCTGGGCACCGGGCGCAAGGGCCGCAGGATCGAATTCGTCGGCCTGAAGGGTGAAAACCCCCAACCGCCGCGCTGGACCGCCAAGATGGAAGAGTTCGACCGGGTTACCGGCGGCGGGCTGGTGCAGGGCTCCGCCGTGCTGGTCGGCGGCGATCCGGGGATCGGCAAATCGACCCTTCTCATGCAGGTCGCGGCCAAACTGGCCGCCAACCACTCGACGGCCTATATCTCGGGCGAGGAAGCGGTCGAACAGCTTCGCCTGCGCGCCCGGCGCCTGGGCCTGTCCGATGCTCCCGTGCAGCTGACGGCGGCGACCAACGTGCGCGACATCGTGGCCACCCTGGACGCCCCCGGCGGCCCGGACCTGGTCATCATCGACAGCATCCAGACCATGTTCGTCGATACCCTGGAATCGGCCCCCGGCACGGTGGCCCAGGTGCGGACCTCGGCCCAGGAGCTGATCCGCCTGGCCAAGCGCCGGGGCTTCGCGTTGATCCTGGTCGGCCATGTCACCAAGGAAGGCACCATTGCCGGCCCCCGCGTGCTTGAACACATGGTCGATACGGTGCTGTATTTCGAGGGCGAGCGTGGCCACCAATTCCGCATCCTGCGCGCCGTCAAGAACCGCTTTGGACCGGCCGACGAGATCGGCGTGTTCGAGATGACCGACGGCGGCCTCAAGGAAATCACCAATCCCTCGGCTCTGTTCCTGGGTGACCGCGACGATGGCGACGGCCGCGAGGCCGGGTCCGCCGTATTCGCCGGGATCGAGGGATCACGGCCAGTGCTGGTGGAAATTCAGGCCCTGGTGGCGCATTCCAGCCTGGGCACGCCGCGGCGCGCCGTGGTCGGCTGGGATTCCGGCCGCCTGTCCATGATCTTGGCCGTTCTCGAAGCCCGGTGCGGCCTTGCGCTGGGGGCATGTGACGTGTACCTAAACGTGGCTGGTGGACTTCGCATCGGTGAGCCGGCGGCCGACCTTGCCGTCGCCGCGGCTTTGGTGTCGTCCCTGACGGGCGTGGCCCTGCCGCCGGAAACGGTGGTGTTCGGCGAGATCGGCCTGTCCGGGGAAATCCGCCCCGTCAGCCGCACGGATGTGCGCCTGAAAGAGGCCGGCAAACTGGGCTTTACCGGCGCCTTCGTGCCGAGGGTCCGGGGCAAAAGCAAGGAAGGGGCGGCCGCCCGCGACGCGGGCCTGACGGTGAAGGCGCTGGAACGGTTGGACGACCTTGTAACCCTATTCGAAACAGGTGCTGCGCCTAGGCAGCCCGCCCGGTCCGCTTCGTGACCCGGCGCCGGAAGCGAACCGCGACATGGAAACCCTCAAGGACCTGCCGGTGAACGTGGTTGATCTTGCCGTCCTCGCGGTGCTGCTGGTATCCGCCGTGTTCGCTTATGCTCGGGGCTTCATGCACGAAATTCTGTCGATCGGCGGCTGGATCGGCGCCATCTTCGCGACCATCTACGGCTTTCCCCATGTCCAGCCCTATGCCCGCGACCTGATCCCCATCCAGTTGGCGGCGGACCTGGCGGCCGGCGTCGTGGTTTTCGTGTTCACCCTGTTTTCCCTATCGTTCATCATCCGCGCCATCGCCAGGCACATTCAGCAAAGTTCGCTCAACGTGCTCGACCGTTCCCTGGGCTTTCTGTTCGGCCTGGTGCGGGGGGGGCTCATCGTCTGCCTGATTTACCTCGGCATCGAATTCCTGATGACGCCCGAGGAACAGCCGAAATGGATCCGCGAGGCCAAGTCCATGCCCTTGATTTTGCGCGGATCGGACACCCTGCGCGGCCTGATTCCCGAAAATTTGGAAGACAAGCTGAAGGAAGCCGCCCCCTCGGGCTTTTCCGGACGCATGCCGAATGTGCCGAAGACCGAGGGCGAAGCCCTCAAACGCCTGTTCACCCCGCCGGCGGACGGCGGGAAAACCACACCAAAGGACGCCTATGGCTCGAAAGAGCGGGCGATCATGGACCGCGCCATCGAAAACGCCACCGGCCAAAGCAAATAATCGGACGCGCCGGAGCAAAATAACGATGAAAAGCGATCCGATCCGGAGTACATACCCGACATGAATTCTCCCTTGCTCCTGCCCGCCTCTCCCTTCACGGCGTCGGCCCATCGCAAAGCCGGCCCCTGGGACGACGACAAGCTGCGCGAGGAATGCGGCGTATTCGGCATCTATGGCCATGAAGACGCCGCCGCTCATACCGCGCTGGGCCTGCACGCGCTTCAGCATCGGGGCCAGGAATCGGCCGGGATCGTCGCCTATGACGGGGGGCAATTCCACAGCCACCGGGCCCTTGGTCTGGTCGGCGACAACTTCAACGACATGGACACCATGGCCCGCCTCAAGGGCAGCGTCGCCATGGGGCATGTGCGCTATTCCACCTCGGGCGGCACGTTTATCCGCAATATCCAGCCCCTGTTCGCCGAATTCATCTTCGGCGGCTTGGCCGTCGCCCATAACGGCAACCTGACCAACGCCTATCAACTGCGCCAGGCTTTGGTCGAACGGGGCAACATCTTCCAGTCGACCAGCGACACCGAGGTCATCATTCACCTGATGGCCGTCAGCGACGCCGGTCATGTCATCGACCGGCTGATCGACGCCCTGCGCCAGATCGAAGGCGCCTATTCCCTGGTCGCCATGACCCAGAAAAAGCTGATCGGCGTGCGCGACCCCATGGGCGTGCGGCCGCTGGTCCTGGGCCGGCTGGGCGATTCCCATATCCTGGCGTCGGAAACCTGCGCGCTGGATATCATCGGCGCCGACTTCATCCGCGACGTGGAACCGGGCGAAATCATCGTCATCGATGCCGACGGCGTGAACAGCTACCACCCCTTCGGCACAAGCCGCACACGCCGGTTCTGCATCTTCGAACATATCTATTTCGCGCGCCCCGATTCCATCATCGAAGGGCAGAATGTCTACGAAGTGCGCAAGCGCATCGGCGCTGAACTGGCCCATGAATCGCCGGTCGAGGCCGACGTCGTCGTGCCCGTGCCGGATTCCGGCGTGCCTTCGGCCATCGGCTTCGCGCGCGAGACGGGAATTCCCTTCGAACTGGGGATCATCCGCAACCATTACGTCGGCCGTACCTTCATCGAACCGACGGACAACATTCGCCACCTGGGTGTGCGCCTGAAGCATAACGGCAACGTTGCCGAACTGAAGGGCAAGCGCGTCGTTCTGGTTGACGATTCCATCGTCCGCGGCACGACGTCCGTGAAGATCGTCGAAATGGTGCGCGACGCGGGTGCGACCGAGGTCCACATGCGGATTTCCAGCCCGCCGACGACCCATTCCTGCTTTTACGGGATCGATACGCCGGAACGCTCGCAACTGCTCGCCGCCCAGCACGACATCCAGGGCATGGCCGACATCATCGGCGTCGACAGTTTGGCCTTCATTTCCTGGGACGGGCTTTACCGTGCTGTCGGAGAGGTTGGCCGCGACATGGAAATCCCGCGCTATTGCGACGCCTGTTTCACCGGCGAGTATCCCATTCCCCTGACCGACCGCGAAGCGGACCGGGGCCCACGCCAACTTTCCCTTCTGGAAGAGGGCTAGGGCTTTTGTCGGGCGGCCGTCTCGAAAACCGGATCGCTGTGATCACCGGGGCGACCCGGGGCATCGGCCGTGCCGTGGCGGGACGCTTCGCCGCCGAGGGCGCGGAGCTGATCCTGATCGGCAGAACCACCGGCGCCCTTGAGGAAGTGGACGACGAGGTCCGCAAAGCATCGGGCCGGGGCGCCACCCTGGTCCCCATGGACCTGACCGATTTCGATGCCATCGACCGCCTGGGCGCCGCCATTTTCGAGCGTCACGGCAAACTCGACATCCTGGTCGGCAACGCCGGCATGCTGGGCAACCTGAGCCCGCTGGCCCATACGGACCCCAAGGTCTGGGACCAGGTCATGGCCATCAACACGACCGCCAACTGGCGCCTGATCCGTTCGTTCGACCCGTTGCTGCGCACCTCCGACGCCGGGCGGGTGGTCATGGTCACGTCGACGGTCGGACACGAGCCGCGCGCCTACTGGTCGGCCTATGCCGTGTCCAAGGCCGCGCTTGAAATGGCCACGCGGATCTATGCCGAGGAAACGGTGACGACCAACGTCAAGGTCAACATCCTCAATCCCGGCGCCACGCGGACCAACATGCGGGCCCGCGCCTTCCCCGGGGAGGACCCGGAAACGGTCAAGGATCCGGCATCGATCACAGATGATTTCGTGCGTTTGTGCGAACCCGCCTGCACCCTGCATGGTGAGATCGTGACCGCGAAGGAAACCCCAGCGGAAACCTGACATGGCAGTCAACGCCATCGCCCTGACCTGGCCGCCTTCCGCCCTTCACGGCTGGGGCGTGTTCGGGACCAATCTGCTGCGCGAAGTCCTGCGCCGGGGGGCCCCCAAACCGATCACCCTGCTGGCCATGCACCCGGAAATGATCGATGCGGCGGACCGCGACCTGTTTCAGCCCCTGATGGTGGAACAACATCAAATCGAACAGCAGATCAGAGGCGCCCAGGGCAATGTGACGCTGGGCGGCGTCCATGTCCTGCATTCGCTGGGCAACAACCTTGAGGAATCGGCTGCCGCCGCGCGTTTCCGGGGCGAGCCTAACGTAGGATTCACCTTTTTCGAAAACATGGTATTTGGCGACAACGTGGTCGCCGACAACGCCCACTTTCAGATCATGATGGCGGGATCGACCTGGAACGCGGACATCCTGCGCGACCTGGGGTTTCCCCGTGTCGGCTGCGTGTTCCAGGGCATCGCCCTCGATGCTTTCGCCCCCGGTCCGCGCACCGGACGGTTCGGCGATCGCTTTGTGGTGTTTTCCGGCGGCAAGCTGGAACTGCGCAAGGGCCAGGACCTTGTCGTCGCCGCCTTCAAGCGGTTCCAGGCGCGCCATCCGGACGCCCTTCTGGTCACGGTCTGGCTGAACCCCTGGCCAACGATTATGACCGACATGGCCGCGAGCCCGCATGTAAACGGCCCACCCGCCGTCGACCAGCCGTTCCCCAATTGCATCAACGACTGGGTCCGCGCCCAGGGCGTGCCGGAAGGGGCCCATATGGACCTTAGCCCGACCTTCAACGCCGACATGCCGGCCCTGCTGCGCGAATGCGATGCGGCCGTGTTTCCCAACCGCTGTGAAGGCGGAACCAACTTGGTCGCCATGGAAGCCTTGGCCGCCGGTCTCCCCTGCGTGCTGTCCGCCAATAGCGGACACCTGGACCTGATCGGTCCGCCTGGGAACGATGCACATTGCTACCCACTGACCCGCCAGACGCCCGTCACCTTCGGCCCGCCGGGGGCCGACCATTGGCGCGAGTCCGATGTGGCGGAAATCGTCGAGAGTCTGGAAGCGATCTACCAGGACCGCACGGAAGCCCGCCGCAGGGGACAGACCGCCAACGCCTTCATGCAAGATTGGTCCTGGCGCAACCAGATCGGCAGGCTGTTAACGGAATTGGATCGACTGACGCCTTGAAGGCTGCGGTCATCGAACCGGCGGTTCGTCCAGGGTCTTGATCACCCGAGCAGCGCCCCCATGGGCCGCGTCCAATTCCAGAACCTTTAGGGCGTCGGCCCGCGCCATGGTGGCGTCGCCCGCGCCCAGGGCAGCCAGCGCGCGGGCGTAAAGCGCCGCCAGATATCCCGGTTTAAGCGCAACGGCGCGGCTGTAATCCTCGATCGCACTGACATGATTGCCGAGCGCGCCATGGACCAGCCCCCGG
>CEQK01045315.1_pt1 | contig 27353 bp, 20 predicted proteins | sample 531051 | NCBI WGS metagenome assembly CEQK01 (sample SAMEA2621229, study PRJEB7988) | marine metagenome | biome: marine biome (ENVO:00000447); feature: deep chlorophyll maximum layer (ENVO:xxxxxxxx); material: "saline water (ENVO:00002010), including plankton (ENVO:xxxxxxxx)" | depth 150 m
ACAACAAAGAGGCCAAGCGCGCGCATAGTTTCAATTCCAAACGGTGATTCAAATTGAGGTCAGCTTTTAGTGCCGAGCGCGGCCAGAATGTGACGCTTTAAAGCTTATTCTAATGTTTTTGCAGGGAGCGTCTGGGGTACTCTTGCGCGACGCCGGGCAGGGTGACCGAAGGCCGCGATGTGGTCCGAGACGCATTTTCTTCGAGATGCTGCGGTTCGCCCAGGAATTCAGTGAGAGTTCGGCCATCCGATCCATATCGATCGCGAAAAATGAAGTTGGCGATTTCGTGAATCCATACGCGTCGCCCCATCCGATAATACCAGCGGATGGCATGACGGATTTTGGGGTCCGAGTTCCAGGCCAACCGCATAAGTGCGCGCGGTCGCAGCTGTGCAGCGGCCTCGATAAACTTGACCCACAGAAACAGGCGCCATGGGGGTAAGCGCGACATAGCCAGAACTTGATGCTTGTAGTCCCACCGGGTCTTATCGATTTGTACAACCTTGCGCTCGCCTGCCAGCTGGAAATAGGGCGTCCATCGATGCGGTGTTACGTACAAAGCCTGAATCTGGTCGGGGTCGTAGGAGATCAATTGCCGCAGACCACGAAGCAGATCGGCATCAGTCTGGTCATCAAAGCCCGACACCCATGTGGCCATCGAAAGAATGTTGTGCTTGCGTAGGAGCCTTACAGCTTCTCTGTCTGACGTGGTCGTGCCGCCCTTACGGATAAGCTTCAGGGTTGCTTCGTCCGTATTCTCCATGCCCAGAAGGAAGCGTTCGAAACCCGCCGCCTTGTAAAGGTGGAGTATGTCGGCATCGCGAACGATATCGTCAGCCCGGGTCGAGCCAACCAGCGTGACCGAGATATCTTCCGCAATCAGCGCTTCGAGAAACGCCTTCCAGGCTTTTCGCCCGGCACTCGGGTTTTCGTCAGCGAAATTGAAAACCTCTACACCGTGCTCACGGTGCAACTCGGCGATCTCTCGCGCCAAAAGAACCGGGTTGCGATGACGCCAGCGGGTCCAGAAGCCGCGCTGTCCGCAATAGTTGCACAGATGCGGGCAGCCACGTGAAAATTGAATGACGACAGCGCGCTTTCCGCCCCAATAGCTGTAGCGCCTGAGGTCGACCAATTCCCAACCAATACGATATTGACCGAGATCCGCGATGACACGCGCCGGCGGGGTTGCAAAGGGTTCTCCGGCTCGGCGGAAAGCAATTCCGTCAATATCCGCCAATGACGTACCTTTCTCCAAAGCCTGGACAAGCAGGCGGATCGTTTCCTCTCCTTCTCCCCTGACCACCGCATAGACATATGGTTCGTCACGCAGAATCTCGCGGTGAAAATAGGTGGGATGAACGCCGCCATATACGATCCGTACTGACGGCATTGCTTGGGCTACGGCCTTGGCGGTAGCCGCGATGACGGGATGGCCGGACGACGAGCCCGAATGACCAAAGAGAACCAGATCGGGTGCGATTTGACAGGTAGCAGTTACAATCTGCTCAAGCGTCATCGGCCCGAACTCCGCATCGATCAGCTCGACATGGTGTCCATCATCAATCAGCGGACCACCGATACACAAGAGTCCCAGGGGAGGAAGCTGCTCCTTGGGTATCCGGCTGCCAATGGCGGGATGAGGCACGTTGATGAGGAGAACACGCATGAGCCGACCTTGAAGGAATCGCTTCGCTAATATGCTAGTTGTGGAAGAGTAAAAGGTTAAACGGGATGCAAAATGTCGAATTCGCACCACCAGAATGTTCAGTACCACGTGTTCTCACGGCATCGGCTCCACTATGGCCGTCTTTTCTTCCAGGTGATTGCATTTTCCGTGATGGTTTTGTTGCTGGGCACGCTTGTCGCATTGCATCTGCCGCGTGAAATGAGGCCAACTCTTGCCTTTTGTGGCGGCGCGATGCTGCTGGTCACCGCCTTCATCTCCTATCGCCTTAATGTGCAAGAGGCGGCCTACGCACGCTTGCTTTCGCGCATCGAGCAGGATCAACCGAATTGGCTGCCCAGTCCGGATATCGGCGGAGTGAGTTCACGACGGATGATGCCTATCATGCTGGCATTCGCCGGTGTTGCCATGGCTGCGTCCGGGATTTGGTTCTAGGCTTGGCAGGAAACTGAAAGCGTTAGACTTGTGCCGTTTACCGGCACAAGCCAAGTCGCTTCTGCAATCACGCCACCGCCGTATCGTCCTTCATCAGCAACTGCCGCGCCGCGACCGGTGCCACCAGCAGCAGGCCGACAATTGTCGTCGTCAGATCTGGTGCCACCAGCAGGATCGCCGACAGGACCAGCGCGATCCGTTCGTACCAGCGCAGCGGTGCGAAGAGCCAGTTGGAGACGGCTGCGGCCAGCGCCCAGATGCCCAGAACCGTGCCGCCGAAGGCGAGCGCGAAGGCGGTCCAGGTGAAATTGTCGGTGACCAGCAGAAGTGCGGGCTGGAAAGCGAAGACGAAGGGGACGAGCGCCTTGCCCATGGAGAGGCGGAAGGCGGTGTTGCCGGCCTTGAAGGCGTTGGCGTCCGCTATGCCCGCGCCCGCATAGGCGGCCATCGCCACCGGTGGCGTTACGTCGGCCAGAACTCCGTAATAGAAGACGAAGAAGTGGGCGACGAGCGGCTGCACGCCGAGCAGTCCGAGGATGGGGGCGGCGACTGCGACCATGATGATGTAGTTCGCGGTCGTGGGGATGCCGCAGCCCATCAGGATGCAGACGACAGCGGTCAGCATCAGGGTAAACAGCAGCGTCAGCGTCGGCACGCCCATCAGCTCAAACGGCAGGAAGGCCAGGAGACTGTGGACGGAGCCAGCCCAGTCCTGCGCCACGGTGGTGACCATATAGGCGATCTTGAAGCCGACGCCGGTCAGCGTCACGACACCAATGACGACGCCGACGAGGGCGGCGGCAGCGGTGACTGAAAGCGACTGCTTGGCGCCGAGGATAAAGCCTTCCCACACGCCGTGGGCCGTGCCCTTCAAGCCGGCAAGAAGCCCGCCCTCACGCACCTGCTGGATGACGAGGACGACGATACAGGCGGTGATCGACCAGAAGGCGGCGGCAAAGGGTGTGCGGCCGGACAGGAGGATCGCGATCAGGATGATGAGCGGCGCGACCGAGAGCCAGCCTTCCTTCAATACCTTCCATGCATTGGGCAGTTCCTCTGCCGACAGGCCGCGCAGACCGAGCCGGCGGGCTTCGAGGTGGACCTGAACCAGAACACCGAAGAAGTGCATGAAGGCCGGAACGAGGGCGGCGGTCAGGATGGTGGTGAGCGGCAGGCCGAGATACTCGATCATCAGGAAGGCCACGGCGCCCATGACGGGCGGGGTGATCTGGCCGCCGGTCGATGCGGCAGCCTCCACGGCGGCTGCGAAATGGCGGGGATAGCCAATGCGGATCATGGCGGGGATCGTCAGCGCGCCGGTGGTCACGGTATTGGCGATCGAGGAGCCTGAGATCGAGCCGAGCAGGGCGGACGAAACCACCGACACCTTGGCGGGGCCGCCGGCATAGCGACCGGCAAGTGCGGAGGCTACGTCGATGAACAATTGACCAAGCCCGATGCGGGTGGCCATCACGCCGAAGAGGACGAAGTGGAAGACGTAGGTGGCAATGACGCCGAGCGCGGTGCCGTAGATGCCCTGCGAGGTCAGATAGAGGTGGTTGACGATGTTCGTCCAGCTCGAGCCCGGATGCACGAACAGCCCGGGCATGTATTGGCCGAAATAGGCGTAGGCCATGAACAGGATCGCGATGACGGGCAGGGGCCAGCCCATGGAGCGGCGCACGGCCTCGAGCAGCACGACGATCAGGACTGTGCCCATGACGACGTCGATCGTCAGCGGATTGCCGACGCGGAAGGCGAGATCACTGTAGATCCAGGGGACGTAAAGGGCGGCGATCAGTCCGGCGATGCCGAGAACCCAGTCATAGAGCGGCAAGCCGAAGGGTGCGAAAGCGCTGTGCCTGATTTCCTTCTTGCCGAAGGCCGAGAAGCTCAGGAAGACGACGAGAAGCGTGACACCCAGATGGAGGCCGCGATGGATGGTGGCCTGCGGGATGCCGAAACCGGCCGTGTAGTAATGGTAGCACGACAGCAGAAACAGGATGGTCGCGGTGACGATCGTCATCGGCCAGACCAGAACACGGAAGCGCAGCTCCGGATCGTAGGTTTCCTCGATTTTCTGCAACTCGTCTGCCGTCAGGTGACGGACGTCCTCGGCCGATTCCTGCTTCTTGTTGTCTTCGCTCATGTCCCCACAACCTTTTAAAGAGCTTTAGAAATCAAGGGCCGCGCAGTATCTGCACGGCCCTCAAGTCTCGTTTTATATCCGGAACACCCGGTGCTGCCTTACTTGAGCAGACCGGCTTCCTTGTAGAACTTCTCGGCGCCCGGATGGAGCGGAATACCGATACCGTTCAGGGCCGTTTCCTTGGTGATCGACTTGCCCTTTGCGTGACCGGCATCAAGCTGCTTGCGGGTGTTGTCGTTCCACAGCGCCTTGGTGATGCCGTAGATCAGCTCTTCCGGCTGGTCGGCGCTGGTGATCCACTGTGCGCCGACGGCAAGCGTCTTCACGTCGTCCGGATTGCCTTCATAGGTGCCGCCCGGCACGGTGTCGGAGGCGAAAAACTCGAACTGCTCGCAGATCGACGGCGCGTCATCGCAGGAAATCGGGATCAGCTTGACGTCATGCTGGCTGGCGAGTTCGGCAATTGCACCTGCCGGATAGCCGCCGACGAAGAAGAACGCATCCATCGCGCCGTCGCGCATGCGGTCGGCAGCCTGGTCGGGCTTGAGGAATTCGGCCGAGACATCGTCTTCGGACAGGCCGTAGCCTTCAAGAATGATGCGGGCGTCCACGAGCGTGCCGGAACCCGGCTCATCGAGCGAGACCCTCTTGCCCTTCAGGTCGGCAACGCCGTTGATGCCGGACTCGGCACTTGCCACGAGGTGGATGCTTTCCGGGTAGAGGTTGGCGATGGCACGCAGCTTCTCAACCGCGGGCTTGCCTTCCCAGATGCCGGTGCCGGTATAGGCCCAGGTTGCCACGTCGGACTGTGCAAAGCCCGATTCGAGCGTTCCGCCCTGGATGGCATTGATGTTGGCCACGGAACCGTTTGCCGAGAGAGCCGAGGCGACGAGACCAGGAACGCCGCACGAGCCGCCTTCCTCGCAGGGGCGCGAGCCGGGAGGGTTCGAGATGGCGTTGGCAAGAAGTCCACCGATCGGGTAGTAGGTGCCGGCCGTGCCGCCGGTGCCGATGCGGAAGAACTGGATGTCCTGGGCGAGTGCGCCCGAGGTGGCCAGGCCGAGCGCGAGTGCCGCGCCTGCTACAAGCTTGAAATGTTTCATGGGAACTCCCTGTTCTGCTTGTTGTTGAAAGCAGCTTATGCGTGTTGTTCGCAGGGTTCAAGCGAAGCCCTCAACAGCATTTGCCGTATCAGTATGTTTTCAAAGCTTTTGTGCGAACGGATCCGGCGGGGCGGCTCACCAACAGGCTTTTCTCCCGCAGGGGAAACAAATCCCGCGTTTATGGACTCCGCAGAGCTACAAGCGTTTGATACCCGATACGAAAACAGCCCCGAATACGGATCCGGGGCTGTCTTGATTTGTCGTTCTTCTTGCCGCTTATCCCTTGCGAAAGATGCGGACCAGTTCCGGCAGATATGCCTGACCATTGCCAGAGTCCACTGCGTCGGTCAGCGCGGCGTAAATGCCGTCGGCGATGGTTTTCTGCGCGCCGGCCTGTTCGGACATGGTGCGGTAATATTCGATGTCCTTGCGGCCGTTGCTGACGAAGAAGGGCAGGCCTTCGCGGTCGCCATCGGTGATGAACGGCGCCAGGCGATCGAGCGCGACACTGGCGCCGCCGCCCTTAGCGAGAATCTCCACAAAGCGCTTGGCATCGACATCCGCATCGGCAGCCTGGGCCGCGGCTTCGGCGAGCAGCGTCATGAAGCCCACGGAAACGTAGTTGTGCAGGAGCTTCAGCCGGTGGCCGGTGCCGAGCGGGCCGACATGCTCGACGAATTCGGTGAAGCTCGCGAGCACAGGCTGGACGCGATCGAGAACGGCCTTGTCGCCGCCGACCAGAAGGTTGAGCTTGCCGTCATGGGCGTGTTTGGCGGTGCGCGTCATCGGCGCGTCGAGATAGTCGCCACCCTTGGCTTTCACCGCTTCGCCCATGCGAACGGTCGATTCCGGCAGTGCTGTCGAGCAGTCGACCACCACCGAACCCGGTTTCAGTGCGGAAATCACACCGTTCTCGCCGGTCAGGATGGCTTCCACCTGAGGCGAGCCGGTCACGCAGAGGATAACCACATCGCTCTGGGCGGCGAGTTCCGCGGGCGTTGCGCAAGCGGTGCCGCCGAGTTCGAGGATTTCGTCTACGGGCTGGTTGCCGGGATGGTCGAGGAAGGAGAGTTCGAACTTGCCGCGTCCCAGAACATTGCGCGCGATGCCGTGGCCCATGAGACCGACGCCGATAATACCAACCTTCATATTCTTCTCCTGAATGCGTGGCTGTTGCGAGCGGACCGCAGTAAGTCCCGTTTGTCACTCGCGGATCAAAGCAATAGGTGATGAAAAGGCCGCCGGTCCGGCAGCCCTTTCGCAAAATCAGTCGGTGTTGATCCAGACAGCCTTGGTGTCGAGATAGGCGTCCATGTGCTCGAGGCCGCCTTCCTTGCCGTAACCGGACATCTTCAATCCACCAAACGGCACGACGGGGTCGATGGCGTGGTACATGTTGACCCAGACCGAGCCGGCCTTAAGGCGATGCGCCATCTTGTGCGCGGTACCGAGATGCGTGGTGAAGACGCCGGCTGCCAAGCCGTAGGGCGTATCGTTGGCGCGCGCGACGACTTCGTCGATACTGTCGAAGGGCAGGGCGGAAATCACCGGGCCGAAAATTTCCTCACGCGCAATGCGCATGTCGTCCTTCACGCCGCCGAAGACGGTCGGGCGGATAAAATGGCCGCCGTCAAAACCTTCGCCCGAGAGTTTCTCGCCGCCGGTGATGACTTCGGCACCCTCCGAGGGGCCGGCCTGAAGGAACATCTCGATGCGCTCGGATTGCCGGGCGGAGATGATCGGGCCGATATCCGTGTCGCCTTCGATGCCGTGGCCGATCTTGAGATTGGCGGCGAAGTCGGCGACGCGGCGGACGAATTCGTCGTGAATTTCGCGGGCGACGAACAGGCGCGAGCCGGCGATGCAGATCTGCCCGGAATTGGCGAAGACCGACATGGCCGCAACCGGCACAGCCTTTTCGATGTCGGCGTCGCGGCAGACGATGACCGGCGACTTGCCGCCGAGTTCGAGCGAGACCCGCTTGAGATTGCCGGTGGCGGCACGGGCGATCGCCTGACCGGTGGCGGTCGAGCCGGTGAAGACGATCTTGTTGACGCCGGGATGTTCGGCGAGTGCCGCGCCGGCTTCGGCACCGAGACCGGTGACGATGTTGAGGACGCCATCGGGAAGGCCCGCTTCCTGCATCAGCCTGGCGATCATCAGCACGGTCAGCGAGGCTTCTTCGGACGGCTTCAATACGACCGTACAGCCGGTAGCGAGAGCCGGGGCGATCTTCCAGACCGAGCCGGCGATCGGGGCGTTCCACGGAATGATCGCGCCGACGACGCCGATCGGCTCGCGCACGGTCGAGGAATAGATTTCGCCGGGAAACGAGTTCTGAAGTGTCTGGCCATGGATGGCGACGGCCTGGCCGGCATAAAAGCGCAGCATGCCAAGAACACGGCGGCTGTTGGCGAGCGTACGCTGGATCGGCATGCCCATGTCGAGCGTGTCAGACAGGCAGAGGGTTTCCCAGTTCTTCTCGAAAAGATCGGCAATACGCAGAAGCAGCGCCTGGCGCTCGAAGGGCGTGAACTTCGACCACGGGCCTTCAAAAGCGGTGCGGGCGGCGGAGACGGCAGCGTCGATATCGGCGGAACCGCCCTTTGGCACGGTGGCAAGGATCTCACCACTTGCCGGATTGCGCGCTTCAATCACTTCGCCCGAGCGGGCCTCGCACCATTTACCGCCGATGAACATCGGCCGGAAATCGCCGTTATAGAGTGCCGCTGATCGTTGCTGCCAGTCCTGCATCAGTCTTCTTTCCATTCTGTGCGCCCATCGATCGGACGCGGATCATGCTGCCGTCGTCGTCGGATCACAATCAGGGAATTCTGACCGCGCGCTCAAGAAAGCGCCCGCTGACGGGACAAGGGTCGTAACATCGCCAGCCTTTAAGCAAATGCTGAGAGCAAAGCCAACATGAAATGGTGCGCCTTTAGAGCGCGCCTGCAATGTCGTTCAGTGACCGTGATCCTTGACCGAACCGCTATTGTCCTGGGCTGCCAAGGTGGTGGGCAGGAGTTGCAGCTTGCCATGCCGCACAGAGCGTTCGGCGATCACGTGATCGGCAAAATGCTGCAGATCCTTCATCGGCCCCTTGAGGATGCCGACCTCGAGGCAATTGTCGTGGTCGAGATGAACATGAAGGCTCGAAATGGTGAGGTCGTGATGGCTGTGGAACACGGTCGTCAAGCGACGGGCCAGATCGCGCGCTTCATGATCATAGACATAGCTCAGGACCCCGACACAATGCTGCTCCGATCCGGTCTCCTCGGCTGCTTGCTGCAGTCCAGCACGTGCGAGATCCCGGATGGCTTCCGACCGGTTCTGGTAGCCCCGCACCTCTATCAGCCTGTCGAGTTCCGCCATCAGGTCGTCGTCGAGGGTTACCGTCACGCGTTGCATAATTTTCCTCCGAAGTATGATGTTCTTGTCTAGACATCATACTTTGTGATGTTATCAGGGGCGGCAGAGGCCGTTGCAGCGACTCTATCATCAAGCCGGCAGCAGGATACAGGAGCGAGCTTATGAAAATGGTATTCCGTCACCTGGTTCTCGGCGGCCTTGCAAGTACGCTCATGACCGGGCCTGTGCTCGCCGAACCGAAGGCCGAACTGGTTCTGGCGATCGGCGGCGAACCGGATACGGGCTACGATCCTCTGCTTGGATGGGGACGCTACGGCCACCCGCTGTTTCAGTCGACGCTTTTGAAGCGCGACGCGGAACTGGAGACGCGTGCGGACCTGGCAAAATCGTGGAGCCTCTCCGAAGATCGCCTTACATGGACGATCAAGGTTCGCGAGGATGCGCGTTTTTCGGATGGCACACCGCTGACGGCAAAAGATGTGGCCTTCACCTTCAACGAGGGCGCCAAGTCGGGCGGGGCGCTCGATCTGACCGTATTGAAGCGGGCGACTGCGATCGATGGGACCACGGTCAGTATCGAACTCAAGCGGCCTTGGATCACGTTCGCCGAGAATTTTTACAGCCTAGGGATCGTTCCTGCAGCAAGCTATGGCGACGGCTACGCTGCCGATCCGGTTGGCTCCGGACCCTACAAGCTCGTTTCCTGGACACGGGGCGAGCAGCTGATTGTCGAGGCCAATCCCGAATATTACGGGCCTCATGCTGCCTTCGATAGAATCACCTTCCTGTTCACAGACGAGGATACGAGCCTCGCCGCGGCGCAGGCGGGCCAGGTGGACATGGTTTCCGTCCCTGCTGCACTGGCGGACCTGACGCCTGACGGTTTCAAACAGCTGTCGGTCAAGTCTGTCGACAATCGCGGGATCACCTTTCCAATTCCCGGGCCAAGTCTGAGTGAGGACGGCACGGTTATCGGCAATGCGGTGACCTCGGATCGCGCCATCCGGCGTGCGATCAATCTCGGCGTCGACCGGGAGAAACTTGTCGAGGTTGCGCTTCTCGGTCACGGCACACCGGCCTACGGTCCGGCCGATGGACTTCCATGGTCCAATCCGGATGCCGCCGTCAGCTATGACCTCGACAAGGCGAAGGTGATCCTGGACGAGGCAGGCTGGACTGCCGGAGATGACGGTATCCGCGTCAAAGACGGCGTGCGGGCTGTTCTTCCGATCAACTATCCGGCGTCCGATTCGTCGCGTCAGGCCCTGTCTATGACCCTTGCCGAATTGCTCAAGCCTCTCGGTATCGAAGCATCTGCGAAGGGGCTGAGTTGGGACCGGATCGAGGCTGTCATGCACGCTGAACCGGTCATGTTCGGCTGGGGCAGCCATTCGCCGCTCGAGGTCTACAATCTCTATGAATCGCGCCTCAGCGGCGTCGACTATTTCAATGTAGGCTATTTTTCCGAGCCCTCGGTGGACAGGCATCTTGCCGACGCTCAGGCTGCCGAGAGCCTGGAAGCGTCCTATGCCGACTGGCAGAAAGCCGCGTGGGACGGAACCGATGGATTCGGCCCGAAAGGCGAGGCGGGCTGGGCGTGGCTCGTCAATCTGGACCATCTCTATTTCGTCAATGAGTGCCTCGATATCGGCGCGACCCAGACCGAGCCGCACGGGCATGGCTGGCCGATCACTGCCCTGATCGAACAGTGGCGATGGACCTGCGAATAGTGCCCGCGTGACGTGGCCCCTTCATATCGCAACGCGTATCATGCGGCTGCTTCTGGTGCTGGCCGCTGTCGCCGTGTTGAGTTTTGCGTTGGCAAAACTGTCTCCCGTCGATCCGATCAACGCCTATCTCGGAGCGGATATCGCGCGAGCCGGACCAGAGCAGCGCGCGCTGATTGCCGAGAAGTGGGGGCTCGACCAGCCTGTTCAGGCGCAGTTTTTCCACTGGCTTGAAAACGTGCTGGACGGGGATCTCGGTTACTCGATGACCTACAACGCACCGGTCATTGATGTCATCGCTGCGCGGTTCTGGACTTCGCTGCCTCTGACGGGCCTTGCCTGGCTGTTCTCCGGCATTTTCGGTTTCGCCCTCGGCATTCTTGCGGGGGCGCGCCCGAATAGCTGGCTCGACAGAGGAATCCGGCTTTATGCCTATGTATTGGCTTCGGCGCCGACTTTCTGGATTGCGATCCTGTTGCTGATCGTCTTTTCCGTCGGGCTGGGCTGGATGCCGGTCTGCTGCGCCGGCCCGATCGGCGTGGTGCCGCAGGATGTGACATGGCTCCAGTCGCTGCATCATCTCATTTTGCCGCTCGCCGCCCTGAGTGTTCTGGGTGTGGCCCAGATCGCGCTCCATACCCGCGCCAAGATGGTCGAGGTGATGCAATCGGATTTCGCTCTCTACGCCCGAGCGCAGGGTGCGTCCCGACGAGAGATCGCCATTCGTCACGGTGCCCGTAACGCGGCCCTTCCGGCCCTGACGGTGCTGTTTGCGTCCCTGGGCGAACTGTTCGGCGGTTCGATCCTCGCCGAACAGGTTTTCGCCTATCCGGGACTGGGGCGCGCGACAGTTGAAGCCGGGATCCGGGGTGACGTGCCGCTTCTTCTGGCACTCGCGCTGTTCTTCTCGTTCTTCGTCTTCACCGGCAATGCGATCGCCGACGGGCTCTATCGCGTCGTTGATCCGCGCATGCACGGCGAGGATACACGATGAGGGACGGCCAATGAGCGACATCGTCGATATCGAGACGCCGCCGACGGCCGGGATCTGGACGACCAACCGTGTTGTCACGCTCGGGTTCGCCATGGCAGGTTTCGCGCTTCTTCTCGGTGTGGCTTGCGGCTCGTGGTGGCTCGGTACGGTCGGGCTTGACGCGGATTTCGATGCCCGGCTCTCCGCACCGTCGCTCAGCCACTGGTTCGGAACCGACCAGATGGGGCACGACATGCTCGCCCGTACTATCCATGGCCTGGCCGTCAGCCTGCAGGTGGGCCTCGTCGCGGCTTCGATCTCGGTCGTCATCGCCGCAGCGCTCGCCATCTTTGCCACGGCCTGCGGACGCTGGGCCGATGCGCTTGTCGCGTTCCTCGTCGATGTCGCGATGGGATTGCCGCATCTCGTACTGTTGATCCTTATATCCTTTGCGCTTGGCGGCGGAACGTCGGCGGTCATCATCGCGGTGTCGGTGACGCACTGGCCCCGGCTCACCCGCATCCTGCGCGCGGAAATCCTGCAATTGCGCCACGCCGACTTCGTCCTTGCGTCACGGCGGATGGGAAAATCCTGGGGCGATATCGGGCTTCGACATTTTGTGCCGCATCTCTGGCCGCAATTGCTGGTGGGGCTGGTTCTGCTCTTTCCCCATGCCATCCTGCATGAGGCGGCCTTGACCTTCATCGGCTTCGGGCTCGAGCCATCAAAGCCGGCCATCGGCATTCTTCTATCGGAGTCGCTCCGCTTCCTGATGGCCGGCAAATGGTGGCTCGGCCTTTTCCCCGGCCTGTCGCTACTTGCATTGGTCCTGTGTTTCGATGCCATCGGTAACGGCCTGCGCGTGCTGGCCGATCCGCGCCGGGAGCAATTGTGATGCTGCTCGATGTCGAGAGTTTTTCCCTGTCCTTTACCCGCTATGACGGTGTTTTGCGCCAGCGTTCGATCAAGGCGCTCCACGATCTGACGTTCCAGTTGGCGCGCGGTGAAATTCTTGCGCTGGTCGGGGCATCGGGCGGGGGCAAGAGCCTGCTGGCTCACGCGCTTTTCGGCATTCTGCCACCCAACGCGCGGTCCACGGGCGCGTTGCGGTTCGAGGGAAAGCCACTCGACGACGAGACACTGCCGGCGCTTCGCGGCCGCCACATGGGACTGGTGCCGCAATCAATCAGCCATCTCGATCCGCTGGTTCGTTGCGGCCGGCAGCTTGTCTGGGCGGCGGAACGGAGCGGTGTCCGTCTGACGAAAGCGCAAGTGGCGGATCGTCTCGCCGCTTTCAATCTGCCACTGACCGTTGCGAAAGCCTTTCCTCATCACTTGTCCGGCGGGATGGCGCGGCGGTTGATGCTCGCCATGGCGACGGTGGGACAACCGCAGCTCATCGTTGCAGACGAACCGACGAGCGGCCTCGATCCGGAAAACACCGAGATCATTCTGCGGAGCCTGCGGGATCTGGCCGACGCCGGTTGTGGCGTGCTTCTCATCACCCACGATCTGGTCCAGTCGGTGGCATATGCCGATCGCGTCGCCATGTTGAATGCCGGTCGTCTGGTGGGGACCGAGCCTGCCACCGCATTCTCCGGTAACGGCGATGAGCTGGAGAGTGCCTACGGTAGAGCGATGTGGCGGGCGGCACCGCAAAACGCCTTCAGCACAAGGAGGGCGGCCGATGCTTGAAGCGGTGAATCTCGGTTATGCCTACCGGTCGGGTCCGGACATCGTTCGCGGCGTGACGCTCTCGCTCACGGCCGGTCAGACAATCGGGATCCGCGGGCCGTCCGGCTGTGGCAAGTCCACGCTGGGACGCTTGCTCGCCGGATATCTGACGCCACAGCGAGGCACGGTTCGTATTGATGGCGAGCCACTGGGCCAAGGCTGGTGTCCGGTCCAGTATGTCCACCAGTCCGCGACATTCTCGGTCGATCCGCGCTGGCGTATCGGCCGGATCATCGAGGAGGGTTGGGAACCGGATGAGGCCAGCCGTGAGGCACTCGGCATCCCGCGCTCCTGCTACGATCGTTATCCGCACGAAGTCTCGGGCGGCGAGCTGCAACGGATTTGTCTCTTGCGCGCGATGGCGCCACAAACCCGCTTTCTCATCGCTGATGAGCTGACCGCCATGGTCGATTCAATCACCCAGGTCGATATCTGGCGCTACCTGCTGGATCGCTGCCGCAAAGGGCTCGGAATCGTGGCGATCAGTCACGACGAAGCGCTGTTGATACGGGTCGCCGATTGGGCGTACCGGATGGAAGAGGGGCGGCTGATTGCGCTCGAAACCGGAGAGACGACAAGCACTCCGGCCATGGCTGCGGGCTGATTTTCAACGAGATTTCGGCTACGCGTCCGGCGTCCAGTCGGTCATGTGCAAGACATTGCCGCCGAGCTGCTGGAAGGCTCGCTGCCGACAGGAAAAAACGATGATCTGCTGGTCGCGCGCCTGACGGTGAAGCGCGTCGAACATACGTTCGATGCGATCGTCGTCGGAGTAGACGAGGGCGTCATCCAGAATGACCGGAGCCGGGTGCCCGTCCTTGGCGAGCAGGCGGGCGAAAGCCAGCCGGGTCAGGATCGACAGCTGTTCGCGCATGCCCCCGCTCAGGCGTTCGACATCCTCCTCCTGACCGTCGCGCAGGATGGTCTGCGGCAGCAGTGTCTTTTCGTCGAAGGTGATGGATACCTCTTCAAAAAGCAGCCCGAGAAGCGGACGCAGTTCGGTGATGACGGGACGGAGATATGTCTCCCGGGCATTCGTTCGAGCCGCTTCAAGCGCCCCGCGCAGACGTTGGAGGATCGCAATCTCCCGCTCATAGGCCGCGACCCGCTGATGGGCGGCTTCGAGTGCTTCGGCCGTCTCGCGCCATTTCTCCTCGACCGCCTCGTCGGAGCGCGATCTGATTTCCGCTGACAGTGCGGCGATCTGTTCCCGCAGTCGGCCTGTCTCGGAAGCGGTGGAATCGGCCACGGACTTCAAGCGTACAAGCGTCGCTTCCGCGGCCTGCAGATCGGTTGCCTCGCCCTCGAGACGTCCGACCGTCTGTCGGTGTTCAAGGAGCACCGCATCAAGGTGTGCGCGCTTGTCCTGGAGTTGCCGCTCGTTTTCGGCGCGACTTTCCTCCGGTCCAAGTATGGACTCTGCCTGCGCCAGCTCTGCCTTGAGGCCGGCAAGCGCGGCCTGTGCGGCAATCACGGCATCGGCGGCGAAGGTCTGAGCGGGTTCGGCTTCGCGAAGCGCCGACCGTGCGGCCTGCCGGCGGCTTTCCGCCTGATCGAAGGCAGCTCTCAGCTCTGCAGGATCCTGTTTCAGTTCGAGATCGTCGCCGGTAGCATCCTGCTGGCGGACGGCTATATCCTTTCTGAGCGCCTGCAGCCCGTCCGGCGCGAGCAAGGCAAGATGGGCTTTGAGTTCGCGCAGCTCACCCTCTTTGCGGGAATGATCCGCCTGCCGCTTGCGCGCGGCAGCAAGGTCCTCAACGCCAAGCTTTTCGAGCAGAGACCGTCGGCGTTCGACGAGTTGCTCAAGCCTGTCATCCTGCGCATCATTGGAGCCGGAATTGAGCGCTACCGTGCCCACACCGGGAACATGAAGCTTCGCCTGACCCTGAAAGCTGCGCGGCTCGCCATTTTCGAGCGGATGACCGTCAAGCGTGATGCCTGGAGCCTGCGGTTCATAGGTGACTTCAACGGATGGCCGTGCTGCCTGGGCGACCGCGCGCAGCTTGACGATCTCCAGGTCGAGTTGCTCAAGTTTGGGAACGGCGTCATCGGGGAGGGCGAGCAGCTTCAGAGCTGCATCCGCCTCTTCGATCTGCCGGCGAATGTCTTCAGCGGTCTTCAGCTTGTCTTGCAGTTCAGTCAGACGTTGTGCGGTTTCTCTTGCCTTCATGGCGCGGTCAAGCCGTTCAAGAAGGGCGCGTGATTCCTGTTGTGCGGCTTCCGCCGCATCGCTCTCGGCGCGCGCATCCATAACGGCAGTGGCGGCCGTGCTGCGGCGCGCAAGAGCCTCCTCGTGGGTACGGGTCGCATCGCCTAGAGCTTGCTCGAGTGTTGCGGCGCGCTCCAGCGCTGTCCTGAAGGTTTTCAGGGCATTGTCCGCCGTTTCCCATTGTTCGCTTGCCAGCCGGAGTTCGGCCTTCGCGGTGCGCAAGCTTGCGGCCTGGGACCGTGCCGCCTCGAACTTTGCCTGCGCCGCTTCTATGGCGCGCTTGCGTTTGTCGCGCTCTTCCGCGCTGTCGAGTTCGCTCAGGCGGCGATTGGCTGTTGATCGCTGGTCGAGCGCCTGTCTCAGCACAGTCACCTCTGCGGCAAGACGTTGCTCTTCTGCTTCCAGCTTTCCACGCGTCTCGAGCGCGGCCGCATAGCGTTCGCCGGTCTTCGGACGGCCGGTCGCGGTGACCAGCCCGCCGAGCGCCTCCTCGACGGTTGCCATGATTTCGGTCATGCGACGCCCGCCGGTCACGGCCTCGATTTCGCCCTGAACGGATTCGAGCAGGCTGGCGCGGATTTGTTTCTCGCCTTCCTCCTCGCTTTTGCTGCGTTTTTCGATTCCGGTCAGGCCCTGGCGAACCCAGAGCAGGCCAGCGGGTCCGGATTGTCCGCCGCGCACCAGCTCGGTGATAAAGGCTTCCGCTTCGTCCGCTTGTGCAACGAGGCGACCGGTGTCGATATCCGTGACCCGGGCCGCGCGTCCGGCATAAAACTGCTTGGCGAGCCGGTAGCGGCCGTCTCCGTTCGAAATGTCGACCTCGACCCGCGGGCTGCCGCCTGCATAGGGGCGCAACGCCTGAACCGCCTGTGGTGTGCCGGTATGTGCCTGAAAGAACAGCGCGTGCAGCGCCTCGAAGCTCGTCGACTTGCCGTATTCATTCGGTGCGCAGAGAACGTTCACACCATCGCCGATACCTTCGATCGCAACACCGCGACCGGCAAAGCGCTTGACGTTGAAGAGCCGCAGGGCCTCTATCTTCATGGCGCGATCGCCTGCGCCTGCGCATACAGGCGGGCAAGGGCCGCCCGGGCAATGTCGCGGTCGGCCTGCGAGAGGTGTTCGTCTTCCGATTCAGCCAAAAGCGCGTCGGCCGCTTCGCGCAGGGCGCCGGCCCGATCAATGGCATCGAGGTCGCCAGCATCGCATTCGGTCTCGAGCGCATTCTCGTCGAGATCGAGCCAGGCAAAGTCGGGGCGGAGTCCGTCGATGCGCGCGGCAAGGGCCGAATGTCCTTCGAGCCGAGCGCGTCCGGATGCCGCGATGTTAACAAGCGACTGGCGTCGCTCACGTGGCTCGGGAAGAAGACTGTCCAGACGTGCAATCGCGTCGTCGCCATCGAGAAGATCGAGCGCCAGCGTGCGCCATGAAAACGTGCCGGTGCGCAGCGCAGAAACCTCCGGCATGGCCGATGGCCCATCGACCGAAACCAGCAGCGCTTCACCCTCGCGGTCATGCTTGAAGCGGTCGGGTTCGGGGGTGCCGCTGTAGCGCGTGCGCGGATCGATCTCCATGCCGCCATGCCAGTCGCCGAGCGCCAGATAGGCCAGTCCGGCGCGGTGCGCGCGATCCGGCGCGATCACATCGAGACCGCCATCTTCCTCCGAAAAGTTCAGAACGCCGCCATGGGCAAGGCCAAGACGGATAGCGCCTTCCGGAGTTGGCGCGCTGTCGAACCACTCGGACAGATCCTTGCCCGGCCGCCGGAAGGTGCAAGGGGCGGGGAGCAGGGTGACGCCAAATGCAAGCTCGATGGGTGCTGCCTCCACGGCCAGGGTCACGTTCTCCGGCGCCTCGGTGCGCAAGGTCGCCCACAACTGCGCGGCCTGAAGCGAATCGTGGTTGCCCGGCAGGATCACCCAGCGGATCTCCGCATGATGGTTCATTTCTGCGAGGGCCTGCCGGCGCACATCGGGTGCCGGGGTCTCCGTGTCGAACGTGTCGCCGGCGAGCAGGACCGCAGAGGCCCCGTGCGACCGCGCGTGTTCAGCCAGCCTGCCGATGGCCGCATGCCGCGCTTCGCGCAGTTTCGCAGGCAAATCGCCCGAAAACTGGCCGAAACGCTTGCCGAGATGGAGATCGCTCGAATGGAGGAATCGGAATGTCATTGCGTGGTTCTAGCCCGCCTTGCCATCCGATTGCCAGCAGGAGCGGGCAGATCACCTAAATTGCCAACATATGAGCGACTCAAGCCAACAAATTTCAAGAAGGGACAGTTCTCGGACATCATTCGAAAGGTAGAGCCCGCACGCAATGGCCTTGCCAATACGCTTTCGCGGGTCCGCGTCTTTGCTGCGCAAAATTGCGGTGGCGGGCCGAAGCCGACGAAACAGAGAACTACACCTACGCTATAGCACTCCAAATTTGAGCTGAGAGCAAACGTCTACAATGGGGTGGAAAGCCGCCAGTCAGCTTTCGATGTCAGATCGCCGGAAGCTGCCTTCCATTTCGTGACCACGCTCTGTAATACCCTAGGCATGACCGACCTAGCTGCCTTCATTCGCTCGCTGCCCAAGGCTGAACTGCACGTCCATCTGGAGGGGTGTGTCACCCCTGAGCAAGTTATTGCTATTGGACGGCAGAACGGAGTTGAACTTTTCGATAGCGTCCAGGCTGCACGAGCCGCTTACGACGTGTCGAGTCTGGACGATTTCCTGGCCATTTTCGCGAAGGCTTCGGAGGCACTGTTGCGTCCCGACGATTTCGCTGAGGTTGCATCTACCTATTTCGACCAGGCGATTGATGAGGGCGTCTGTCATGTCGAGATGATGTTCGATCCGCAAGCTCATACGTCCCGCGGGGTTTCGCTTGAAAGTGTCCTTGCAGGCCTTTCTGCCGCAAGGGAACATGCCGGACGCAGAGGCCTCTCGACCGCGTTCATTGTTAACTTTATGCGCGAGCGGGATGAGGATGAAGCTCTGGCTTTACTGACATCAATAGAACCTCACCGACACGGGATTGTGGCGGTTGGAATGGACTCAGCCGAGCAGGGCTATCCGCCCCGAAACTTTATCCGGCTCTTCAAGCAAGCTCGTGCGATGGGGCTCAAGCTTGTTGCTCACGCAGGGTTCGAAGGACCGCCTGAGGACATTGAAGAGGCAGTTGATCTCCTTGGTGTAGATCGCGTGGATCACGCCAACCGAATTTACGAAAGACCAGATTTGGCGCGGCGGCTTGCAAACTCGAGCATGGCAGTTACGGTCTGCCCGATAGCTGAGGTCGAACTCAATGCAGTCAATTCGCTCGCTGACCACCCTGTACGTCAAATGCTTAAAGATGGGATGCGACCTTCGCTGCACTCCGACGATCCAGCGTGGTTCGGATCCCTCACGAATAACTACGTTCAGCTTACGCAAGAAGTCGGGCTGACGGGTTCAGAGATCCTTCAGCTGGTTCGCAATGGCTTTACGACCAGTTTCCTTCCTGTGGCGTCAGTGAACCATTATGTCGCAAAGCTTGATGGCATCGCAGAGGATAGCGTCCGCGTTTTATGACCGCTTTGAACGGTCCATTATTTCGCCCACAACGGCCATAATGGGGAAGATAGCTGCCGTTTAAGGCTTACCCGGCTATAGCGTAGAATCGGCGGGTTACTCTCTCACTTGGCGACATGCGGTAATCGGCGGCAATATCGCGCTATAGAGGGCAATCGGCGGGGAAATGGCGGAGAGGGTGGGATTCGAACCCACGGTGCGCTTCCACGCACGCCGGTTTTCAAGACCGGTGCCTTAAACCGCTCGGCCACCTCTCCGTAACGTTGCCTTAGCGGCGTCTGGCCTTCGACCCGGTTCCGTCGACGGCAACTGATAAAACGCGTTGCAACGTTCTGCGCTTATAGCCGCCGGTGTCTGTCCGTCAACCTGTTCCGCGCCGCGCCTATCCATTCGCCTGTAAAGGACAGTTCGAAATACTGATGTGACGGCGGATTGAGGTCTTGATTTTTTACCGGGCCGCAAATCTGCGAATTCTTCCTCTCTTGGAGGCTTGTGAAAGGAGGCGTAGATTGCGCCGGCAATCGCGCCTCTCGATGTCGCGACAAAATAATGCGCGGTTCACCACGCCGCCAGGAGGAAATCATGAAGCTGCTCAAGGTCATCGCCGTCGCCACGTTCGTGGCGGCCCTCGCTGCTCCCGCCTTCGCGGCGGAGGCTCAGCACAAGCTCGCCATCCATGTCGACCAGAACGATCCGCAGGTGATGAACATGGCGCTGAACAACGCCAAGAACGTTCGATCCTTCTACGAGGACAAGGGCGAAACCGTCGATATCGAAATCGTGACCTACGGGCCGGGACTGAAAATGCTGACGGCCGACAGCCCGGTCAAGGACCGCATTTCCGCCATGTCGCTCGAGGATGACAATCTCGTCTTTGCAGCCTGCGGCAATACCCTCGAAGGCATGGAGAAGAAGGCCGGAAAGAAGATCGAGCTTGTTTCCGAAGCCAATGTGGTGCCGTCGGGGGTCGTTCGCCTGATGGAGCTGCAGGAACAGGGATATTCCTACGTTCGCCCCTGACCTGAGGCTTCATCCGATTGCAGTGAGGCTATGCCGTCTGGCCGCGTGTCGCCCGACTGCCGGGCGCTCACGGTTATGTCCGGTCCGTCGGGGCTGGTCAGGAGCGCGCGCGTTTTCGGCAGGGTCTCCGGATACTCGTCCTGAATGAACGTGATCAGGTTCTCGCGCACTTCGCATCTCAGATCGAAGGCGTCGGGCGAATTGCGGGCGGAAACGAGAATGCGGATTTCCATGGTCGCCTCATGAAAGTCGACAACCTGAACGGCGAAGACGTCGCCATCCCAAAGCGGCGAGGCCTTGGCAATCTCCTGAGCCTTCTCCCTGAGTTTGGCCACTGGAATGGTGAAATCGAGAAAGATCGTCACCGTGCCGATGAGCGAGGCGGTCTCGCGCGTCCAGTTCTGGAACGGGTTCTCGATAAAATAGCTCAACGGCAGCACGAGCCGGCGCCAGTCCCAGATCTTGACGACCACATAGGTCGACGTGATCTCCTCGACCTTGCCCCATTCGCCCTCGACCAGCAGGGCGTCGTCGATGCGGATCGGCTGGGTAATGGCGAGCTGGATGCCCGCAAAGATGTTCTTGAGCACCGGCTGGAGGGCCAGACCGGCCACGATGCCGGCGGCGCCTGCCGAGGCGAGCAGGCTCACGCCGTATTGGCGCACCGGTTCAAAGGTCATCATCGCCCAGGAAAACGCCACCATGATGATGAGCACATTCGCCACACGCTGCAGGATGCGGCTCTGAGTCACGTGCTTGCGCGCCATCAGGTTGTCGCTGGCGTTGAGCTCAAATTTTCTCAGATAGATCGTCATCCAGATGTGGAGCGCGATGCGAGCGGTCCAGGCCAAAAGGCCGATCAGGACGAGAACGAGAATATGGCGAACGATATCGGTCTGATAGTTCGTCAACGGCGCGACGGATGACGCGAAGGCCATCGCCGCCGCAAACACGGCAAGCCGGACGGGCTGCTCGGTTCTGCCGACAAGGGAGCGCCAAAGCAGACCTGCGTTCTCTGTCGTCCGCTTCAACAGCCTGAAAACGAGCCGGTGCAGCACTGCCCCGAGAACGACAAATATTGCGAAGATGATCAGGCTCGCAATCCAGTCCGGTATCTCGCCGAACATACGGATAAAACTCTCGATCATGCGTTCAGTCTGCTGCATCTGTCAGCCCCCGTCGGTCGATGATTTTCTCCCAATCCTCCCAATGAATCCGGACCGCGCTCCCGTCGCGGTCCGGCTCTGATAAAACCCTATTTCAGGAAATTGTCCCGCAGAAGCGAGACCACTTCCTTGCCGCGGCCATCGAGCACCGCCTTGATGCCGAAGAGTGCGGTCGAGGCCACCTGGCCCGCCTCTATTTCGGGCGGCATGACAAGCTCCATGCGGTTGACCTTGACGTCGAGCAGGGCGGGGCCGTCTTCCATCAGCCAAGCCTGCATGGCGCTTTCGAGCTCATCCTCGTGCTCGACGCGCCAGCCGGCCAGTCCGCAGGCTTCGGCGAGTTTGGCGAAATCCGGGTTCTTGAGGTCGGTATAGGAATCCAGCAGCCCCTCGACACGCTGTTCCATCTCCACGAAGCCGAGCGAGCCATTGTTGAAAATCAGGAGTTTGACGGGCAGCTTTTCCTGCACCAGCGTCAACAGGTCGCCCATAAGCATGGTCATCCCGCCATCGCCGCAAAGTGCGATGACCTGACGATCGGGAAAGGCAGCGGCGATCCCCATGGCCTGCGGATAGGCGTTGGCCATGGTGCCGTGGAGAAGACTGGTAAGGAACTTCCGTTTTCCATTGGCGGTCAGGTGCCGCAACAGCCAGACCATCGGACTGCCGCCATCGGCGGTGAAGATGGCGTCGTCTGCGGCAAGCTTGTCGACAAGCCGGGTCACCTGTTGGGGATGGATAAGATCCGGGTCCTTGTTTTCGCCGGATCCGACATAGTTGTCCGTGTCGTCGTTCCATTGCTGGAGTGCCGTCTGCAGGTGCTTGTCGTCATCCTTGATGTCGACCATCGGCAACAATTCACGCAATGTCGGAGCGACATCACCCACGAGCCCCATACCGACAGGCGCGCGGCGGCCGAGATGGCTCGCCTTGCGGTCAATCTGGATGACCTTTTCGCCATCGGGATAGTATTGCGTCCAGGCAAAATCGGTACCGAGACACAGCATGATGTCGGCCGACCCGATAGCCTCGACGCCGGCCTTGTTGCCCAGGATGCCGGTCATGCCGACATTGAACGGGTTGGCGGGTTCGATGAATTCCTTGGCCCGGCTGGTATGAACGACCGGCGCCTTCAGCTTCTCGGCGATCTCGACGATCTCCGCATGGGCCTCGCGGGCCCCGTAGCCGGCATAGATGGTGACGTTTTGAGCCGTGTTGAGCTTCTCGGCCAGCGCGGTGAGTTCGTCCGGGGCAGGGCGGAGCACCGGGTTCGGGCGATAGACCTGCCACGGCATGCCGTCGGCATCTTTCTCGACGAACATGTCGCCATTGACGATGACGACCGCGACGCCGCCTTCGTTCAGGGCCGCGGAGGCCGCTTGTGCCGTGATGCGCCGGGCTTGCGAAGGGTGCGAGACATATTCGCAGAAGACTGAGCATTGCTCGTATATTTTCTTCTGATCGACTTCCTGGGGGAAATTGAGCCCCACCTCGTTACGGGCGACATCGGAGGCAATAAGCACGACCGGTGCGCCGTTACGGTGGCTTTCGAAGATGCCGTTGACGAAATGGAGACTGCCGGGACCGCAGGTGCCGGCGCAGACCGCGAGTTCGCCGGTCATCAGCGCCTCGCCGCCAGCGGCCAGCGCGCCAGCCTCCTCGTGGCGGACGTGTATCCACTTCAGCTCCGAACGACGGATGGCATCGGTGAAATGATTGATCGTATCGCCGACAATGCCGTAGCACCTTTTGGCTCCGGCGGTGACGAGTGTGTCGACAATAATATCGGCGACGGATGTGGCCATCTGTCTTGCCTTCCGTTCTGTTGGGGTCCGTTGATTAGCGGGCGGTCACGCAGACCCAACGCGTGGCGGTCCGTATTGGTTCAGCTTGCCGGTTCCATCGGCGTCGATGACGAACGACGCTCGACGAGATCGAGGGCGGGCTTGAAGCTGTCGGCGCGCGCAGCCTCCCACCAGTCGGCATAGATCGTTTCCTCAGGTTCCTCGAGCAGAATGCCCTTGGGGAGGAAGGTGTGGATGCGGTCCATCGTGACCGCCTTTTCGGGGCCGGCGCGGTGCATGATGTGGTGCGGCTGCAGGTCACGCGGGTGCTTGAGGCCGGCTGCGGCGATGATTTCCGTCAACGCGCCGATCGTCTTGGCATGGAAACGGGCCGCGCGTTCACCCTGAACTTCGGGGACCAGCCCGCGCTGGCGCCAGGGGTTCTGTGTTGCGACACCTGTCGGGCAGGTGCCCAGATGACAGCGCTGCGACTGGATGCAGCCGACTGACATCATGAAGGCGCGTGCGGCGTTGCACCAGTCCGCGCCCTGAGCCATGTTTCGCGCCAGGCCCATGCCGGAATAGACCTTGCCCGACGCGACAAGCTTGACATTGTCCTTGACGCCCGCGCCAACGAGGGCGTTGCGCATCAGAACCAGCCCCTCGGAAAGGGGCATACCGACCCAGTCACTGAGTTCGAGCGGAGCAGCACCGGTCCCGCCTTCGCCGCCATCGACGACGATGAACTCCGGATAGATTCCGGTTTCAATCATTGCCTTCACCAGCGCGAAGGGTTCATGCGGCTGGCCGATACAAAGCTTGAGCCCGACCGGCTTGCCGCCCGAAAGATCCCGCATCTTTGCTGCGAATTCCATGAGCTCGATAGGTGTCGAGAAGGCCGAATGGCCGCGTGGAGAGAGACAGTCCTCATGCGCCGGGACATTGCGAATCCGGGCGATTTCATCGGTGACCTTCGCAGCAGGCAGCATACCTCCGTGGCCGGGCTTCGCGCCCTGGCTGAGCTTGATTTCAGTCATCTTCACCGCATCGTTTGCGGCCTTGTCGCGAAACATCTCTGGGTCGAAATGGCCCTGCTTGTCGCGCGCGCCAAAATAGCCGGAGCCCAGCTCCCAAACAATATCGCCGCCATGTTCAAGATGGTGGTCGCTCAGACCGCCTTCGCCCGTATCGTGATAAAAATCGCCCTTCGACGCTCCGATATTGAGCGCCTTGATGGCGTTGGCGGATAGCGCACCAAAGCTCATGGCTGAAATATTGAGGACCGAAGCCGAATAGGGTTTGCCCGTCTGTTCGTTTCCGACCTCCACGCGGGGGTGCTCATCGGGTTGCGGTTCCGGCGAAATCGAGTGCATGACCCAGTGATAGGTCTCGCCGTCGGTGTCGCGCTCCGTGCCGAACGGGTGGGTGTCCGTTTCTCCGCGCGCCCGTGACTGGATGAGATTGCGCGCTTCGAACGAATAGGGCGTGCCGTGAAGATCGTCTTCGACAATATAAGCGCGCAAGTACGGACGCAGCGTGTAAAAAAGCCAGCGAATGCGACCTGCAACGGGAAAGTTGCGGGTGATGGTCCAGTCGTCCTGGAACCAGTCGTAGATACCCAGGGCGACAATGGGGACGGTCAGGAGGAGAAACCACTCGTAGCCGGTGACTATGGCGATGACGGTGAGAATAAGGGCTACGACCGGAATGATCGCGCGTTTAAGGGTATCAAGCATAATTTCCTCACGGCAATACTGGTCCATGAGTTAGGGCTTGCTTCGGGGGCGACAAGCTGTTCCGCGAGGTGCTGGTAAAACTACTGAGCGCTAAGCGCGGGCAATGCGGCCGCCGGTCATCTGCTTAGGCACGCCGGTGGTCGTCGGGAAACTGATCGGGAGGTCGTTGAGACGCCGCATGGCGAGATAGGCGAAGCACTCGGCCTCGACGGCATCCCCACGGAAGCCAGCTTTCTCCGCCGTATCGGCGACAACCCGCGCGCGCTTGGATATCTCTTCCACCATCACCGGGTTCTTTCGCCCACCGCCGCAGACGATCAGACGCTCCGGTCGCACGGGAAGGATGTCCAGCGCCTTGCCGACGGCGGCCGCGGTGAATGCCGTCAGCGTCGCCGCGCCATCTTCCAGACTGAGGCCCTCGGCCATGGACATGCCGAAATCGAACCGGTCCAGCGATTTGGGGCAGGGGGCCGTGAGATAGGGATGTTCGAGAAGCTTTTCGAGCCGCTTTTCATCAACATTACCGCTGGCTGCAAACTCGCCGTCCCGGTCGAAGCCGCCCTTGTCATGCGCCTTGATCCAGTCGTTGACCGGTGCATTGGCCGGCCCGGTATCGAAGGCAATCAGCGTGTCGCCATCAGTCCAGGAAACGTTTGCGACGCCGCCAAGATTGAGGATCGCACTCTCCGGCCCCGCGCCGATGCTCTTGAGCATGCCGGCATGATAAATGGCGGACAGGGGGGCTCCCTGGCCACCTGCCTCGATATCGGCGGTGCGGAAGTCGAAGACGGTATCGATGCCGGTGATCCGGGCCATCAGCGATCCGTCGCCAAGCTGGCGCGTCTTGCCCTTGGCCTTCGAGGTCGGTGCCTGGTGCAGAACCGTCTGGCCATGGAAGCCGATGGCCGCCACGTCGCTTGCCGGGATGCCGTTCTTTTCGAGAAACGTAATGACTGCTTCCGACTGCGCGCGAGTCAACAGCGCTTCTGCTTCGGCAAAAATAGTCGGCTCGGGGCCATCGAAGTTCCAGGCGCGGGCCTGCTTCAGTGCCTCTTCGAGAACCGGCGGGACATTATCGGGGTAGGGCGCCAGCGCCCAAGGGCCGAATTCGGTGATCTCCGAACCATCCGTGCGTATCATCGCGATATCGACATTGCCGTCGAGAACTGTGCCCGTCATCAGTCCGATCGCCCACGGCTTGGTCATCACGCGAATCTCCCGACAAGAATGTGTCGTGCCCCTTATAGGCTTTGCCACCTGCACGACAAATCCATGGCACGCGTGAAACCCTTCGCGCCTTTCAACCGTTACAGGAAACGACACAGAAGGAGGTTGCCATGATCAGAACACTTTGCGCATCGACTGCCGCAGTTCTCGCAGTATCCCTATTCGCCATAGGTCCTGTCCAAGCCGAGAACGTGCAGGGACAGGAACTGAAGTCGCTCGTTTCGGGCAAACGCATTTATCTGCAGACCCCGTTCGGTGGCGAGTTCCCACTCTATTACCAGACGTCGGGTGCGGTCAGCGGTGACGGATCTGCCTTGGGCCTCGGGAAATTCATGGCGCCCAAGGAAACCGGCAAATGGTGGGTGGACGGTGCCAATCTCTGCCAGCAATGGCCGACATGGTACGATGGCAAGGCAACCTGCTTCACGATCGAAAAGACGGGTGACAGTTCGCTGAACTGGGTGCGAGACGACGGAAAGTCGGGCACCGCGCGCATCGGGAGCTGATCCCGCAAACACCTGAGACATATAGTGTAACGATAGTTTACCACCTCTTAACCGAACTGCACCGATATTCGGGCGGTTCGGTTCTGTGTGACCGTATTTCTGCCACTTTGATGACCGATTTGAGATTCTCTGAGAGCAAGGGGCTTGCTTCTCAGGTCGTATTTCGCGATTAAACGCGAAATTGTAATTGGAAATCGCATGCGGGGCAGGGCAAACCCGCAATGGGGACAAACGGCGTTGAAGTGGGACACTCCGACACGTAAGCAGATCGGCCGGACGGCACTTGCCGTCAGCCTGATTGCAGTTTTTCCGGCATTGACCGGTTGCGAAACCAGTTCCGGTGGCAAAAAATCCGCCAAGGCTGAAATCTCGAACATCACGAAATTTTCCTCGGCCGAATATGGCGTCGAGGCGAGCCCGCGCGTGACGACCGACAAGGTTGTCGCAAAGGGCGGTGGCCGTGATTTCGTCGGCAAGCCCTACAAGGTCCGCGGCAAGTGGTACACGCCGAAGGAAGATCCGAACTACGACAAATCGGGCCTGGCGTCCTGGTACGGACCGAACTTCCATGGCCGCAAGACCGCCAATGGCGAGATCTACGACCAGTATCACATCTCCGCAGCGCACCCGACATTTCCGCTTCCGAGCTACGCGCGCGTGACCAACAAGAAGAATGGCCATTCGGTCATCGTCCGCGTCAATGATCGCGGTCCCTTTGCTCATGGCCGGATCATCGACCTTTCCAGCAAGGCCGCGGATCTTCTCGCCATGAAAGGCGACGGTGTTGCTGCCGTTCGTGTCGAATATGTGGGGCGTGCGCCCGTCGATGGTGACGATACGAGCTATCTGATGGCCTCTTACCAGGCGCCCGACCAGATTGCGCCGGCTGGTTCCGGTACAATGCTGGCGATGAACGGCCCGACACCGTCCGGTTCGCTGCCGGGCGTGGGTGAGGCCGGTTCTGCGGCGGCTGC
>CEQK01061057.1_pt1 | contig 27163 bp, 26 predicted proteins | sample 531051 | NCBI WGS metagenome assembly CEQK01 (sample SAMEA2621229, study PRJEB7988) | marine metagenome | biome: marine biome (ENVO:00000447); feature: deep chlorophyll maximum layer (ENVO:xxxxxxxx); material: "saline water (ENVO:00002010), including plankton (ENVO:xxxxxxxx)" | depth 150 m
CCCGCGCCCACAAACCCAGGATTTCCGCCCCTTTACCGCCGGTATTGACCCACGGGACCCGTGGGGCTATGTATGCGCGCCCTCGCGAGAGGGAATTTCGCCGCCGGCACCCCTGGAGGCCGGGGCTTTTCAAGACTGATACGGAGTTATGCCATGTCTGGTAACACCACCATGACGGCGGAACCCCGCGATCGGGCAGGCAAGGGGGCAGCCCGCGCAACCCGCCGGTCCGGCCGCGTTCCGGCCGTGATCTACGGGGATCACAAGGATCCGATCCTGGTTTCCGTCGAACCCGTCGAACTTATGCGTCATCTGCATAAGCCCGGCTTCTTTTCCATGCTTATGGATCTCAACGTCGCAGGCGATCACCATCGCGTGCTGCCGCGTGACGTGCAGTTCCATCCCGTGACCGACGCCCCGCTGCATGTCGACTTCATGCGCATCGGCAAGGGCACCCGCATTACCGTCATGATCCCGATCCAAGTCGAAGACGAGGACAAGTGCAAGGGCATCAAGCGCGGCGGCGTGCTGAACCAGGTGCGTCACGAAGTGGAAGTGCGCTGCGATCCGGAAAACATTCCGGACATGATCGTCCTGTCCCTCGAAGGTCTGGATATCGGCGATGCGCTGCGCATTTCGGATGCGGGCCTGCCCGACGACGTCAAGCCGACCATCACCGACCGTGACTTCGTGCTGGTCACCATCGCCGCGCCGACGGTGGTCAAGGACGAAGCCGCCGAAGCCCAGGCCGAGGCCGAAGCCGAAGCCGAAGAGGGCGAGGAAGGCGAAGACGAGGAGGGCGGCGAGGAGTAATCCTCTCGTCCGGATCGGTTCCGGGGAGGGCGTTCCATGCTGCTTCTGGTGGGGCTCGGCAACCCGGGCCCATCCTACCGCGACAACCGGCACAACGTCGGTTTCATGGCCGTGGATGCAATCCATGGCCGCTGGCGGCTGGGCCCATACCGGTCCAAGTTTCACGGAGACCTTGCCGAAGGCACGATTGCCGGCGGCAAGGTCCTCGTCCTCAAGCCACAGACTTATATGAACGAGTCCGGCCGCGCCGTTCAGGCGGTCATGACCTTCTACAAGCTGAAACCCGCTGACCTGGTCGTGTTCCACGACGAACTCGACCTGGCCGCGGGCAAGTTGCGGGTCAAGACCGGCGGCGGCCATGCCGGGCATAACGGCCTGCGCAACATCCAGGCCCATATCGGCCCCGATTTCCGCCGCGTGCGTATCGGCGTGGGCCATCCCGGCGACAAGGACAAGGTCGTCGGCCATGTGCTGAAGGATTTCTCGAAAGAGGATCAGGCTTGGCGGGACACGCTGTTGGACGCCGTCGCCGACAATGCGGACCTGTTGATGTCCGGCGACGATGCCGGGTTCCAGAACCGGGTCGCGCTGGCCCTCAAGCCGCCGCGCCCGAAAGCACCCCGGCAACAGGACGGCGCCGGCCAAGACAAGGAAAAGAAGGACTAACATGGGTTTCAATTGCGGCATCGTCGGCCTGCCCAACGTCGGCAAGTCGACCCTTTTCAATGCCCTGACGGCGACGGCCAAGGCCGAGGCCGCCAATTTCCCGTTCTGCACCATCGAGCCCAATACGGGTCGGGTCGCCGTGCCCGATGCGCGCCTGGACAAGATTGCCGCCATCGGCAAGTCGGCCCAGATCGTGCCGACGCAGCTTGAATTCGTCGACATCGCGGGCCTGGTCCGCGGCGCTTCCAAGGGCGAAGGCCTGGGCAACCAGTTCCTCGCCAACATCCGCGAGGTCGAGGCCATCTGCCATGTCCTGCGCTGTTTCGAGGACGGCAACGTGGTGCATGTGGAAGCCACCGTCGATCCCGTGCGCGACGCCGAGACCGTGGAAACGGAACTGATGCTGGCCGACCTGGAGAGCCTGGAAAAGCGGGTCGACCCCCTGACCAAAAAGGCCCGCGGCCAGGACAAGGAAGCGGCCAAGCAGCTTGAGATCGTCAACCGCTGCCTGGACCTGCTGCGTGACGGTCAGCCGGCGCGCAAGATCGAACTCAAGGACGGCGAGGGCAAGGCCTTCCGCATGCTGCAACTGCTGACCGCCAAGCCGGTGCTTTACGTGTGCAACGTCGACGAAGGTTCGGCCGCCACGGGCAATGCGCTGTCGGACCGTGTCGCCGAAATGGCGGCGGCACAGGGGGCGGGCAGCGTGGTGATCTCCGCCGCAATCGAGGCCGAGGTCGCGATGCTCGACGATCCGGCGGACAAGAAGGAATTCCTGGAAAGCCTGGGCTTGGAGGAAACGGGCCTGGCCCGGGTGATCCGCGCCGGCTACGAGCTTTTGGGCCTTCTCACCTATTTCACCGTCGGCCCGAAAGAAGCCCGCGCCTGGACCATCCATAAGGGCACCAAGGCGCCCCAGGCAGCGGCGGTGATCCACAAGGATTTCGAACGCGGCTTCATCGCCGCCGAAACCATCGCCTATGACGATTTTGTCGCGCTGGGCGGGGAGCAGGCCGCCAAGGACGCCGGCAAGATGCGCCAGGAAGGCCGCGACTACGTCGTCAAGGACGGCGACATCATGCTGTTCCGGTTCAACGTGTGATTGTTGTTGATGGCATTCTGCACTATTAAAGTGTTGAAAATTTAGCCTCGCCCTTTCATTCTGGTCATATCTTGAGGATATGCCGGAGGAGGAAAGGGTATGGTTCCGGAAGCGCCATCGAAATGTTCCAAGCGTCGCATTCTGGTATGGGCGGCGATGCTTTTGGCGTTGAGCACGACGGCTTGCGTGCCGGCCCAAAAGAAGGTCGCTCCCGTGCTGTCCGCGATCGATGTGCCGCAGGGTGTGCAGACGAAGCCGGTCGCCTTTACCCGGCTGGTTCTCAAGGTTCCCAGGAATGAAGAGATTGGCCGCGTCGGCGTAGGCATGTTCTGCCTTCCCAGTGCGAAGGTCCGTGCGCGGCGGGGTCGATATAGCGTCGATTCAGATATGTTTACGGACGTTTTCCGCGATGAATTAGAAGCGGCGAACTATAAGGTTGTCGGTGATCCGGATGCGTTGTTTGCGGACCCGTCACTCGATCAGGCGGAGTATTTCATTGCGGGTTTGATCACGGAGATTGAGGCCAATGCCTGCTTCCCGCTGGCTGGGTTCGGCGATTATGAAAAAGGGACGGCCAGTTCCTACCTGAAGGTCGAATGGCAGCTTTATGAAACCTTGGGGCGCCGGGTTATCTTCAAGACGGAGACCGAGGGGTCCCATGCCCAGGAAGACAGTATCGATGATGCGATGACTGTCTCTCTGGAGGAATCGTTTGCCGCCGCCCTGCAAAACCTGCTCGCCAACAAGGAATTCCATGGATTGGTCGCCGGAGTGGGGGGCGACAAGGAGCGGGAAGGCGTAACGCGGTTTTCAGAATTGGATATCAAGGCGGTACGCATCGGTGAAGAGAAGGCGTTCGATGCTGTCAACATTCGTCCCGGCGTGGTCACGGTCAGAACGCCGACCGGACATGGCAGCGGCTTTTTCATCAGCTCTGATGGATATCTTCTAACCAATCAACACGTCGTCGGCAGCGCGAAGACTGTTCGTGTGATCTTGCACAGTGGGCGCCATGTCCCGGCGGAGGTTTTGCGCACCGATGCGGAGCGTGACATCGCCCTGCTCAAGGTTGGCGAAAAGGGGTTCAGAAGCCTGTCTCTCAGTTTTGTCGAGCCGCCTGTCGGGACGGACGTCCTGGTTTACGGGACGCCCCTTTCCGAAAATCTGGAGGGAACTTTGACCAAGGGCATCCTCAGTGCCTACCGCCAGAAAGAGGACGGGCGGTTCATCCAGAGCGACGTAACCATCCAGCCGGGGAATTCCGGCGGCCCGATGATGGACGGTAAAGGAAACGTCATCGCCATTACGGTTCAGGCGCGCATTCGCGGCCGTGACGGGCTGCCCACGGGGCATAATTTCTTCATTCCGGTCCGCGAAGCTTTTGAAAAGTTGCGGATCAAGGTGCCGGCGCGGCCTGATGCATAGTTTCTGAAAGACATCCTCTCTTCCTCCGTGGATTTCCCTACGCTAGGTTACCCGCCAAACCTGCAGACCATTCCCCGGGAGGACCATCATGGGACAAGACATCACGCTGACCGCCGGCGACGGCTTCCAATTGCACGGCTACCGCGCCGATCCGGAAGGCACGCCCCGTGGCGGCATCGTCGTCATCATGGAAATTTTCGGCGTTAACGAACATATCCGCGACCTCTGCGACCGCTTTGCCGAGGTCGGTTATCTGGCTGTCGCACCGGCGCTCTACGACCGTTTCGAAAAAGGCTTCGAGGTCGGCTACACGCCGGACGACATCGCCCGTGGCCGGGTCATGAAGGACAACGGCAACGCCAACTTCGACAACGTGCTTCTGGACGTCGAGGCCGCCCGCAAAGTCGCGGCCGAGGCCGGCAAGGTCGGCATCACCGGCTATTGCTGGGGCGGCGTCGTCACCTGGGCCGCGGCCTGCCGGCTCGATTTCCAGGCCGCCAGCGCCTATTACGGCGGCGGCATCCTGCCCTATGTGGGCGAGCAGCCCAACGGCCCGACCATCCTGCACTTCGGCAAGCTGGACCAGGGCATTCCGCTGACCGACGTCGACCAGATCGCCAAGGCCCATCCCGAATGCCCGGTCTATCTCTATGACGCCGACCACGGCTTCCATTGCGACATGCGGGGCTCGTTCAACCCGCACGCGGCCCAGGTCGCCAGCATCCGCACCTTCCGCCTGTTCGATGAACACCTGGCGGGGTAGGGGCAGATGACGGCACCCGGCACGCCACCGGTCATCGGGGTCATCGGCGGCAGCGGCATCTACGACATCGACGGGCTGGAAAACACCCGCTGGGAGGCCGTCGCCTCGCCCTTCGGCGCGCCGTCGGACGAGCTTCTGTTCGGCGACCTGGCGGGGCAGAAAATGGTGTTCCTGCCCCGTCACGGGCGCGGCCACCGCATTCCGCCCAGCGAGGTCAACTACCGCGCCAATATCGACGCCCTCAAACGCGCCGGGGTGACGGAAATTCTTTCCGTCTCCGCCTGCGGCTCGCTCAAGGAAGATCTGCCGCCGGGCACCTTCGTGATCGCCGATCAGTTCATCGACCGCACCTTCGCGCGGGAGAAATCGTTCTTCGGCACGGGCCTGGTCGCCCATGTGGCCTTGGGCCATCCCGTGTGCGGGCGGCTGGGCGACGCGGTCGAGGCGGCGTGCAAGGAAGTGGGGATCGACGCCGTGCGTGGCGGCACCTACCTGGCCATGGAAGGCCCGCAGTTCTCGACCCTGGCGGAAAGCAACCTCTATCGTAGTTGGGGTTGTGACGTGATCGGAATGACCAACATGCCGGAGGCCAAATTGGCCCGTGAGGCGGAGATCTGTTACGCCACCGTGGCCATGGTCACGGATTTCGACTGCTGGCATCCGGACCACGACCACGTGACGGTCGAGGCCATCATCAAGGTGCTGCTGGAAAACGCGGAAAAGGGCCGCACCCTGGTAAAGCAGGTCGCGCCCAAGCTTTCGGGCCGGACGGATACCTGCGCCCACGGCTGCCACACGGCCCTGGAACATGCCCTGATCACCGCCCCCGAGGCGCGCGATCCCGACATGATCCAGAAACTGTCGGCCGTCGCCGGGCGGGTTCTTTAAAAAATATCGAGGAGGAGACGACCCATGGCCAAGGCCTATTGGATGAGCCTGCGGATTCAGATTCACGACGCCGACAAGATGAAGGCCTATGCGGAAAAGGCCGGGCCGGCCATCGCCGCCGGGGGCGGCAAGTTCCTGGCCCGGGGCGGCAAGGTCAAGTCCCTGGAAGGGTACGATCAGGGCCGCGTGGTCATCATCGAATTCCCCGATTTCGATACCGCGCTCAAGACCTATCATTCCCCGGCCTATGAGGACGCCCATTCCCATATCCTGAACGGTGCGGTGGAGCGGGACACCTTCATCGTCGAAGGCATCGAGGATCCGGCCCCCCGGGGTGAGACCGCCGGTCCCGTGGCCTATTGGATCGGCGCCCATATGACCGTCCACGACGCCGACAAGATGGCGGCCTATGTGGCCAAGGCGACCCCGGCGATCCAGGCCGTTGGCGCGCGCGGCCTGGTGCGCGGCGGCCGGGTTCAGACCATGGAAGGCTTTCCGCAGACCCGCATCGCCCTGATCGAACATCTGAACTGGGACGTTGCCGCCGGTTACTACGATTCGCCGCTGTATGCCGAGGCCCGCAAGGCGCTGGACGGCGGCTGCACCCGCGATATCTGTATCACCGAGGCATTGGCGTAAGGCAGGCGCGGCATGAACGTCGACGGCACCCCCTACCGCACGATCTGGCCCGCCGACGACGGCTGGGCGGTCGAAATCATCGACCAGACCCGCCTGCCGTTCGATTTCGTCACCCGGCGGCTGGAAAACGTTTCGGACGCGGCGCAATCCATCGCCGACATGTGGGTGCGGGGGGCCCCCCTGATCGGGGCCACGGCGGCCTACGGCATGGCGCTGGCCATGCACGCCGACCCGTCGGACGCGGGCCTCGCCACGGCCTACGACACCCTGCTGGCGACCCGGCCGACGGCGGTCAATCTGCGCTGGGCTCTGGACGAAATGCGGGCTCTGCTGGTCCCGCTGTCCGCCAACCAGCGGGCCGAGGCGGCGTATAAACGCGCCGCCGACATCGCCGACGAAGATGTCGCCATCTGTTCCGCCATCGGCGACCACGGCAAGCCGTTGATCGACGAGGTTTGGGCTCGCCATGGCAAGGCCCGGCCGGTCAACGTGCTGACCCATTGCAACGCGGGCTGGCTCGCCACCGTCGACTGGGGCACGGCCCTGGCCCCCATCTACAAGGCCCATGACGCGGGCATCGATGTGCATGTCTGGGTCGACGAGACACGGCCCCGCAACCAGGGGGCCAGCCTGACGGCCTGGGAATTGGGCCAGCACGGGGTGCCCCATACGGTGATCGCCGACAACGTGGGCGGCCATCTGATGCAGCACGGCCAGGTGGATCTCTGCATCACCGGCACGGACCGCACCACGGCGTCGGGCGACGTGTGCAACAAGATCGGCACCTATCTGAAGGCCCTGGCGGCGCACGACAACAACGTGCCGTTCTATGTCGCCTTGCCGGGCCCGACCATCGACTGGACACTCCACGACGGCGTGCACGAAATTCCCATCGAACAACGCTCGCCCGACGAGGTCACCCGCATGACCGGGCGCACCGATGGCGGCGAGATCGCCACCGTGACCATCACCCCCGACGGCTCGCCCGCCGCCAATTACGCCTTCGACGTGACGCCCCGGCGCCTCGTCACGGGCTTGATTACCGAACGCGGCGTGGCCCGCGCCACGCCCGAGGGGCTGCGGGGCCTTTATCCGGAAAAGGCGTGATCGTGTCTGTCCGCCCCATCGCGCCGGTGATTGCCGCGTGGCTGGTCATTACGGCCGCCGCTGGTGAGGCCAGGGCCGATGCGGGGACCTTGGCCGGCGATGCCTATCGATTGCTGCGGTACTGGTACGGGACGATCTGGGCCCAGGATTTCACGAACGGAACCGAGATCACGGCGGACCTGACCTGCGACGGGGTGGCCGACGAGATTTACGCCTGGCGCGACGGCGTCAATCCGGAAGGGAATTACTTCCATGTTGCCGTGGTGTCTCAGCCGGGCGGGTCCGCAGACAATGGCTGGGAACGGCTGCCTGATGTCGAAGGGGGGCTTTTCCCCTTGCGCCTGACTATCGGCAGCGACGACCAGTTCGCTCTCTGCGACAGCACCGTCACGCCCTATGGGTCAGGCTACAAGACGACCGTCGTGCCGATCCCCGCGGATGCCCGCACCCGATTTGCCCTGCCTGCGTCCTGTCGCAATTGGTTGCGCATCGACGACGGCATGTGCGACGCGCTTTGGGTGGGTTATGATCCCGCCCAACAAAAATTCATTCTCGACCGCAACTAACCGCATCAAGGAAACATCATGAAGCTCTACTACCGCCCCGGCGCCTGTTCCATGGCCGTTCATCTCCTGCTCGAGGATCTGGGCGTCGACTACGAAGCCATCGCCGTGTCCGACGAGGTTCTGGCGTCCGAGGAATACAAAAAGACCAATCCGCGCAACCAGGTGCCGTCGCTGGCGACGGAGGACGGCCTGCTGACGGAAAGCGTCGCCATCATGCTGTATTTGTCCGACAAGTTCGGCGGCAACCTGACCCCGGCGCGCGGCACCTGGGAGCACGGCCAGATGATGATGATGCTGATGTTCATGGCGTCGCAGGAACACCCGGCCTTCGCCATCAACATGCGGCCCTTCCGCTGGACCGACGATGAAAGCGCCCATGCCGGCATCAAGGCCAAGGCGGAACAGAACTGGCTGGCTTGCCTGACCCGCACCAACGGCTGGGCCGAGGGCCGCGAGTGGCTGGTCGGCGACAAGATGACGCTGGCCGATGCCCTGGCCTGGGTGCATGCCCGCTGGGGCCTGCGCTGCACGCCCAAAACGCCGGACGGCTTCCCGGCCCTCTGGGCGCTGGCCAACCGGGTCGATGCCCATCCCGCCGCCCAGCGGGTGATGGAACAGGAAGGCATCAAGCCGCTCGCTTAACGCGGGCCGGCGGGGAGGAGACCGACATGAAAGTCGTCATTACCGGGGGCTGCGGCTTCCTCGGCCAGATGATCGCCAAGGCGATCTTGAAACGCGGTGAACTGCGCGGCCCCGACGGCAAACCGGCCGAGGTCGATGAAATACAGCTGTTCGATCAGTTGGCCCCCGTGACGCCCTTTTCCTGGGCTGACAAACGGGTGACGACCGTCGCCGGGGACATTTCCGACAAGGCCACGGTCGCGTCCCTGGTCGACCGCGACGACGTCTCCGTGTTCCACCTCGCCTCCGTCGTCTCGGCGGGCGGCGAGAAGGATTTCGACATGGCCATGCGGGTCAACCTCATGGGCGGGCTGAACATCCTGGATGCGGCCCGGGCGCGGGGTTCCGTCCCCCGCCTGGTGTTCTCCTCGTCGCTTGCCGTGTTCGGCGGCCCGGACCTGCCGAAAGAGGTCGACGACTGGACCCGCCACACCCCCGAAACCACCTACGGCATGACCAAGGCGTTCGGCGAACTGGCGATCAACGACTATACCCGGAAGGGCTTCATCGACGGCCGGACCGTGCGCCTGCCGACCATCGTGATCCGCCCGGGCGTGCCCAATGCGGCGGCAAGCGGCTGGGCGTCCGGCATCTTCCGCGAACCCCTGCAGGGGAAAGAGCACGTCCTGCCCGTGCACGACGGCTTCTACATGATGCTGCTGGGCTACCGCAGCGCGGTCGAGGGCTTCCTGGCCGTGCACGAGGCCGAGGGCGCCGCCATCGGCCCCGACCGCACCGTCTGCCTGCCCAACAAGGCCTATGCCGTGGCGCAGATGGTCGAGGCGCTGGAACGCGTGGCGGCGGAAGAACGCCTCAAGCTCGGCCCCATTACCCGTGAGCGCGACCCATCAGTTGAAGCCATCTGCGGCTCCTGGCCCTTGAAGATGGACAGCACCAAGGCCCGGGCGCTCGGCTGCCCCGAGGACGCGGACCTGGACAGCGTGATCCGGGGGTTCATCGAGGATTTTCTCTAGCCGTAAATCCCGAGTGGTCCGAACCAAGGCTCGCGACGACGATTTGCGCAAATAAGACAAGAAAACCACAGAGACGGTGAGGCGGTGAGAAGGGGGAGTTCTTCTTATCCGTCATGGCCGGGCTTGACCCGGCCATCCATGTCTTTCTTGGGGGTGTTCGTGGATGCCCGGATCAAGTCCGGGCATGACGATTCTTTCGGCTCGCTTCTCACGGCCTCATCGCCTCAGGGGGTCAAAAGAAAAAGGCCCCGGATTTCTCCGGGGCCTTTCTTATTCGGTTCAGAGCCGGTCGGGCTTAGTGGACGTCCGACCAGATCTTGCGCTTGAGGGCGAACAGCATGCCCGTGAGCACCAGCAGGAACAGCATCACCTTGATGCCGAGGCGCTTGCGCTCCTCCAGCTCCGGTTCCGCCGCCCAGGCCAGGAAGGTGGTCACGTCATGGGCTTGCTGGGCCACCGTGGCCTTGGTGCCGTCGGAGAATTCGACGCCGTCCTCGACCAGCGGGTTGGCCATGGCGATCACGCCGCCCGGGAAGTACTTGTTGTAGCTTCCGCCATCCGGCAGTTCGAAGCCCGCAGGAGGCTCGCCGTAGCCGGTCAGCAGCGCATAGACGTAGTCGGCGCCGATGGTGAAGCCGTCCGGGTGCTTCATGGACACCTTGATCACCGAATCGCCGCCCTGGGCGCGCGCCTTGGTGATCAGCGACAGGTCCGGCGGTGCCTTGCCGTTATTGGCGGCGGCGGCGGCCTTGTCGTTGGCGAACGGCGACGGCAGCGGATCGGACGGTGTGCGCTTGCGGGCGAACATGTCCCCGTCGTCATTGGGGCCGTCCTGGATCTCATACTCGGCGGCAAGGGCTTTGGTCTGCGCTTCCGAGAACCCGATGTCCTGCAGATTGCGGAACTTGATCAGGTTCATGGAATGACAGGCCGAGCAGACTTCCTTGTACACCTTGTAGCCGCGCTGGGCCGACGCCCGGTCGTAGGTTCCGAACAGGCCCTTGAAGGTCCAGTCCTGAACCGCCGGCTTGTGGGCGGCGCCGGCCGCCTGGGCCGGAGCGGAGGTCAGGGACAGCGCCGCGACGGCACCGGCGGTGAGAACGGCCGCGAAGGCGGTCTTGATGGTTGGTTTCATCATTTTCCTTACTCCGCGGGCTGCGTGACCGAGGCGGAAATGCTTTCCGGCAGGGCCTTGGGCCGTTCGATGACGCCGAGGATGGGCAGGATCACCAGAAGGTGCGCGAAGTAGTAGATCGTCGAGATCTGGCCGAGCAGAACCCAGATGCCTTCCGGCGGGTGGGCGCCGACCATGCCGAGCACGATCCAGTCGAGCACGAAGATCCAGAAGAACCACTTGTAGATCGGCCGGAACCGGGCCGAACGCACCTTGGAGGTATCCAGCCAAGGCACCAGCGCCAGCAGGATGATCGAGCCGAACATGGCGATGACGCCCGCCAACTTCGCCGTCATCAGCCAGGAAACCGGCCAATACAGGATGAAGTCGTTGGTGAAGGCGCGGAGGATCGCGTAGGACGGCAGGAAGTACCATTCGGGCACGATGTGCGGCGGGGTCGCCAGCGCGTTGGCCGGGATGTAGTTGTCCGCTTCGCCGAAGTAGTTGGGCGCGAAGAACACGAAGAAGCTGAAGATCAGCAGGAACACGCCCATCCCGAACAGGTCTTTGATGGTGAAGTAGGGATGGAAGGGAATGGTGTCCTGCGGGCCCTTCACGTCAACGCCGGTCGGGTTGTTCGACCCGAAGGTATGCAGCGCCCAGATGTGCACGACCACCAGGCCCAGGATCACGAAGGGCAGCAGGTAGTGCAGCGAGAAGAAGCGGTTGAGGGTCGGGTTATCGACCACGAAGCCGCCCCACAGCAGGGTCACGATGCTGTCGCCGACCACCGGAATGGCCGAGAACAGGTTGGTGATGACCGTGGCACCCCAATAGGACATCTGGCCCCAGGGCAGAACGTAGCCCATGAACGCCGTCGCCATCATGGCAAGCAGGATCAGCACGCCGATGATCCACAGCAGTTCGCGGGGGTTCTTGTAGGACCCGAAGTAGAGGCCGCGGAAGATGTGGATGTAGACGGCGATGAAGAAGAAACTGGCGCCGTTCATATGCAGATAACGGATCAGCCAACCGCCGTTGACGTCGCGCATGACGCGCTCGACGGAATTGAAGGCCAGCGTGGTGTGCGGCGTGTAATGCATGGCCAGCACGATGCCCGACACGATCATGATGATCAGCGCCAGACCGGCCAGGGAGCCGAAGTTCCACCAGTAGCTGAGGTTCTTCGGCGCCGGATAGCCGGAGCCCACGGAATGGTCGATGAAGCTGAAGATCGGCATGCGATGCTCGATCCACTTCACGACGCCGTTCTGCATGAATTTGCTTGTCGATTGTTGTTCGCTCATGACGTCCCCCGTTACCCGATCACGACCTGGGTGTCCGACGCGAACGTATAGTTCGGGACAAGCAGGTTTTGCGGCGCCGGGCCCTTGCGGATCCGACCCGAGGTGTCGTAGTGCGAGCCGTGGCAGGGGCAGAACCAGCCGCCGAAGTCACCCTTCGGCTCGCCTTCTTTCTGACCCAGCGGAATGCAGCCCAGGTGGGTGCACACGCCGACCATGATCAGCCAGTCGTCCTTTTGGACGCGGTCGGCGTCCTTGGCCGGGTCCGGCAGGGCCGCGGCGTCGTCTTTTTTCGCCTGTTCGATCTCGGCCGCGGTGCGGTTGCGGATGAACACCGGCTTGCCCTGCCAGACGACCGTGATGCTCTGGCCGTCCTTGATGGGCTCCAGATTCACTTCGGTGGTCGCCAGGGCCAGGGTATCGGCCGCCGGGTTGAGGCTGTTAACAAACGGCCACAGGGTCAACGCGGTACCCACCGCGCCGACAGTAGCCGTGGAAACCAGTAGGAAATCGCGGCGCGTTTGCGCGTCGATTTCGGCGGTTGGCGGGGTGCTCGCCGTGTCGCTCATAAGCACTTCCCCTTAAAAGGTGTTTTGATCTTGTGTTCGCCGCCCCGGCTTGATGGGTGTCAAACCCGGACGGCCCCCGAACTCACCGCCAAATCTAAGGGACCGGCGGAAAAGAGGCAACGGCGGGCTGTATATTACCCAACCGTCATGGAATGTGCGGACGCAGGACGCCCGCACGAACCGGCGAGACCTTATGTCCTGAGGGGCCTTCAGGCAAGCGCTAACTGTTGAGAATAGCTTGCAAACCGGGCCTTTCGGGGCCTTCATGGGGCCGTCATGCCCGCACCGGTCGAAATTGCCCTGTATCAGCCCGATATCCCGCAGAACACGGGCGCCGTGATGCGCACGGCCGCCTGCCTGGGCACGGCCCTGCACATTATCGAACCCTGCGGCTTTGTGCTGTCGGATGCCCGCATGCGGCGCTCGGGCATGGATTACCTGGATCGCCTGGAAATGCGCCGTCATGCCTCCTGGGCCGCGTTCCGGGAGGCATTGGAAGGCCGCCGCTTGGTGCTGCTGACCACCGCGGCGGCCACGCGTTTGCCGGATTTCCGCTTCCAGCCCGGCGATATGCTGTTGTTCGGGCGCGAAAGCGCCGGGGTGCCGGACGATGTGCATGCCGCCGCCGATGCGCGGGTGCGGATTCCCCTGGCTCCCGGCACACGGTCCTTGAACCTGGCGGCCAGTGCGGCCATGGTTCTGGCGACGGCGCTGGGCCAACTCGGCGCCTATCCCGGAGACCCAGACACCCCATGAACGACGCAACGCCCTCCGCCGCCGATTACTCGGACGCCCATAAATCCCGCGCCAAGGCCTGGTTCGAGCGCCTGCGCGACGATTTCTGCACGGCGCTGGAGGATATCGAGGACGCGGTCACCGGCCCCAACGGCACCAGCGCCCGTCAGCCGGGCCGATTCGCGCGCAAATCCTGGGAACGTCCCGGCGACGTGGCCGGCAAAATGGGCGGCGGCGGCGTCATGGCCGTGATGCGGGGCGGGCGGGTGTTTGAGAAGGCGGGGGTCAACGTGTCCACCGTCATGGGCGAATTTTCCGAGGAATTCCGGGCGCGAATCCCGGGGGCGGCCGAAGACCCCCGATTCTGGGCGTCCGGCATTTCCACCGTCATCCACCCCAATTCGCCGCTGGTGCCGGCGGCGCATATGAATACGCGCATGATCGTCACCACCCAGGGCTGGTTCGGCGGCGGCGGCGACCTGACGCCCGTGTTCCCCGACGACGCCGACACGGATCAGTTCCACGGCGCCTTCAAGACAGCCTGCGATGCCCATGATCCGGCCTACTATCCCAAGTTCAAGGAATGGTGCGACCGCTACTTCTTCCTGCCGCACCGGAACGAGGCACGGGGCGTCGGTGGTATTTTCTACGATCAGCACAACACGGGCGACTGGGACGCCGATTTCGCCTTTACCCAGGACGTCGGCCGGGCCTTCGCCACCGTCTATCCCGAGATCGTGCGCAAGCACATGAACAAGACCTGGACCACGGACGACCGCGAGGCCCAGCGCGTGAAGCGCGGGCGCTACGTGGAATTCAACCTACTGTACGACCGGGGCACCATCTTCGGCCTGCAGACGGGCGGCAATACCGAGGCGATCCTGATGTCCCTGCCACCGGACGTCGCCTGGCCGTAAATTGGGTCCGCGTTTCGTTTCTGGTCATCACGTCTTGTTCCGGAGGCCCTTATGCCGACTTTCTCCCTCGCGGCGCTATCGCCGATCCTTTTGCTCTGCGTGTCCAACATCTTCATGACCGTCGCCTGGTACGGGCATCTCAAGTTCAAGTCGGAGGCGTTGTGGCTGGTGATCCTGATCAGCTGGGGCATCGCCTTCGTCGAATACTGTTTCGCCGTGCCGGCCAACCGTTATGGCCACGGGATTTATTCGGCGGCGGAGTTGAAGACCATCCAGGAGGTCGTCAGCCTGACCGTGTTCGCGGGGTTTTCCGTGCTTTATCTGGGGGAAAGCTTTTCCTGGATGCACGCGGCGGGGTTCGCCTGCATCGCCTTCGGCGCGTTCCTGGTGTTCCAGGCGAGCTAGGCCGTTGCAAAACAAATGACGGCGGGAACCCGCATTCTGGGATTCCCGCCGCCGTTTGGATCGTTCGAAACGAAGCGTTTCGTATATCGGTTTTTTAGGGCCGCCCGAACGGCCTTGTTCTGGTTCCGCGATCTCTGTGCCGCGGTGGTCGTCCGGCAGAGTATGCCGGGGGATGGTTTACCGAAGATTAACGCCCTGGCCGGGATTAGCCGGTCTTGGTCGACATCATCTGGTCGGCGGTCTGAATGACCTTGGAGCTCAGCTCATAAGCCCGCATGGCCTTGACCATGTTGGCGATCTCTTCCACCGGGTTGACGTTCGACGATTCCAGGAAGCCCTGCAGGATGGAGCCGAACCCGGCGGTGCCGGGCGTGCCCACCAGAGGAGCGCCCGAGGCCGTGGTTTCCTGGAACATGCTGTCGCCGATGGCGTACAGGCCGCCTTCGTTGGGGAAGCGGACCAGGTTGATCTGACCCAGGTTCTGCGGCTGCGGCTGTCCTTCGAAGGAGGCGTAGACTTCGCCGGAATTGTTGATTGTGACCTCGATGGCGCCCGGCGGGATGGCGATGCCGGCACCGACCGTGAGTCCGTCATGGGTGACGATCTGCCCGTTCTGGTTCAACTGAAAGGCCCCGGCGCGGGTATAGGCGGTTTCGCCGTTGGCCAGGGTGACCGGCATGTAGCCGGAGCCCTGAATGGCCACGTCGAAAGGGTTGCCCGTCTGCGCCAGGTTGCCCTGTTCGACGACCCGGTAGAAGGACGCCGTATGCACGCCCAGGCCGGCCTTGACGCCGCCCGGCACGATGCCGCTGGCGCGCGAATGCTTGGAATTGGGCCGCTTGTTGTCTTCATAGAGAAGATCGTTGAACGACGCCCGGCGGCGCTGATAGCCGGTGGTGTTCATGTTCGCCAGGTTGTTGGCGATCACGTCCACGCGTTCCTGCTGCGCCACCATTCCGGTGGCTGCGATATAGAGTGGATTCATTTTTCCCGTTCCTTGTACGTTCGCCTTCGCCGGGGTTGACCCCGATCCAGGTGCTGCTGGGGGTGTTTCAATCCCCGTGCCACAAGCAGAATTGTTTATTTTCAATCGATTAAATGAATTTTCCGGGGTCCGGGACGGCAGAAACCGCCCGCAAAGGGGAAAATCTTGCCGGGTCGGGCGGCACTTCAGGGGCGGGAGGGCCGCCGATCGGGCTTGTCATCGCGCGCCCGGCGCGTCACCTTCCGGTCATCCCTTCCGGTGCCGCGAAGGCTCGGACAATCGATGAGAATTCCCAAGGAGGAGATACCCATGCGCGCCTATTGGTATGACCGCGCCGGTCCGGCGGCGGACGTCCTGCAATTCGGAGACCTTCCCGACCCGGAACCGGGCCCCGGCGAGGTCCGCGTCCGCGTCGCCTATTCCGCCATCAACCCGACGGACGTGAAGCGCCGGTCCTCGGGCCGTGAACTGGCTCAGTTCTCGCCGATTATTCCCAACAACGACGGTTCCGGCGTCATCGACAAGGTCGGCGAAGGGGTCAACAACGCCCGCATCGGCCAGAAGGTCTGGATCTTCGGCGCCCAGCATGGCCGCCCCCAGGGCACGGCGGCGGAATACGTGGTTCTGCCGACGCGCCAGGCGGTGTCGCTCGCGGGGGACGTGTCCTTGAGCCAGGGGGCCTGCGCCGGGGTGCCGGTGGTGACGGCCTATCACGCGCTGTTCAGCGACGGCGACATCTCGCGCAAGACCGTACTGGTGACCGGCGGCACGGGGCGTGTCGGCGCCTATGCGGTGCAGTTGGGCGTATGGGGCGGGGCCCGGGTGATCGCGACCTGCGGGTCCGATGCCCATTGCGCCGAGGCGCGGGAACTGGGTGCGGCCGTGGCTCTCAATTACAAGGAACCGGGTCTGAAGGAACGCATTCTCGACGCCGCCGGCGGTCCCGTCGACCGCATCGTCGAGGTCGCTTTCGGGTCCAACACGGACCTGCTGCCGGATATTCTGAAACCCAACGGCACCGTCGCGACCTATGCGTCCGACGCCGTGCCGGAGCCTTCGTTCCCCTTCAACAAATGGATGGGCGGCAACGTCAACATCCGCATGTTCACGATCTATCAGCTCGACCGCTTGACCCAGGATGAAGTGCTGCAGACGGTCAGCCCGCTGATGTCGCCGGACACCCTGGTCCACCGCATCGGCGAACGTTTCCAGTTCGAGGACATGGTCAAGGCCCATGAAGCGGTCGAAGCGGGCGAGGTCCACGGCGTCGCCCAAGTCGTCGTGGGGAAGGCTTTGGAACACCAGTAACGCGCGTGCGGCGGCCCGGTTGTCCGGGCCGCCGCATCAGATTGTTTCGGGCAGCGTTGCCTACGGCACGTCGACGACGACCACTTCGGCGTCGGTATCGGCGTGGATGGTGATGGTCGCCACGTCCGTCACCGCCGTGCCCGAGCGTTCGGGGGCCGCCACGCCGTTGATGGTGAGGTCGCCCACGGCGGGCACGATATAGGCGCTGCGCCCCGGGGCCAGGGTCAGGGTGGTTTCCTCGCCGGCCTTGAGCGTGCCGCCCAGCACGGCGGCGTCCTGGTGGATCACCAGCGCGTCCGTGTCTTTATCCGCCGCGCGGCCCGAGGCCAGAACCTCCAACCTGCCGCCGCGGCTGTCCTTGGGGAACTTGCGGGCGTCCCAGCGGGGTTGGATGCCCGTCTTATTGGGCTCGATCCAGATCTGGAACAGGGTCGTCGGCTCGTCCTCGCGATTGTGCTCCGCATGGCGGATGCCGGTGCCCGCCGACATCACCTGGACGTCGCCCGCTTCCGTGCGGCCCGTGTTGCCCAGGTTGTCCTGATGGGTGATGGCGCCCTTCCTGACATAGGTGATGATTTCCATGTCGCGATGGCCGTGCGGGTCGAACCCGCGGCCCGGCTGGACCGTGTCGTCGTTCCACACCAGCAGCGGGCCCAGGCCCGTGCGCTCGGGGTCGTAATAGTTGGCGAAGGAGAAATGATAGCGCGCGTTCAGCCAATCGTTGGCGAAGCGGCCCAGGTTTTCCAGGGGGGTCGTGGTGATCATGACGGTATTCCTTTCATCCTTTGGGCGGCGGTTGCGGGGTCGGATCACGATTTGGCGCAAACGGCGGCCAGCCGTGCGTCCAGATCGTCCAGACCCGCCAGGTTGAGATTGAAGGTGCCTTCAAGCACATCGCGAAGGGCGGCGGGGGTATCCAGGCGGTGGCGTTCGGACGGCCCGACCGTGTGATGAATGCTCAGTTCCGTATTGCGCAAAGCATAGCGTCTGCCCGCATCCGTCCGGGCGCAGATCAGCGTCGTGACGAAGAGGGAGGCCGGATGCGTCGCGACGTACCAGTTGCCGACTTCATAGTCGGTGCTGGTCTGCTCGACCTGATCGAAAACATAAAGCGGATGCCACTGGTCCCCGATCCGGGCTTCCAGGCGGTGGGAGTCTTCCGTCGGCACCAGGCGGTAGGGGCCATGGGGCGTTTCCTGTGCCGTGCCGGCGGTCAGACGCATCGGCGCGGTCATGGTCATGCCGCCGAACCCCACGTCGGCGATGTAGGCATCGCCATCCAGGTCGACCCGCAGCACCATATGGCTGCGGGGCGGGGTCGGGCCTGCGGGGGTATTCCACAGAACCCGGGCGCCCAGGCCCGAGACGCGGAACCCGATGGCGTCGAGCACGTGGCGCAACAGCAGGTTCTGCTCAAAGCAGTAGCCGCCGCGCCCCTCGGTCACCAATTTCCGCTGCACGTCCGCGAGGGTCAGGCTGGGGACGCGGCCGGTCAGGGAATCCAGATTCTCGAAGGTGATTGCCGCGGGGTGACGGGCCTGAATTTCGGTCAGTGTATCCAGGGTCGGCGCGACCGCGCCGCGATATCCGATCCGCCCCAGATAGGCATCGAGATCGAACGAATGGATGGACGTCATGACGCTTTTCCCATTTCCGTGCATTGGGACAGATGTCCACGCCCGTGGGGGGCGTCCAGGTCCTGATCGGGGCCGGCGGGGATGATCCCCGTTGGGTTGAGGGACTTGTGACTGCCGTAGTAGTGGGCCTTGATCGCCGTCATATCGACGGTCCGCTTGATGCCCGGCCATTGGTAAAGCTCGCGCAGGAAGCCGGACAGGTTGGGGTAATCGGCGATGCGGCGGATGTTGCACTTGAAGTGGCCGACATAGACCGGATCGAACCTCAGCAACGTGGTGAACAGCCGCCAGTCGGCTTCCGTGATGCGGTCGCCCGTCAGGTAGCGGCTTTCACCCAGCAGGTCCTCAAGCCAGTCCAGGCTGTCGAACAGGTCCGTGACGGCTTCGCCGTAAGCGGCTTGCGTGGTCGCGAAACCCGCCCGGTACACGCCGTTGTTCACCGTCCGGTAGACGCGGTCGTTGACCAGATCGATCTCGTGGCGCAGGTCATGGGGATAGAAATCCCCCCGCTTGGCGCCGACGCCGTCGAAGGCCGAATTGAACATGCGGATGATCTCGGCCGATTCGTTGCTGACGATCGCCCCTGTCTGCTTGTCCCAAAGCACGGGTACGGTGACCCGGCCCGTATAGTCCGGCTTGGCCGCGGCATAGATCTGGTGCAGGAAGCGGGCCCCCAGGACCGGGTCCGCGCCGGCGGCGATTTCCCAGCCGTTTTCCAGCATCAGCGGTTCGACCACGGTCACCGGGATCATGTCCTCCAGACCCTTGAGGGCGCGAAAGATCAGGGTCCGATGGGCCCAGGGGCAAGCGGCGGCGACATACAGGTGATATCGCCCGGCCGCCGCCTTGAAGCCGCCGTGGCCGGTCGGCCCGGGGCTGCCGTCCGCGGTGACCCAGTTGCGGAAGGCCGCGTCCTCGCGCTGGAACCGGCCGCCGGTCGCCTTGGTGTCGTACCATTGGTCGCGCCATTCGCCGTTCACAAGCAATCCCATTGTCTTAACTCCTTGTCCTGCGGCCGCCGGGGCTCAGGCCGCCTGGGCGACCTGGGCGATTTCCGCCTGGGCGGCCTTGATGCCGTCGTCGCCCTTGGTGGTGCCTTCGGCATAGATGAACGAGATGTCTTCAAGCCCGATGAAGTTCAAGGCGCGGCGCAGATAGGGTTCCAGATGGTCCAGGTGGTTGAACGGCGTACCCGGGCCGTAAACCCCGCCCCGCGTGGTCACCACATAGACCGGGCGGTCGGTCACCAGGCCCTTGGGGCCCTGGCCCGTGGGCTCGAATGTGCGGCCGACGCGGGCGACCTGGTCGATCCAGGCCTTCAGCGATGACGTGATGCCGAAGTTGTGCATGGGGGCCGCGATGACGATGGCGTCGGCGGCGAACACTTCGTCGATCAGCGCGTCCGACAGGGCAAGCTTCTGGTTCTGTTCGGCCGTGCGGTCGGCTTCCGGCGTATAGAACGCGCCGATGGTTTCCTGGTCCAGATGCGGCGGCGGGTTCGCGCCCAGGTCGCGGACGACGATGTGGGCGTCACCGGCCAGGCTGTCGGCCAGGGTTTGCGCCAGGGCGCGGGAAGCGGAGCCTTCGAGATTGGGGCTGGAGCTGATGAGAAGAATGCTCATGGTCGGGTCCTTTCGATTGTCTAATGGGGCCGGCGGGCCCGGAAATTTCCGGGGGCGGGCTGTTGACGGGGACCCTAATCCTGAGTGTATTTGTAGACAATTGGCCTAAATGGAATATAATTGTTTCTTTAAATAAACAATTGAGCAGCATATGGATCACCTGACCGGCATGGCCGTTTTCGCCAAGGTGGTGGAAACCGGGACCTTCACGGGTGCTGCGCAGGCCATGGGCCTATCCAAGGGCGCGGTCAGCAAGCAGATCGCCAAGCTGGAGGACCGCCTGGGCGCGCGCTTGTTGAACCGCACCACCCGGCGGTCCAGCCTGACCGAGGTCGGGGCCGCGTTCTATGAACGTTGCCGGCGCATCGTCGCCGAGGCGGAGGAGGCGGAATTGGCCGTCACCCGCCTGCATGCGGAACCCCGGGGCACCCTGCGCGTCAACCTGCCCATGTCCTTCGGCATGATCCACATGGCCGATGCCCTGCCGGACTTCATGGCGGCCTATCCGGAAATCAGCCTGGACGTGACCCTCGACGACCGGGTCGTCAACGTGGTCGACGAAGGCTACGACGTGGTCATCCGCATCACCGATCTGCCGGACTCCTCCCTGATCGCCCGGCGGATCGCGCCGTTCCGCATCGCGACCTGCGCGTCTTCGGCCTATTGGGATGCGCATGGGCGGCCCAAGCATCCGGACGACCTGCGCAACCACGCCTGCCTGCTCTACAGCTATTTGTCCAACCTGAACGAATGGCGCTACCGCGGGCCCGACGGCCCCTTCGCCGTGCGGGTCGACGGCCCCATGCGCGGCAACAACGGCGACCTGCTGCGCGCCGCCGCTGTGGCCGGGTTGGGGGTCGTGCGCTCGCCGACCTTCATCGTTGGCTGCCATCTGGTCGAAGGGCGGCTGGAACAGGTGCTGGCGGAGTATGAGGACGACGACCGCGGCATCTACGCCGTCTATCCCCACAACCGGCATCTGTCGGCCAAGGTCCGCGCCTTCGTCGATTTCATGGCCAAACGCTTCGCCGACCCGCAATGGGTGTGCATGAACGTCACCTGAATGGTCCCCCGCTTGGGGGGCGTGTCAGTGCGACGGGCCGCTGGGGGCCGGCAGGCCTTCCAGTTCCACGTTGACGCAGGCGACCTTGCCGCTGGCCACGGCGCGGTCCAGCGCCGCGTCCAATTCCGCCGGGTCGGTCACGTATTCACCATGTCCGCCAAGTCCGGCCACCGCCAGGTCATAACGGGCATCCGACAGTTCGCAGCCGATCAGGCGGTTGGAGCCGTATTCGCGCAGCTGAATCTGATGTTCCGCGTTCCAACGATGATCGTTGCCGATCACCACCACATAAGGGGTGCCGGCGCGGGCCGCCGTTTCGAACTCGGCGAAATGAAAGCCCACGGTGCCGTCGCCCATCAGCGCGAACACGGTGGCGTCCGGCACGGCCTTCTTGGCCCCGACGCCATAGCCGAGACAGCCGCCGATAACGCCGGAAATGCCGTTGATGATGCGCTTGTCGGTCAGCGTCGCGGCCTGAGCCCATTGCCCGAATTCACCGCCGTCGATGATCAGCACGGCGTCCTTGGCCTTGTCGATCTGGCGCTGCACGGCGGCGCAGACCTGGGCCGGGGAAATACCGCCGTTGGCCGCGGGGGCGTCGGGCGCGAAGCTGCGCTGGGCGATCTGGTCCCGGGCCTTGGCGCGCCAGGCTTGATGGGCGGTGCCACCGGCCCCTTGGGCGATCAGGGTCTCGGCCGCGTCGCGGGGATCGGCGGCCAGGGCCGTCACGATGCGGTCTTCCAGATTGCGATGGGCGCGGTCGCGCTCATCGGCGTCGGCATTGATGCAGATCCACTTGCAGGCGGGGTTGAAGATATTGGTGCCGGCGAAACCCAGGGTGAAATCCACCCGCTTGCCCAGGGTGACGATCAGGTCGGCCTCGGCCATCACGCCCGCGATGCTGCCGAGGGACGGATCCTTCAGGCCGCGCGGGCTTTCCATGACGACAACGGGCGCGTCCAGGGCATCCGCCAGTTTGTCGCGGACACCCGGGCCGCGCGCCGTGTTCAGCACCGGCCCGCACAGGATGATCGGATGCTTGGCGGCGGCGACCGCATCGGCCACGCGCTTGGCGTCTTCAAGCGACAGCGCCATGGTCTCGCGGGCGAAGGCGTCGGCCGGGGGAACATTGCCGCCCGTGGCATCGGCCTCGACCACGTCGAAGGCAAGGGACATATGGACCGGTCCGGGCCGCCCCGATTTGGCGGTGCGGATCGCCCGCGCGGCGGCGGTGCCCAGGTCGGAGGCCCGCACGGGGCGGATCGACAGCTTGGTCAGGGGGGCGGTCATCGGCACCTGGCGCATTTCCTGAAAGGCGCCCCGGCCGTCCTGGCTGACCGGGGAATCGCCGGTCAGCAGCAACACCGGCGTGTCCGATTCCCAAGCCGTGTATAGCCCGCCCATGGCGTTCGCGGCCCCGCCGCCCGCCGTCACCATGGCGACGCCGACGTTACCGGTCAGTTGGGCATAGGCCTCGGCCATGTACACGGCGGCGGCTTCGTGGCGGGTGTGGATGATCTCGATGCCAGCGTCGAAGCAGGCGTCATAGACCGGCATGATCTGGTTGCCGGACAGTGAGAAAATGCGTGTCACGCCGGCGGCCGCCAGCGATTTGACCAGAAGGTCGGCACCGCGCATGGGTTCTGTTCCTTGTGTTTTCTGTTGCCGGTCAGGGACGGCGTGCCGCCCGCCGGGGATATTAGCGCCAAAACGCCGCACGGAAACCGTCTCGCCGGAAAGATCGGCGAGAGACCTCCCGCGCGGCGCGGGGAAGGGGAAAATTAGAAGGGAACGTCGCCCTCCAGGATCACCCGATGCATGATGCGGCCCTCGGCGGCGTCATAGTCCCGGTGCGCGATGTGCAGGGTCGCCCGGTTGTCCCACAGCACCAGGTCGCCCGGCTGCCAGGTATGGCGGTAGGTCATGTCGGGCTGGATGGCGCGGGCCAAGAGGTCCTGGACGAAAGCGCGGCTTTCCTCGGGTTCCATGCCGTCGATGCGTTCCGTCTTGCCGGGATGGACATAGATCGCCTTTTTCCCCGTTTCCGGATGGGTGCGGATCAGGGGATGGCGCTGCGGCGCCTTGGTCAGGGCCTGGCGGGCGTCGTCGCCGACGTTGCCCGTATCCTGTTCGATCACGTTGACGGTGATCAGGGGGTTGAGCTTTTCCTGCTCCGCCGGCGGCAGGCCTGCATAGGCGGCCTGCATGTTGGCGAAGCTGGTGTCGCCGCCCTTGGACGGCAGCTTGACCGCATACAGCATGGTGATCTTGGGCGGGCGCGCGTGGTTGGTATGGTCCGTGTGCCAGTTGCGCGACCCGGTGGGGATAGCCTTGCCTGCGGTGTCCTTGTCGGACTGGCGGCTGTCCAGCACGGCGATTTCCGGATGCTCGGGCATCAGGATTTTCGTCAGGTGCTGGGGCATCAGGTCGCCGAACAGGCGGGCGGCGTCCAGGTATTGTTCGGGCGTCAGGTTTTGCTTGCGCACGACCATGACCAGACGGTCGGTCAGGGCCGCCTGCAGGGCGGACAGATCTTCCGCGGCCACGGGGCCGGCAAGATCGACGCCGGTTGCCTCGACCCCGAAGGTCGAGGACAAGGGATTGAGAGATACAGACATGGGTGTTTCCTCCGATACCGCCCGGCTTTTCCCGCCGGGTCGGATCAAATGCGCCCCCCTGGGGATCATGATAATCATGCCGGCCCGTCCGAGGCAATGGCCGGAATTGGTTGATCAGCGTCCTTCGCGCCACCAGGCGGCCATCAGGGAGCCGAGCGCCAGCACGGCCAGCAGCAACCCGGACAGCAGCGGAATATCCTTCAGCCCCGTCACCACATAAGCCTTGTGGGCGACCAGCCCGACCCAGCCGCGCCCGGCCAGATCGCGCCCCGGGTCGACGCGGCGCACGTCGGGCACGCCGTCCGCGAGCCAGCGCACGGAGCCGCCGGTGATGTCCGTGACCGGTGTCAGGAGCGCATCCGTGGCGCGCAGGTCCGACAGTTCCAGCGGGTTCAATTCGCCCGACGCGACCAGGGCCTGATGCTCGCCGTCGCTCAGTCGGTAGAGCCCGATTTCCGCCGCTGCCAACTCCCCCCGCCACAGGCCGGGTTGGGCGTTCTTCAATTCCAGTTCCTGAACCTCGCCCGAGGGCGCGGTGACGGTCACCTTGCTGACGGCGTCCTTCAGGCTGCGCCGCTCCACGGTCAGCTTGCCGGCGCGCACGCGGGCGTGCAGGGCTTCTTCCTCCAGATCGGGTTCACGCATCAGCCAATGGGACAGACGGCGCAGCAGTTCGCCCTGCGGCCCGCCGCCGTCGTATCCCCGCGCCCACAACCAGATGTGGTCGGACATGACCTGGGCCACACGGCCCTTGCCGACGCGGTCGAGCAACAGGATCGGCTTGTCCTGCAGGCCGGTCATCAGCGACACGCCCGCCGAGGCGTCGCCCGGAATCTGGCGGAACCAGCGGCCCCAAATGGGGTCGGCCTTGGGGTCGATGCCGGGCCGCATCAGGGCCGCCGTCACCGGATGGCGCAGGCCCGTGTCGGACACCCGGGGCCGGTACCCGGATTCCAGCACCTCGCCCGTGGGGGCGGCCGGCAGGATTTCCCGCAGCGGCGTGTGATACAGGCTGGCGCGGCCCGCGAATTCCGGCCCCACGGCCATCAACAGGGCGCCGCCCTGGCGCACCCTGTCGGCGATGTTGGCCAGATGCTGGGGTTGCAGCACGCCGCGCTTGAGATAGCGGTCGAACACGATCAGATCGAACTCGTCAAGGCGCTCGACAAACAACTCATGGGTCGGAAAGGCGATCAGCGCCAGTTCGTTCAAGGGCGTGAAGTCGTCCTTGTCGGGCGGGCGCAGGATGGTGAAATGGACCAGATCGACGGACGGATCGGATTTCAGCAGATTGCGCCAGGTCCGTTCCGCCGCATGGGGCTGGCCCGAAATCAGCAGCACGCGCAGGCGGTCGCGCACGCCGTTGACGGACACCAGGGCCCGGTTGTTGACCGTGGACAGTTCGCCATCGGCCGCCTCCACCGACAGTTCGGCCAGCGATGGTCCCGCGTGTTCCAACTTGAAGGTGAAGGTCTGGTCCTCGCCCACGGGCACCAGGGCGGTCGTGCCCTCGGTCCCGTCGATCTTGAATTCGACCCGGGCCGACGGGCGGGCCGTGGTGCCGTCGTTTTTGGCGTGCTTGTCCTCGATCCGGTAGGTCAGGGTGACTTCCTTGCCGACGATGCCGTAGCCGGGGGCGTTCTTAATGACCAGGCGGCGGTCGATCTCATCGCGCTTGCCGGTCAGCAGCACATGCAGCGGCCCCCGCACGCCGGGCACCTTGCCCTCGGCGATGTCCTTGGGCAGGTCGTGAACCTGGCCGTCGGTGATGATCACGGCGCCGGCGAAGCGGTTCGGCGAAATATCGGCCGAGGCCGTGGCCAGGGCTTCCATCAGGCGGGTCCCCGGGCGGTCGTCGGTCGCGGAATCGGTGATCTCGACAATGCGGTATTCCAGGTTTTCCTGGCGGTCCAGGGCGGCGACCAGGGCTTCCTCGGCGTCGGACATCTGCTTGCGCCGGTCGCCGGTCTTCTGGCTCGACGTGCGGTCGATGACGATCAGCGCCTCGTCGGGCTGTGCTTCGCGCTTTTCGTTGACGATGCGTGGATCGGCCAGCGCCAGCAGCATCATGCAGAGGAACAGGAAGCGGAACAGCGATCCCGCCGCCCGCCGGTAGAGCCCGACGGCGAGCAGGGCCAGCCCGGCGATGCCCAACAGCAGCAGCACGGGCGCCGGCACCAGGGGGGAGAACTGTACGGCGGCGGTGGACATCATTGCCCGAGCCTCCGGATGATCGCCGGCAGGTGCACCTGATCGGCTTTGTAGTTGCCGGTCAGCACGTACATCACAAGGTTGATGCCGAAACGAAAGGCCAATTCACGCTGCCGCTCGCCGCCCGGCACGGCGGGGAAAAGGGCCTGCTGCGTGTCTTCGTCCAAGGCCCAGGCGGCGGCCCAATCGTTGCCGCCGGCCAGCACCGGCGACACGCCGTCGTTGATCCGCGCCCCCGCCCGCTCGACCCACAGGGCACTGCCGGTCCAGCGTCCGGGGAAATCCTGCAACAGATAGAACGACCGGGTCAGGACATGGTTGGCCGGGGCAACCACCAGGGGCGGGATGTCGAGCTTGCGCGCCAGGGCCCGCAGTTCGCCCAGGTCGGCACCCCCGGCGCGGTCGCGGGTGTCGAACAGGATGGTACCGCCGTTCTGCATGTAGGCGTTGACCTTGATCCGCGCGGTTTCGGTCATGTCGGCGGCGCCTGCCGTCACGGGCCAGTACATCAGCGGGAAGAACGACAGGTCGTCACGGTCGGGGTCGACCCCTTGCGGGTCCGACAGTTCCGCCGCCGTGCGCCGGCGCACGATGAGGCTGAGCCCCGTCAGGCCGAGGCGGCTGATCCGGTCCGTTTCCGCGTCGCCGGTCAGGACATAGGCGAGGCGGGTCTGGGTGCTGTTCTCCAAGGCATAGGCGTCGCTGCCGGAAAGCGGGGCCGGCGTGGTGGCGCGCGGCGCCACGGTGATTTCCTGCGCCGCTGCCGTGCTTGCGGCGCCCCCGGCCAGCGCCAGGGCCAGCAGCGGGGCCGCCAGGCGCGGCACCCGCAACAGGCCGCGCAGCCACAGGCTGATGGCGAAATCGGCCAGCGACAGCAGGGCGGCCAGAATGAACAGCCAGGGTCGGATGTCGATGGCCGGGCTGCCGCCGTAGGTCGTGCGCTGCGCCGCCACCGAGAGCTCGCCGAGCGGCATCGGCACCGCCGCGTCGCGCCCCAGGTTAAGGGCCCGGCGGTCGTTGCCGCGGCCGTACAGGCCCGGCGGGTGCAACG
>CEQK01048714.1_pt1 | contig 27147 bp, 33 predicted proteins | sample 531051 | NCBI WGS metagenome assembly CEQK01 (sample SAMEA2621229, study PRJEB7988) | marine metagenome | biome: marine biome (ENVO:00000447); feature: deep chlorophyll maximum layer (ENVO:xxxxxxxx); material: "saline water (ENVO:00002010), including plankton (ENVO:xxxxxxxx)" | depth 150 m
ACTACACAAAAAAAGCCACCCGTGCAGGTGGCTTTTTAATTTTGTATTTAAAAGTAATTTAAATTAGAATTTGTATGACAATCCTGCTCCAACAATCCATTCTTCATCTACTTCAAAAGAAGAGCCTTCAAAGTCGTTATCATTGAAGGAAACTTTTCCAACAATTGAAATGTCTTCTGTTAAAACGTAATTTGCCTTAACGCCAAGCTCAAGTGCTTCGTATTCTTCTGCAATATTTACAGTGATAAAAGGACTTACGGTAAGATTTTCAACAGGTGTCTCAAAATCATATGAGACTCCAAGCTCAACTCCAAACCAGTCATTATTATCCTCATACCAAACACCAACAGAGAAATCTGCAATGTAAGTATAGTCAGCAGTCAAAGATAGCTCTTCTCTGTCTCCAAAGATAGACTCAGTGTCTTTCAGAGCGGCAGTCAAGCCAATGTTTTGACCGAAAAGATCAACCCCAAGGCTGTAGCTAGCTCCAAAGTCCATCTCGCCACCACCGTCAGTGTCGAAAAGTGATGCGCCAAATGAAAGATCTCCCCCTCCCAGAGCGGTAGATAGGGCGAGAGAAACGCCAATAGAATCTTCTCTTGTTGCTAGACCCCTGTCGGTGCTAAAGTTTGAAATTGATGCCCCACCTTCAACGGACAAATCCGTTGCTACAGTGGTAGCAGAGGCTGCGCTAATAATTGAAGCGCCCAGTAGTGTAAGAATTAGTTTCTTCATAAATTGAATATATATTACAGAATTGTAATAGTCAAGGGAAAAATTATCGAGAAATAAAAAAAATTAGACAGCCTCTACAGGCTCAGCAAATTCAGGGTTATCGTCCTGTGTAATAGGAGTGTTATCAATGCCTCTGGCAGATTCTCTGATTTTAGTGGCTAAAACTAATGCGTTTTGTGCTACGTTCAGCCCCTGTGATCTTACAGCTACATCTAAAAGGCTAATAAGTGCATTCATCTCCTCATCTGAGAATTCAATTGTAGTATTCATATGCAGTATTATAAAATAATAATATTAAAAATCAACATTAAACTGGCCAAACTCTAAAATCTCCTGTGCCTGTGTATCTAAAACCTTGGTTATATGGATCAAGGAATAATCCTGTATCATTCCAATGTCCACTAAGTGTGTCTATTTTTCTATTATACTCCTGTATATCTTTAGTGAATTCAGAATATCTATCTCCTGTAGCGCCAGCGCCCCCTCCACTAAGAAATTGACCAGTTAAAACTGCGCGATATTTCTGCCATACACCACTACCTACTGCAAAATCAGTATGAATACTGTCTCTAATAGGGATGTCGTCAATATATGCCATTACTACAATCTACACTTAAAAGCATTTATTTTCCGCTAGGGAAATAAAGCTGTCTCTCTAACCTCCTAAATCTAACATCAGAATGCCAAATTTCATCGTTTTGAGGGGTGTAAATCCCTTTACTTGTTTCTATTGGAATCCCTTTTGTCAAACTGAGAGTAGAAGGTTGATAGATGTTTAAAGGAGTTGTCTTCACGGATGAGTTCGTCGCGCAGGAGATCAGCACGGTCGGCATCACCGCCATTAGACCTAATGTCTTCAAGTTCTTGAATAATTCTTTTTCTTTCTTCTTCATGGTCTCGTTTTAATTGTAGGTAGAAAGTCTTATTTTTTAAAGATAAAAATAGCTCAATTGATTTTAAAACAGATTTAATTAAGGAAAACATCAATATTCTCTTCTACATACTCTTTTACACTTTTCCAGTCATATTCCCCTATAATTTCCAGTATTTTTGAATTATCAGACTTAGTAAACTTTTGGTATTGTCCCTTTAACTCTTTGGGCATTGGTATCTCTTTTATTGTGCAGTGAGCATTTGCTTTAACTATATCTGCTACATCTCTAAAAGAAATAGGATTGCCTGTTCCTATATTGAAAATACCTGTAGATGGGCTTTGGAGCATCCTGTAATGTATCTCACAAACATCTTCTACAGATATAAAATCTCTTTTATATTTTTCGCTATTCTCAAAAATCTTTATCTCTCCACTAGACAAAGCTTGCTTAATAAATTTAAAAACAGGGCTGGCTTGATCGCCTTTTTTGTCTTCTCCAAAACCATAAACATTAAAATACCTGAAACCTTGATAGGGATACTGTTGATTCATTAACCAACAATCAAACATATATTTACTAAAAGCATAAGGACTAAGAGGTTTGCAGAAATTGCTCTCTTTAAATGTTTTTGATGTCCCATAAACCGCCGCACTGCTAGCATATTGAAATTTGATCTCATAAAGCTCGCACATTTCATATAAATCCACTGAATATTCAAAATTTTGCTCCAATATTTTTTGGAGATTAGTTTCAGTGGTGCTAGAGTTTGCGCCAAGATGTATAACTATATCTTGATTCGCTAAGTCAGGAAAACCTGAGTTACCAAGATTTATATCAAACTTTGTTACCTCGTAACCTCTATGATCTAAATAAGCGGCAAGTGTGCCGCCTATGAATCCTCCCGCCCCAGTTATTAATACTCTATTTGTTGTCACTGCACCTACAGTCGCACTCCCGCTTATCCTTTACATAAGAACAATCTTGATCATGCTTAAAATCACCAAACTTAGGAAGGGGTGAAGTTAGTCCGAATAACTCCTGAATAGTTGTTTTTTGCTCTTCATTAAGTTCTGTGTCAAACTCTGTAGAGCCAAAAATTAAAGAAACTATAGCATTGTGTGGAGATTCTGACTTATTAATATAAGAAAGTATTTTGTCTAGTTCCTTGTCTCCTGTATCTCGCTCTAGCTCAGCTTTTGAAAAATAATCAAAACTGTCAGAAAATTTAATATTTTCAATTAATTCGACAATAAGCTCATCCCCCTTGAAGGATTTTGCTATCGAAAAAGACGAGTAAGTTTTGGCAAATTTTTCCTCAGACTTTTTTTCAACTAAATCAATTTCTCCGTTCGCCTTCCTGTATTCCTTCAAAACCCATATTTTTTTAGTGTATTCTGAACTATTAGGGAATTTGATATCCGCATCAAAGGAAAGGCTTTGACGGAGCTTTTGATCAACAAAAAAAACTGAATAAGGCATTTTTAGTGTTTTACACTTATTCTACCTGTTCTGCTTTCGTTTTTTTTATGGCTTCTTCAGCTTTGGTGGTCAATTCCTCTAAAGCAGACTTCTTTTCTTCTTCAGACATTTTCTCCAAATTAGCTTTTACTTCTCCAACAGCCATGCTGTGGATGATATTAATAGATTCAGCCAATGTAACCCTAGAAACCATCTCTGAGGTGAGTAGGGCGCTGAGTTTTTTTTCTTCGTCATCAGTCATTACTCGTTTTCCTCCTTGCTAGCATAGATCCTGATGTCAGGCTGGTTGGAACCTTTTTCCTTAAAGGAATTAGGGAAGCAGACAATCTTGACCTGATTGCCATCAGCATCTTTAATGGTGCCGCTATAATACGACTGTTTTTGTCCGTCAACTCTCCAGAGAGCACCTAATTCGCGCTTACTCCAGTCACTTTTTTCTTTAGTGTTATCTTCACTCATAATTTATTATTTGTTATTAAATCTTCCTTCGACGCTTTCCCAAAATCTTTTCGCGCCTAGAGCAAGATACTGCCCTTTAAGTTTCTTGTAAAGTTTTCTTTGAACTGGATTGTCATTATTTTTGTCATATCCAATAAGTTTACGAATTTTCTTTGCTACCAAACCTTTCACACAGTATGATCGACTGGCTTTGTAATTTTGTCAACAGAAAGTTGAATATTTTTTTGACCACTTAAAATACATTCAGAAACCAAGGGTGTTATCTCTGATAATATTTTTTTATTTAAAGCTTCTGTTTTGTTTTTTGCTTTAGATAGGTTTTCTATGATTGTTTTAATGTATCCAAATGTAAAGCTTAGACAAATATCATTATCTTGTAATGTATTTTTTAATCTTTTTAATTTCATCCACAAGAGTCTCCTCAAACCTTTTTCATCTAGGTCAGTCAGCGGAAAAGATTCATCTACAAGAGATAGAATATCTGGGTGGATAATTAAATTATCCTTATTGGAAGAGGCTCCTTGGAAGCCCATAGAGGATTGGCTACTAGAGATGGAGCTTGTAAGAAATATTTTGCAGTTAGTAAAATCAGCCACATCTCCATTATTCATTTGGAACTTCCCGTGTTTAAAAATTTGATTAAATAAAGGAATAGCTGAGTTATCAACTTTGTGAAAATCATCTATGATTATGACGCTATTTGGTGATATTAGAACTTTTTCACAAAGAGAAGTATTGTTTCCTTGTGAAGTGGCGACCTTGTGAGGGGCAAAAGTATCAGCAAAATGAACCCCACTATATGAAAGCACATTGATTCCGCATTTTTCTAAAGAGCTTTTTAATAAATCTACAAAGTAAGACTTCCCGCTAGAAACAGGACCGCTAACAACGAAGCAATCTGGAGAGCTAAATTTATCAGTTTTCTTAATACCCACACCCGAAAGAATTAATTTATTTTTTAAGTTTTCTAAGAGTTTGGACTGACCAACTAAAGAATTACTCAGACAAGAAAAGACCTTATCAATATTTGATTTTTTATTTAAGGGATTTCTTTTTCTGTCGAAGAAGTCTTTTAGGTGTTGTAGTTTTACCTTAGGCTTCTTGTCATCCATCTCTCCTGACCATTTCTCTAAGCTCTCATTTAGTTTTTCAAGTAATATGGCATGGTCTTTCTTTGGGTGTAGAGCCGCCTCCACTGTCTCTAATTGTATGGATTTGATTGATGGAGTAAAGTGCCAAAAACTGACTTTAGCTTGAGCACCACAGTGGTCAATGATGTCTATAGCCTTGTCTGGATAAAACTTATTGGGAATATATTTTTCACAAAAATCAATTATATTATTAAGAAAGTTTTCACTGTATTCTACTCCATGAAAATCTTCGTAATGTGAAATAATTGTCGGAAGGATTTCCTGCATTTGAAACTTAGAGGGTTCTTTTATAATAACTCTTTCAAACCTTCTATCTAATGCGGTATCTTTTTTGATAGTATTTGTATACTCGTTAATAGTAGTCGCACCTATGCAGCTTATTGTGCCTCTTGCTAATTCTGGCTTTAGAATATTAGAAGCTTCTAAAGAATTGTTGTTAGCACCTCCTGCTCCTATGAGTGTGTGAACCTCGTCTATGAAAAGAATAAGGTTGGTATATTTTTTAGCCTCATTAACAAAGTCTTCTAACCTTTTTTCAAATTGACCTCTGTATTCAGTGCCAGCCACCATACTAGATAAACTAACAGAATATATAACTTTATTAGCAATAAGTTCTGGGGCATCCCCCTCTACTATTTTTTGAGCCAAACCTTCTACTAAGGTGGTTTTACCTGTTCCTGCTGGACCAACAAGAATTGCGTTAGGTTTCTTTTTTCTGCATAAAATAGTGGCTAGCTCGTCAATTTTTCCGTCAAAATCTACAATCTTATCAAACTCTTTATTAATAGCCTTTAAGTTTAAATTTTCCGCGAACTGAGAAAGAATTTCGTTTTTATCAAACATGTCAATCCAGTCTTCGGGAGTTTCTGTATCTATGTTTGTAATCTTGTCGGGTTCGAAATCTTTTACAGCTAGGGAACATTCTGTTATGATCGCGAAAACAGTAGAATCCGCTTCCTTATCTCCTTTCGGGTATAATTTTTTAAACGCCTTTGGGCAATGTGAGTCATCAAGAAAGGCGAGTAAGATTATTTCTGGAGAAATGTAATCTAAATCAAAATTTACTTTTGCTAAATCTTCAGCCGCTAATAAAAGTTTTCTTACATCTGTTTTTATTTTTCTAGTAGGAGTTTTATTTTCCCTTTTGCTACTCAAGACTAGTCTAGACTCCTTAAGTATATCTTTAACGTCAATATTAACAGCCTTAAATATGGACTTACAGGACTGACTAAGATCATTTAAGAAGCAGTGAAGGAATAAATCAACGTCCACTCCATTTCTCTTAAGAATCAGAGAAAGGTCTTTTGATTTTTCAAGAATACCCTCTAAATGAGGGGTTAAGGGTAAGTTAATCACTTTTAACCTCCCTCAGTTTCATGTAAATGTCGGTATCAATAGGTTTGATTGTTTCGACAAAGAAGCTATCTCTACTTTTAGAGCCATTTACAATAATAACTTGGGTTTTTTTCAATTTATTATACTGTAGAAAATCTGTTAGTTTATTACCTCTGCTTGTATCCATGAATAGGAAGTTCTTAGTAGCTGTATTATCCGCAAGAGATATTATCATATACTTATTACCGTTTTGAGAGGTTCTTGTAAAAAAATCTTTTACCTCTCCCGCAACTTGAAATTTTTCTCTTTCAGGTAACTCTGAAACAACTTTTAGGTCTTGGAGGTTGGGATATCTCTCTTTAAAACACTCTCTTAAATCATGCGAATAACTATAGCCAAGTAGCGAGCTTTCATATCTCCACTTGGCAAACATCTCATGCTTTCTGTTTTGAGAATATATTTTTTTATACTGATCAAACTTACTTTTAAATGTTTTAAATCTCTTTTCAGACATGATAGGCTTGTTGTCATCTCCTAAAATTTCCTTGCCTATAACCTCTGATATTGCATCAAGTATATCATATCCAAACCTTTCCCCTATCTTGCAAAAGTTTCTTTTTTCTCTGTCTGTAAGAAGGTTGAATGCTTGTGCCTCTAGGACCATGCGGGTTCTATTAGTTCCCGCATGGTCCATCGTTCCAGCTTGGATTAAAGCCGCAAGCACAGAGATGTTGATACCGCACTGTCTGGCAGCTAGAAATACCTCATATTTGTTTGAAAACTCTATCCCTCTGAACTCTACAAGACTCTCCATTGCTTTAAGAGAGATTCCTTTAATACTATTTAATCCGTATCTAATGTCTTGCCCTTCTATCTTAAAATCAAAATCTGATTTAAATAAGCAAGGAGGAAGCATCTTAATTCCAAAATCCTCTAACTCTTCATTAACCCCAGATATAGTAGTTAATGGTTCTGGGTCAAACTCGGCGCACTCAAGAACAGAAAGAAAGAATTCTTTAGGATAGTTATGTTTTAGAAAAACTGTTTTAGCGGCTAAATCTGCATAAGCAAAGCTGTGAGATTTGTTAAAAGAATAATGGGAAGCGGCTATCAATGAATTCCAATAAAAGTCAGCTATCTGATCAGTCAGTTCTCTAGAACGAGCGGCTTCATAAATCCTATCTTTCCACTTAGGCATTTCATCAACTTTTTTCTTGCCAACAATTCTCCTTAACACCTCCGCTTCTTCAAGAGTGAGGCCGAAAACTTTGTGAGCTATCTGCATCAATTGCTCTTGATACAGGATAACATTTTTTGACCAAGAAAGTATCTTGTCTAGCTCAGGATGTATTTCCTGCACTAATGAGTTGTTTTTATTATCTCTATATGTGTCAACAAACTCAAGTGCTGCTGGTCGAGCTAGGGCTACAACGTCAGAAAGTTCATTTAAGTCATCTGGCTTGATCTGCCTACATACCTTAAAGTTTGTTTCAGCCGATATCTGAAAAAGACCTACAGGATGTCTGAAATCCTGTAATATATCGTAAATAATTTGAGAATTAGGATCTACATCTTCAATTTTTATACCAACTTTTTCGCAGGTTTTATGAGCAATAGTTAGTGTTCTTAAGCCAAGAATGTCAAACTTAACCATTAGGTCAGCAACATCTGACATGTCGTAACCTGTCACTAAATCTCCATCTTTAGTTTTTTGCAATGGGACTACGTTCTCTATTTTCTCAGAACAGATTGCTATGCCAGATGGGTGAACTCCAGTATTCTTAGGTAAGTTCTCTATTTTTAATGCATTTTTAAAAGTCCTTTTGTGGTCTCTTACCCATCTTTTAAATTTACCGCTTTCTTCTCTGGCTTGCTCTAAGGGAAACACATTGCCGTGCAGTTTAGGTATCATGTCTGATACTTGATTAGCTTGGTCTTCTTTTACTTCATCAAAGTATTTCGTAGCCTCTCTTATGCACAGCTTGGCGCTAAAGGTGTTAAAGGTTAGTATTTTAGCAGTCTTTCCTTCGTGCTTGCGCTCAATATATTGAATGACTTTATACCTTTGCTCGTAAGAAATATCTGAATCTACATCAGGTAAAAGGCTTCCAACTAGAAACTCTTTACCTCTTTTATCAGTGACTTTCTTTGCTCTAGATTTAGACACAAATCTCTCAAAAAACAAATCGTGGGGGATTGGGTCAATGTTTGTTACTCCGAGCAGATATAGAACAAGAGAGCCAGCAGCAGAACCACGGCCAGCACCAGTTGGAATATTGTTGTCATGACAAAAATTTAAAACATCCCAGTTAAGTAAGATATAATCTGTAAAACCAAGCTCTTCAAAAGTTTCTAACTCTTGCTTTGCTCTATCAAAATAAACTTTTTTATTTTCATATTTTGTGATACCTTTATCACGCAAACCTTTTCTGGTTAATTCATATAGAATGTCTTTTGTAGAACTATCGGGACCAAGCCCTATTTCTTCTAGCTTAGCAGGGTCAACGATTGTTTTAGGAAGCTCAACTCCCGCAGGTTCACAATCATCGTATGGTGTAAAATCTTCAAACATTACAGGTCCATGTATTTCTTGAGTTTCAGAAAGATTTGGTAACACATCTTAATATCATAAAGAGCATTGTGTAATTTACTCTCATCAAAATCTATGTCGAAAAACTTTAGAAGTTGGTTTTGAGAAACCTTTGCCTTGAGTCTTCTGTCGTTAATTATCTTATATTGCCAACTCAGCAAGTTACCCTTGGGTCTTTCTAACTCTTCTCTGTAAGCTTTGCCTAAAGCTCTTGTGTCTAAAATACGAGGCAAGTAAGAATAATCTGGCTCTTGACCCAACAGCCTTTGTAATACAGCAAGCATGTAAACATCGAAGCCTAAAAGGTTTTGTCCCACTACAATGTATTGAGGGTCAAATATATACTTTTCGAACTTGCTCCAAACCTCGTCTAAAGGTTTAGCTTTTCTGTTATAAGTATCCCAATTAAACCCCGTGATCTTCTTGACTACTTCAGGGATATTTAATTCTTTGTGAATTATAAACTCGTCATGAGTTTCTAATGTCTTGTTTCCCTGACAGACTATCCAAGATAGCTGCCATGTTTTAGAAGAGAATAAATTTAAACCTTCTGTTTCAGTATCGAATACTAAATATTTTTGATTACTTGGCAACATTTTCTAAATATGATTCGTAGCAAAATTCATTGGAGGCAAAGTCATTAAGACGAGGATTGCTGAAAGTAGGCACTCTTCCCTGCTTTCTGTTGCAGACAGCTTTATACATTTGGAATGCTTCAAAGTCATCCTTATTTCTGTAATATATGCTTTTGCACTTTTCTGTTTTGACTTTTAGTTTCTTGAGTGCTGCACTTATCTGAAAATCAAATGGGTGGTTATTAGATTCTTCTATGTAAAAATGATCATACTTGTCTAAAAATAGATCGCACATTCCAAAATGGAAGATGTTGTTGAATACATATGAATCGTAGAATGGAACTCCAATGCTTACATCATCAAGTTCTCCTTCTCCTAGATCTGATAAATTTAGGCACTCCCCCACACTGGTAAAACATTTGGTATAAAGTTTTCTAACAACATGCACTCCTTTGTTGTTTTTGGGGAAAAAAATTAATTTACTTGTCTTTTCAGTAATGCTTGACTGAACAACGGGAACTTTTACTCCATAAACCATAGGGATTTCAGCGTGGAGGAACGCTTTATTAACAACCCTAAATCCGTAGAAGTTGTCTTCTACTAATATCATCTTCTTGACATCTCCGCTTTGAGCAATGTCAATAAGATCCTCTACTCTGAGTAAGGATCGACCTATGCTAAACGTGCTTTTAAATAAAGGAATCACTCCTGCACTTTACAGAAGTTCCATTGGCTTGTCAAATGAAAAAGCAGGACATCCTTCATATTTGACTTTTTCTATTTTCAAACCCTTGCTTTGCTTGTCTTTTAGGTCTTTTTTGAAATCCGCTGATGCGACTCTAGTGCCATCTTTGTCCACTAAAGCATAGAACTCTCTAGGGAACTTAAAAGGACAATGCCACATTGGAGTTCCATCTTTCTTCAGTTGCCCTGCATATTCTGCTCTGCCACAAACTACCCTACCAGCAAACCCATCATCTCTACCTAGATAGCCTTTATCGTAAGCTAAATTTTTAGATGCTGAAACTTCATTAAAATTATTAATAATCTGCTGAACTTCTGTTAAGAAATATTCAAAACCCTCTAACTCGTCATCGGGTAGTGGTTCCATTTCACAACATCCATCGTTATTGCAGTCGAACTTGACAAACAAGAACTCCATTTTTCTCTTAAGAAATTCTGGATATAAGTGTTTAACTGCTAAGCAATACATTAAGTTTTGCATGTTATCAGTATACTCTTTACCAGAAAAGATTTGCTTAGACGTTTTAAAGTCTCTTATGAGAGCAGTTTTTTTTCTTTTGAATAAAAAAAGTTTATCAATAAACCCAAGTATACGATAATTTTTCCCTTCTTCGTTTACAGATATATCAAAATCTTTTTCGCTTATAGATTTGGTTGGTTTCCCCTCTTTGTCTCCAAAGAAGTCATAGTTAAGACCCTCTACGGTCATTTGATTTATCAAATCCATATTCTCAAAATCGTCTATATTATGCTTTTTAGCATATGCCTCTATCATCCTTTTTACAGGAGGTGAGGCGAAAGCGTTTTGAGTTTTAATTATGCGAGTATAGTGTTTTTTGTGTTTTGGGTTTCCTAGATTTTCGAAAACAGCATGACAAATGGTTCCGCGTAAACTGCCTTCGTTAGACTTATCAGGAAGTTTAAGGTGATATTTACACCAATACTGCCAAGAGCACATTTGGAGTGTCTTTATTCGTGATGCTGAAAGCGGTTTATTTTCAGAAGCCTCCATAATGAAAGTTGTTCTTCTTTATTAATTTTTTAAGAGAAGAAGAAAAGTTCTTGTTTATACCTCTACTATCCATTTTTTTAGCAATTTCAATAACTTGCCCTATGGATTCTTGATGTTGTATATTATAGCAATCTGAAGCGTATTTTTCTATTTGATCTTTAGACATTTCCCCAAAGTCATTCTGCTCGGGTGGAATAAAGTATATTTTGTCAAAATCAATCGACTCAGCCAATTTAAAAATAGATTTAATTGCTCCTTCAAACCCTCTATTGACAGAAGATGTATGATCGTTATTGAAGGACACAAAAACTTTTTTTATAGGCAATAAAGATAGTCTTGCTATAAATTTTGGAGAAATGTTTAAACCAAAGGAAACTAGAACATTTTTTATGCCGTTATTGTATAGAGAGAGACAATCGCCTACGGACTCTACAATGTGAACCGCTTCTTTTTCTTCTATAGCTTTTTGGACTTTATCAATATTATAATACGGAAAAAACCAAGCTGAAGACTTGCCCATATGTAACCACTTAGGTCTATCATCGCTAGTGACCTTTCTACCAGAAAATCCATGTATTCTGCCGTCTTTCCTGAAAATCGGGAATATGACCCTTTGATACATCTTGCCAGACATGGCTAACCCGCACTTAAAATCCTCAAGGGTTTCCTTGCTGATCCCTTTCTCTAGGTAAAAGTCGTGATGAGGTAAAAGCTTTGTTAGAACTTTAGCTGGATATGTTTTCTCCTCTTTCAATAAGTGTTTTTGTTTTATTCTCGCCCCTATATTTACACCATTGTCCTTTAAATAATGCTTTACTGTATTGGGGTCTTTTGTGTTTAGGGTTTTTTGGAGGAGAGCCTCAAAAGGCATAAACTGAGAGTCTTCTACATAATCTTTCCAGACTCCAGTGTCCTTGTAGATTTGAAGTGCTGTGGAATTGTCTCCAGCCCTATATACTGCGTTAGTTCTCCAGTATGAGCCATGATCCTTGAGGCGATACCCAAGGTTTTCCAAGACCTCTTTGTAATCCATTAGTCTCTAAGGTTGATTGGTATTTCTTCTACCTCGTTTGTTCTAACCTCTACGCCTTCTCCATTGAATGCATCCACCACATCTTGCAAGTCTCCACATTCAGTAATTCTAAAGTTTTCTATATTTAAATTAATAAAATTTTGCTTCTTTGTCCCGTCTGGCATTTCTACTGGATGTATCGCCCTTAATGCGCTCTTTCCTAAATGCCTAGACTTAAGGTTTATTAATTTATGAGTTCCAAAGTTAGAACCTTCCTCATGGATTTCGTCTGCGACTTTTCTTCGAAGTAGAAATAAATGAGAACAAAATTGAGTAATGCCGTCAGATAAGGAAACCACGCTTTCATCATCTACAATTGAACCAGCATTTCTATTGTTAGTAATGCCAAGCCTATTAGATTGCACAGAAGTGATCATTGATACGCAAGGCTTGCCATCAAAAGCTAAATCGCGGTGAATTGTTTGTTTGAACTTGTGAACCATGTAGGAAACTTGTTGCCAACCGTCAACTTTTCCGATGCTACCAAAATCACTTTTAATATAATCAAAGCTAAAAATAAGTGGGTTGCCTCTGCCAATCTTTGAGAAATAAAATCTCTTTAAGAGAGAACACATTTCGTCAGGAGACAGACCAGCCACATTCTCATAATAAAACTTCATGTTTTTTATTTTTGACCAAGCAGACCTAACCTTTGCAACCACTTCGTCTACGGACCAGTCCTTGTATGCTGTTGTTCTCCACTTGCCTGTCTGCAAAAGCCAAACAGGTATACCTGTCATAGCAGAACACTGCCTGAAAATAAGCTCTTCTTCACTCATTTCACCGTTGTCAAAGTGAAGCACAGGGACATCATGTTCAGCAGATGCCTTTGTCGTAAAATCCATGCAGAAGTTTGTCTTACCTACCCCTGAGCGAGCTACAATCACTGATATATTGCCAGCGAGTAGCAATGAACCATACATTTCATTCATTCTAGGATGAGGGCCAAGCATTCCGAAGTCATCTACTGGATTATTACCTCTTTCCTCCACAACCTCCTCCATCATCTCAAAGAGGTTGACAGGTCCAACTTCTGTCATCTCAAAGTCTTTTATGTTTTTATTATAGAGTTGATCTGATTGCTCTATCAGTTCTCCATATTTTAAGTTGGGATCGGCACTTTTTACAAATGAAGCAACCTTCTTGCAGCTATTGTATATCTCCCTGCGAGCAGTGTATTTTTTAAGCTCTTTTACAGAGGAAATTAAAATCTTTTCTGTAATCTTATAGAAAGCTAGGGAGAAAATATATTCTCCTATGTCAATACTGTCAGGAAAGCTTGCTTTAAGCTGTTGGATTCTTTGGACTAAAATAGTTTCATCAATATCTTCTGCATTATTAAGAGCATTTTTTAATAATTTAAATATTGATACGTTTACCTTAGAGTCCTCCGAATAAAAATCACTCTCATTTAGAAAACTAGATACCTCTTCCCATTTATGTTGGTGCTGTAATAAGCCACTAAGGACTTTCTTCTCTAGATCATAGGAAAATATCATAAGCTAAAATCATCCTCTTTGCTTGTTGTCGCCATCTCTATCAATTTACTCAAGGCCATTTGAACGCAAGGGTTCTCTGTTTTACTTGTCATGGTCGGACAGCCTTCTTTGTTGACATAAAGTAAAATAAACCCTCTATTGCCACCATTTGCAGATCCAGTTGAATCATAAATTTTATCTAGTAATGATTGAGGAATCCCTCCGCTATTACCGCTTTCTTCTTCTAATTTCATTTCAAAAGCTTTAGTAAGCTATTAGGGTATTTTTTTGAATCTAATACATCTGATTCTAAAACCCTTATTAGTTTTATATTGTTAATTTCACAAAAGTATTCTTTTTTTTCATCTCTATGCAACTGATGCAGGAACTTTTGCCTAGAATTGGAATGAAAAAACTGATTATACCTATAGTGTTGGTTTCCGTCTACTTCTATAGCTATTTTTTGTGTAGAGTTATAAAAGTCTAGGCTCATTCTGGTTCCAGCTACAGGAAACTCTTCAAAGACGACATCTGCGAACCAATATGGTTTTATTTGATTTTTTACATCTTTCTGTATTCCGCTTTTACAACCAGAGTCCCAATCAATAAGATACTTACTGACATTTTTTATTTTTCTCTCTCGACCATTGGAACACAAAAATATCATTGCTTAAGAATATTTTCTTTTACAAAGTCAACAAGAAGTGAGGTGATTTTTTCATCTGACTCCAAAAACTCATACACAGCTTTAATTCCTTGATAAGAATCTTTTGTTTCGATTTTATTCTCCTTCAGGTAAGTTTTTACCTTTTCATCCAGTTTAATCCAAGCTCCTGATTTCTCTAGGTAACCCCACATAAGTAGCATGTCAACAACTTCTCTCTCAAGCCAAATAGACCTGCCATTTTTCCGTCCATGCTTTATTGGGTAGGTTACAATTTGACCTGTCGCCTCATTGGTTGATTTCAAGATCAGAACCTTGGCGTTATGTCCATAAATCTTGTTATCTGGCGTAATTTGTTCTGTTGGCTTCTCTAGAATCTTGTCTCCTTTATTTTGTTTTTTAAATTGGAGAATCCAATCTGGGTAATGCAAGATTGCATTTCCACCACTGCTGTCTGTTTGATTGTTTGGATCTTGCTTGGCATACATGCTGGTAGTAATGCTTGATCTAACTTGAGAAATCATAATGCACATGTGTCCAAACTTGCTCATGCCCAGACTCACCCTCTTCAAAAAGTCAGAGGTCATTAAAGCTCCCCCTGCTACCTTTCTAGCATCAGAAGAACCTTTTTCTAAATCTTCTTTTGTGATTAGTCCATCCATGCTGTCAATTACAATGCAGAATTTCTCTTTGTCTGGATTGTTCTTTAGCAAACCTCTGAGGAAATCAATCATAGTATCCATGATATGGCACTCAAGAACTAGGCATGTCCCCACATCCCAATCTTCTGCTGAGTGAACAAACTTAATACCTGCTCTATCTTTGATTTCTTGGCTTAGTCTTCCTTCAGCCATTACAAAAAGCCCTTTAGAATTTTCTACGCTTTTAAGCATGTTGTGCATGACATGCAGGGCTTCATTTGTTTTACCCCCTTCGTTAGCTCCAATAAACCTATGCAAGCCAGAACCAAAACCACCACCCAAAACGTGATCAAGAATCATAGACCCACTCGACACTAGATATGGTTCTGCCCCCTCTTCTAAATTGTAGTGGTAGTCTTTGTTTGATTTGAGGAATGCCTCTGTATAGTCCTTTGATCCGCTTTTCTTCTTCATTTTAGTCATTTAAAAAATCTCTTAGTGTTCTAGTCTTTTTCTTTACAGTATCTTCTCCAACTTTTACGCCCGTGTCAACAAATTTATCTTTCTCTGGGGGCTTGTAGTTGAATTCCTTGTATTTTTTGCTTAAATATTCCTTTCCATCTTTGGTTAAAAAATATTTAATAGTGCCTTTTAATTCAAAGGGAGCTTTAACCTTGCTTAGAAAATCTAGGTCGTTTTCAAACTGTGCAAAAATCTTTGTCACAGTAGACATTTCAAAAACGTAATTTGTAGGCTTTGAGCCGCCAAGCATACGTTTTAAAAATTCCTTTCTTTCTTTAAAAAAGGGCTTTGCTTGTTTTTTTGCTTTTGGCAAAAACTCATGACCACAATCACAAACTTTAACCCGTGCTCCGAGTAGAGCATTACAGGATGGACATGACTTTTTACCTCTTGGCATACAGTCAGTATAACTGCATGTGGAGTTAAGTCAATAGCTCCATGTCATGTTTAACCATTTTATCGACTAACTGAATAAAAGTTGTTTTGGGTTTCCAGCCAAGCTCCCTTCTCGCTCTTGTCGAATCTCCTAAAAGTAAATCCACTTCTGCTGGGCGATAAAACTGAGGGTCAACCTCCATTAGAAGATCGTTTCCGTGATAATATTTAGTGGCATCACCCTCTCCCTCCCATCTGCACATTGATCTGTGAAACCCAGCAAAATTAAAAGCTTCTTCAACGAACTCTCTAATTGTATGTGTTTCATCAGAAGATAGAACATAATCGTCTACGCTGTCTCTATCTTGATTTAACATTAGCCAAATTCCATTAACAAAATCTTCTGAGTCACTCCAATCTCTTTTAGAATCTACATTCCCTAATTTTAAGGGTTCAAAATTTTCTTTGTGGGCAAACTCATTGGCAATACGCGCTACGTTTTGGGTAATTTTTCTTGTGACAAACTCAGCACCCCTTCTTGTTCCTTCGTGGTTAAAAAGCCACCCCTGAACCGCATACAAATTGTAAGAATCTCTATATACTTTTACTAGGTGTCTAGCCGCACATTTAGCCGCTCCATATGGGCTTCTGGGGCGCAAAGGATGTTCTTCTGATTGAGGTGCTGTAACTACATCCCCAAACTCTTCAGAGCTACCTGCGTTGTAGTATCTGCAATGTGGAACATGCTTGCGTATCGCTTCTAGTTGGTGGAGCACGGCCATACAGTTTGTTTGCATATGATTAACTGGCATCTTCCAGCTTGTTCCCACAAATGAATTCGCTGCAAAATTTATAAAATAGTCGGGCTTATGTTCAGAGATGACCCTATCAATGTTTTCAGCATCAGTAACATCTAAATCAATTAAGAAAAATCTTGGGTTGCCCAAAATGTGTTCTATGTTGTCGTGATTTTTAACACTAAGCCTACGCGCTCCCCCAATGACTGTGTGTTCTGTATTGTTAATTAAGTAGTCTGTCATATGACTACCGTCTTGTCCCGTAACGCCTGTGATAATTACTTTTTTCATTGCCAATTTAAAAATTCTTCTATTTGTTTATCTATATTAGGTAGATCATAATCACTTTTCAAACATTTGTTGATTACTTTATCTCCACTGAACTTGTAGTCTATGTGTTTTTTGAGATTAAAATTAAAATTTAATTTTTCAAGCAGAGTCGCCTTAGATATAGGTTTCGTGCCTAATTGAATAAATTTGTTCTTTTCTCGCTCTTTTATGATGTCTAAACAAACTTTAGCCCACTCTAAAGTTGTTATGCCATTCCAAAAGTGATTAGCGTAACCAGTAATGGATTGCTCTTTTCTGCTTAAAAACCATTCCCACAAACTGTCTGATCCAATTAATTCTGGACCTATTATAGAAGTTCTGATTAAATGACAGTTTTTTTGCTCTAAAAGAAATTCAGAACAATAAGATTTGCTTTTGCCGTATGCGTCTTCTGCATCTCTCTTGCATTCTTTTGTATACCCGTCAAAGGTAATTGTATTTTTGCCTTTAAACTCACAATCAGAGGTAGGTTGTATTAATTTCCCCTTAAAATGCTTTCTTATATAAATGGGCAAAAAATAATTTATTAAATATAAATCTTTTTCTTTATAGTTTTTTTGAGTTATAGCTCCTATACAATTTACTGCTACATCTGCATTAGACTTAGATATATGCGAAAGAAACTTATCCTCTGGCCATTTGGCATTTGTAGTCTCGACTGAAACTTTGTTTTTTAATAAGTATTTTAAAACAGTATGCCCGAGCATACCTTTATGACCTAATAATAAAACCTTCATATTGGGCAAAACCAAGAAACGTCTAGATCGGAGTTTTTAGCCTTTATCTCTTCAAAAAAAGTATAAGCTAAAACATAAATGTAGTCAGGTTGATTTTCTCGCAGAAAATCCCGATTTTTAATTTCTATATGATTTCGAGGAGTTAGCAAACCATTTTTTAGAGGAGAGTCGTCAATTATATATGGCATATCCTCTCTCTCTATCTCAAAGAAGCTCATTAAAGTATTTGCCTGACCTGATGCTCCATATCCATAAACCTTTTTATTTTGTTTCTTTGCGTCAGAAAAGAACTTCTTTGTTTTGTCTTTTAATTTATATATCTTTGATGCAAAATTTTTGTAGGTCTCAAAATCATACAAGCCCATTTTCTTTTCTTTCTCTAAGAGTTCTAGAACACTAAACCCTTCTAAGGCATTTTTTTTAGATGCAAAGATTCTAATAGACCCCCCGTGTATGTCAATTTCTTGAACACTGTTGATATGCAGTCCAAATTTGCTTAGTAAAAGCTGTAAAGACTTTAGTGTGTAGTAATACAGATGTTCATGGTAAATAAATGGGAACTGCATCTTTTTTATAATTGTTCCTAACCAGTGGACTTCGCAAACAAAAGTCCCTTCATCGCTTAAAAGGTTAGCCGCGCCTTTAGCGTAGTTTTGAATTTGTTCTATGTGAGCAAAATTATTACTGGTGAAAACTACATCAAAAGCACCGTGTTGTTCTTTTATTTCCTCAGATTTTTCAAAAGAGAAAAAATCATTTACTAAATCAATCCCTTCTACTTGATTGTTTTTTGAAACATCGCTTGGATCTATTCCTACTATCTTTTCAGAAGTGCCTAAAAAATTCTTAAGAAAAGTAAAATCGTTGCAGCCAAGATCCGCTATCTTTTGGCACTTTAAATGCAATTTAATTATATTAGCTGAATATCTTAGATGATCTTCTAGTGTTTTTATCGCCCCAGTCTTGTAAAGATATTTTTTAAATAATATTTTGGGATCAACTGATTCATTAACTTGAACAGAGGCACTCTCTTCGCAGAAAGATAAAGTCAGGGGATAAGTTTTATCTAGCTCTTTTTGATCTTTTCTTAAAAAACCTCCCGCTAAAGGAATATTTGATTCCAAAAAAACTTGTGAAGGTTTATCTGAGATTCTTGAATTCTCAAAGTATTTATAGTCCCTTGTCCTGTTCATAATAATTTTTTTCTTCTAGTAAATTTTTTAATTCTGCTTTGCTTATAACACAATCTCTGCTAGAAAACTCGCTATTGGGAAAGTTGGTTTGATTGTATACATCTCTATAGTGCATTAAATAGTAATCACCCACCTCTTTTGTTCTAGGGATCTCCTCTGACGATATCATGATTTCATGTATCTTTTCAGAAATTCTGGGTGTTCCTGTTTTGTAGGAAAGGCCAAACTTTTCAGAATAAATTTCAAACAAGTCTTTAATTAAGACGCTTTTAGCTCTGGGGATAACATTGTATCCTGTTTTTGTTAAGGCAAATTCAATTAGAGAAACCGCTTCTTCTATAGAAATGAGAAAGCGTGTCATTTCTTCGGAATAAAGTGTGAGGGTGTAATTCCTTTTAATAGCGTCCCAAATAAGAGGAATGACGCTACCTGTAGAGTTCGCAACATTGCCGTATATTGCAGTTGACAGCCTAGTAGCTTGCGACTCTGCATTAACTATAAAAGCCTCCCCAGCAACAAACTTCATTGCTCCATATAAAGTAGTAGCCGCTCTAGATTTATCCGTTGAGATAAAACACGCAGCCTCCATATTATTTTCAGCTATTATCCGACTATTAATACCTCCGTGAACAATAATTTTATTAGCTTCTTCTACATTTTGATCTACTGCCTCAATTTGCTTTAAGCTTGCTGTAAAAATTCCTATATCATGACCTTTAGAACTCTTGTCCATTAAGCTTAAATCCCTAACATCTCCTATTACGCAATTTAATTTAGGAAATCTTTTTTTTAGGAAGTAATGCTTTGCTTCGTCTCTGCTAAAAATTGTAATTTCATTTTCATTATACAACTTTTCTACAACATTAGAACCAAGATAACCTGCCCCACCACTTATAAAAATTCTTTTGTTAGATATCTTGCTCATTATTCTTGAATGGTAGAAAATAAATTTATTCTTCTTTGAAATTCATCAGGATACACTCCTGTTCTTTTGCGAAAAGCCTCATGTCCGTTTTGTCTTTCCCATTGCTTGGGATCAAATTCTTCTTTTAGTTTCGCCATAGTAGCGCCTGAAGCATGAAACACACAAGATTTTTTTGTTTGTATGAACTTAAAATTCCCTCCATGAATTTGTAAAAGTTCATATGGAAACATACAATCTCTAGCATACCCAGTAAAGAAATCCATATCCCAATACCCCGAATAACCTCCTGTTTTTATAAAGTCAGAAGACTTAACACAAATGGGGTGAGAGAAAGAGGATATCATCGAATCTCTTTTGTAGAGACCCTTGTTTGCTTTTTCCTTAAATAATTCTTGGAATTTTACATCATTAAAGTCTAGCAATTCTTCATCGACAACAACGCAAGGGTTGTTTGAATTAAAATTTTCCAAACAGGTAACAGAAACAGAGCATGGGTAATGATTTTCCATTATAGATAAAACCTCTTCCGCGAAGCCTTCGTGAAAAATCATATCATCGTTAGAATTCATGAAAAATTCTGAATTTTCAGCAAACGGTTTTAGATAGTCTATAGCTAACACCCCTCTATTTTCAGGAAGACTAACAAAGGGTATTTTTAAATTTAATAAATATTCAATGGATTCTGAGTCAGATTGATTCAGGGTCACCGCTATCCCGTCTTTGCTTAAATCCAAGCTTTCGCAAAGAGAGTCTACTGTAGCTTTTAATAGTTTTGGGTTGTTCCAAGAACACATCCCAACTAATAATCTTTTTTTATACATTTTTTACTTTTGGAATTGGCAGGTTTTGTTTTTTGTAGAAGCTCTCATCAAATTCTATGCATCCCTTTTCTTCGTTCCATTTGTAGCTGCAATGTCCAAAATGTTTGTGTTGATATTCTACTTTTCTTTTACCTATCTTATCATTAAGCCAAGTATAATGTGGTATATAGGCGACCTCTTTTGGGATAATTTCTAATTCTTCTATAGCTTCATAGCTCACCAGACCGTTATTGTCTTCTTTAGTTTTGTAACACATATCATTATCCCAATAAAAGCCCTCTAGAAAAAGATTGTTATTAATGTTTGTTTTAAAAATTCTAGGAGGACAGAAGGGTTCTTCTAAATAATGATCTAAATCAAAGACATGGTTCTTTAATGATATTTTAAATAAATTTTTATTGCTTGATTCTACATAGTCTTCAATTTTTTCAATATGTTCTTCTGTGTAAAATTCATCAGAATCAATTAACCATATATAATCTATATTGTATTTTTTTAGATGAAACAAAGCCAAATTTCTAGCTTCTGCTTCTGTAACATATCGAGGTTTGTCTACTAAATATTTAAGTTTTTTTTGATTTACAAGTTCTCTTAGAATATCTGTGGTATGATCGTGAAAGTCATCTATACCTCTATATTCCTTAAATGGAACAGAGACCGCAGACACCACATGATTATCCCTTTTTAAAAACGGTTCAATTGATTCGACCACATAGTCTTCTGTATTATATCCGCAGTATATTATTCCGTATTTTTTCATAACGTAGGCCAAAGGGGTTGTGGTAAATTATGTTTAATAGTGGCGGGTTTAAATTCAGAGGCATCAGTTAATACATCTGTAGCTTCTACTTCTTTTTTCTGGCTCAGACTCTTTCTTTTAGACCATATGTCTTTCCAGAATTTCTTGTTTAGATTAGCTCTTCTTTCTAAGTCTAGAAAGCCTAGATGAATTATTTTAGGTTGGTTATCGCCAAAGGGGATTTTTGATATTGCTGGAATAATGTTTCCTTCATCATCAATAAGCTCGCATGTATCGCTTTTCTCTGGGTCAAAACAACCATCTTCTTTTAGTGCAAAGTTAACTGGACCTCTATTTGTTCCCTCTCTTGTGTGTAAATACCACTTATAGCCAATATCTAAAAAATGATCCATGTCTTGATATAGATTTAAGTATGGAATCATAACACTACAAGGGAAGTCCGTGTCTACAATTTCATCTGAAAGAAATTCAAAACCCGCTATATCTCCAGATATCCTTTCATCTAAGTCAACTTGTAATGCTACATCGTGATGAGAATTCTTTAGTGCGGCATCTTTAAGCTTACCGTCCCAGTATATATCATCATATATGTCTAGATGCCTAGATACCACTCCTATTTTTTCAGAGTCGTAATATTCGCTTTTGACAACAAGATCGCGCACTTGCTCATGCTCGCTCCTAAGGGTTCCTATCGTAATTTCATCTACATAACAAAGCCAATTAGAGAAAGCATCGTCAAAGTTTATGTTAAAATTTTTTAAATTAAAAGCCGTTGTGTAAAGAGATATCATATTTGTTTAATTAGTTTGAAGTCGTGCTGGTCTATTAGGTCTCTAGCTCCCAAGAACTCATATCTATACCAGTCATTTAAAATTTTTTCAGAATTTATACATTCTCTAAGTTCTTCTGTTAGTTCTTTTTGTATGCAAGATTTAACAGAATCTAGACAATAAGGATTATATCCTAATCTTGTGATTTCAGATAAGAATCGAGACCTAGTTTTGTATCTCGCCCTAACGAGTTCACGGTCATTTTCAAAGTGCAATAATAAGTGATTTGTCTGAGGAAATATATAATATTTCATGGCAGACATGAATATCGCGAATTTATCTCTTGAGTCTTGTCTGATATTCTTAAAAAAAGAGTCTTTCCAATAATCTGTTTTAGTTATTTCTATAGCTCTTGTCATTGCCCTGATTCCTTCGTGCGGGTTTCCCGAAAATTCAGTTTCTTCTTTTAGTTTTGCCGCGAATCTTTTTCCATGTAAAAATATCCCATCTATTCCATTCTCGTCAGAAGAGTCAGAAACTGTTCTTAGTGATTGTGCAAAATCGCGGGACATTCTTTCATGACAATCCACTGTAAAAAACCAATCTCCTATTTGCATCGGACCCTGATAGAGACAATGATTTCTGCTATAATCTAGTCTATTGCACCAGTTAGATTTAATTATCTCTCCTTCACCTTTAACTGATTCTAGATAATCATATCCATCATCCAGTGGGTAGTGGAAAGTCCAAATTAACCCGTCAAAACAATCTTTAATTGGATCAATTAATTCTTTTAAGTGTTTGGCGTTTCCTTCGTGAGTCACCCCTATAAACCATATTTTTTTTGTTTTCATCCTATGTGCTCTGAGTGAATTTTTTCAGGGTTAAAAAATGAGAATGGAGTCCTTGATAGGGAAAAATTTTTTAGTAGATCTCCAGACATTAACTCACAGTGATATTCTGCTAGCTTGTCTAGGTGCATTTGAGCAGACCTCCAACTTGTAAAGATTTCTGATGTTCTACTAATGTTGGGCTGAAATGTGAAAGTTGGACCCCAAGGCGTATATGTTTCGCCTTGCACATATATTGCGTCAGAGTGTATAAAGTAATCTTTATTTTTATATTCTTTTGTCGCGTCAGTGTCGTGATTTGATTGATTATATCTTACAGTCAACTGATCTGGTCTATCATTAAGATAATCTATGGCTAAATTAAAAGACTCTTCCACAGTATTCTCTTTGCTTTTTAAAATAAAATCATCTTCAAGCCAAAGTGAATATTTTTGTTTTCTAACATCAGGATCAGAATATGCCTTAAATATATCTTTAAAATATTCAGCAGAGTGATTTTGTATATTTTCGCTATGATGAGATAAGTTTTGTTTTGTTTCTATAACTCTAACACCCTTGGAATCGCAAAAATCTTTAATTTCTTTTGATTTAGATTCTTCTTGTGGTCTGGACTTTAAGTGAAGAACCTTGTTCGCAAATATATCAGGATCAACTTGATCAAATAATGAGTCTATAACGCGAGAATAAGTATATTCACTGCTATTTTCTCCATAGCATTTTTTGGCCATAGTGGTGCAAAAAATAATTAAGTTAAGGGGCAGTGACATTATTTTAATAATTGTTTAATTTTAAAAGACTCAACTTTTTCTAACCCTCTCTTGTGACAAGGGTAGTTTGAATGAAATGATAATAAAACATCTTCTTTAAAATACCATTTATCTTTTTGGCTTTCAAATAGCTTTAATAAATTTATTTTTGAATTATATGTTTCTGTTATGTCTGAGAAAAAATTAGGTGTCCATTCATCCAATGTGCTTGGGGTTCTATATTCAATAATACTTAACGCTTTATCTCTAGCCAAAGCTGGTCCTAAATTGTTTACTATCTTATGTTCAAAATGAGAATCAGTAGAGGTTGGTATAAAAATACAGTCATATTTTGATTGGTTTAAAAATAGGTTTTCTATTTTGTTTACCCAATAATCTTCATTGTTATCTTTTATAAATGAAGACTCATTTAAGTGTAAATCAGCATTATAAATTGTTTTGTAAATCCTGTCGTTTTCCTCCCATCTATTTTGAGAAGTCGAGCTATCAAAGTCTCCACCATTGCTCATGCAGAAAACATCAAAAAATGTGTCCGTATATTTGGTGATAGAGCCTAACATACTATATTCCACATCATCTGGATGTGGTGATAAACATAAAGCATTATTAAATCCTAGTAGCTTCATTCTTTTACAATTTCTTCAAAATATCTTGTTACTGTAATTTCTTTAGGTTCTTTAATTTCTGGTATCTTATTCTCTAATAAATCAAAATAAATGTCTGCACAGTTTACTCCTGCCAAAGTTGAAATATAAGTTCCTCCCCCTAGTCTTGGGTTACATTCTATTAGGTATGGTGTTGAAAACTCATTCAATATAAATTGCATACATGATGGACCTTTTATCTTTAATTCTTTTACGACTCTTGCGACCTGTTCTGTTATTTTTTTGTTTTTTTTAATTTTACCTATAACTGAAATACCCGCTTTGACGGCAACCCTCTCTCTTATGACATGAGAGAGAATGTTGCTATGCATATCACAAAATACATCAACAGTGTATTCTTTCCCTGAGATATGCTCTTGTATTATTTTTTCTCTAGAGTCTGTTATCTTAATCCCTCTACTTCCGCTCCCAGTTATTGGTTTTTCTATAAATGGTCCTCTAATGGTTCTTGGTAAATTTATTCCTTTACTTTTGAGGTAATTATAAAATCTATACTTTTGCTGACAAGTGTGAATAACAAAAGTGTCAGAACAAAATACTTTGCAGCCAATCATTTTGAATTTTTCTCTGCTAAAAGAAATTTTTTCTAAGTCATTCTCTCCTGTCGGAATAATTAAGTTTATTTTCTTTCTGCTGACAATTTCCATTAATTGTTTTATATAATTATCATCCGTGGACTTAGAAACTGTGAATGACTCGTCTGCTAAAAGATTTCCAGCAGATAATTCATTGCAGTCAACAGCATAAATATAAGCTTCTCGATTTGATTTTTTAATAGATTTAATTAAACCTACTGCGGCTGGTCCACCAGACTCTGTTATTAATATTTTAATCATTCGACTCAAATATAGTATCTTCAATTACCACTGCATCTATTTCTGTTTCATCTAAAATCTCTAAAGCTGTTTCTACTTTTGATAAGATTGGTTTTCCGTTGATATTAAAAGAAGTATTTAGTAGAACTGGAGTTTCACTTAGACACTCTTGGCTCAATAAATCATATATAAACTGGTTTTGTTCTCTTGTAACTGTCTGCAATCTACATGTTCCGTCTATATGGGTTATAGATTTTAAGGCTTCTTTATATTCATCTCTTACTCTTGGGCAATAAACCATAAAGTCACATTCTTGATTTTTATCTATTTCAAAGAACTTGTGTGCGTCTTCTAGGCGACAAACTCCAGCAAAAGGTCTATACCACTCTCTCTTTTTTATTTTTCTATTTAAGATGTCTTTCATTTCAGGAAAGACAGGATCGCACAAAATAGATCTGTTTCCTAGTGCTCTCGGTCCTACTTCAGACCCTCCTCTACAAACTCCAATTATTTCTCCAGATTTTAATCGTCCAGCTAAGTTATCTAAATTGACAGTCGAATTTTTGCGCTCTGTTTTAATTTTTTCCAAATTATGCAAATCTTGTATACATATACCAGAGTAAGTGATTGGTTTTAGTTTTCTAAATTGCCTTGTTATTAGCCAGTCTCCGTAAAGAGCATATCCTAGAGATAATCCACAATCGCTAGGATTTGGAGGTATAAATAAATTATAGCCTAAATCTCTAAAATTTTGATTTATTAAAATATTTAGAGCACACCCACCTGTTAGACATAGATTTTCTGGGACACCTTCTTTTTCAAAAAACTCTAAGACCAGTTCCTCTGAAGCTTGCTGTATTGTGGCTGCAAAACATGCGCCTATGGCGTTGCGTAGAACGAGGTGTTCACTGGGAATACCTATAGAGGCAAAAAATTGACGATATATTTCTGGATCATGGTTAATAAAATAAGTCTCCATAAACTTTTTCATTATCTTTTTTACAGGAGACATGGGTTCTCCATAACCAGAAAAACCCATCAACTTACCAGCTAAAGCCAAATCGTTTTTTGTTTTAAGCGAAACATCTAAAACATATCTCGATAAAGCCTGATAACCCCACCCTATATTGGTGTCCAACTTTTTAATGATCTCAAAATTTTTATTTGAAAATTTGTAGTAATTAAAGCAACCATCATTGCCTGATCCATCATATGATAGAACATGACTATCATTAAAGTCAGATAAACAAAAAGCGCCTATAGCATGACCAAGATGGTGATCACAATATTCTAACCTTTTATAGTCTATCTTGAGAAAATTTAACTTAGGATTGTCTTTGCTAACAACCAATATGTCAAAATTATTTTCTATCCCTTGCTTTTTAAAAAAATCGAGTATTTCCCCAATAACTATATCAAATTCTTGCTGCTCGTCTGGAATTTTATAGTATCTTTCCTCAAAGAGCCTTTCTAGCTCTAATATTAATATATTTTCAGACTCTGTATCTAGAAAAGTGACATTAGAGTCGTGGCCAAGATGAATGGACAGTATTTTAGACATAAAAACCTCTGGGCCTAGTGTCAGACCCAGAGGTCTACTATGACCTCAAGGAAGTAAATCCTCGACCTGTCCTATTGTAGAATTACTCTTAGTGTTTGTCAACTAATCCTCAATAATCTCTTCACTGATACGGCCTAATATATAGGCAAGTGTCTCGTCAGTTTCAAAATTATCATCAGGAATCTTGATTTCCTCGTTATTTATGGTGTTTGGGTCAGTCATAGTAAGACTGTCTACACGAAAAAAACTAGAAAGGGAATTACCCCTCGCAAGAGGAACAATTTAATATTGATCTAGCTAATTCTTGGCTAGGATTAGCACTTCTTTGATAATAAAAACTCTTTACACCTTGTTCCCAACCAAAAATAAGAAGTTCGCTCACTTGTTTAGGTGGGCATTTCGGGGAAATCATCACATTCAAGCTCTGTCCCTGATCAATATATTTTTG
>CEQK01033430.1_pt1 | contig 27107 bp, 25 predicted proteins | sample 531051 | NCBI WGS metagenome assembly CEQK01 (sample SAMEA2621229, study PRJEB7988) | marine metagenome | biome: marine biome (ENVO:00000447); feature: deep chlorophyll maximum layer (ENVO:xxxxxxxx); material: "saline water (ENVO:00002010), including plankton (ENVO:xxxxxxxx)" | depth 150 m
ACATGGACGGCACGCCCCTGGGATCAGCCCAGGCCGACGCCCGAAACCGCTGGTCCCTGACCTTGAAAGACAAGGTGGCACCCGGCGTGCACAAGCTGAAGGCCGAACGCGTCAACCCCGCGGGCAAGGTTCTGGGCCAAGTATCCATTCCCTTCCGCCAGGACGAGATCATGCCCAATCTGGCGGCCGGGCAGGTCGTCATCGTGCAGCCGGGTAATTCGCTGTGGCGGATCGCGCGGCGGGTCTACGGCGAAGGCGTGCAGTACACGATCATCTACCGCGCCAACAAACAGCAGATCGGCGATCCCGATCTGATCTATCCGGGTCAGGTTTTCCAGGTTCCCAAGCCGGCGAACTGACGCCGGACGGCGGCTATTCGGCGGGAGATTGGGCCTCGGGCGCCGGCAGCAGGGCATAGACCGCCTTGCTTGCCCCCGCGATCAGCGCCAGCAGCTCCAGATACGGCTTGGCCGACAGCAGGAACGCGACCGTCTTGGTCAGCAGCGATTGCGGCGTCAGGGTTTCATCGAAATTGAATTCATCAAGGAACAGGATGCGCTGTTCCGAGGTGATGCTGATACGCCCCCCAAGCGCCCGCCCCGCCTCGTGAACGACGGCCCGCATGTTGGTGCGCAGGTCCGGCGCCTCGGCCGTATAGGGCAGATGCCCCAGCACCGCATGGATGCGCATGCGGGTGTGGCCGGGCGCGACCTCGGCCCGCACGGCGAACTGATACCCCATGTAATTGAAGGTGAACCTGATCAGTCCGTCATTGTTCTTGCGGACAAGCTGGCCGTCACTGTCCAGCCCCATGGCCCCCAGCGGCATGGCCGTGGCGGGCGTTGTGGCAGCGTCGACGAGGGCTTTGGTCTTTTCGGCGGAAGAGGCTATAGCCACGGGTGTCTCCTGTCTGCTTGCCGGATTATCGTCTTTTTGCTTAGCCCCTGACAAGCACCCGCAATGCAGATCGCGGGTATTTCGACCGGGCATTCCGGGTAAAATATGCTATGTAGGGCGCCCGAACCGTCGGCCTTGCCGGTGGAACGATCGCAACTGACATCAACGGCGGCACATGAAACAGAATATCATCCTGGATACCGTCATGACCCCCATCCACAAGGCGGGCTGGCCGTTCATCGCCCTGTTCGCGGCGGTCACCATCGTCCTGTTCTTCATCGCCGAGGAACTGGGTTGGCTCGGCGTCATCCTGACCGCCTGGTGCGTCTATTTTTTCCGCGACCCGGACCGCATGACGCCCCTGGGCGACACCCTGGTCATTGCACCCGCCGACGGCGCCGTGCAGATGATCGACCGCGCCGCCCCTCCGCCGGAACTGGAAATGGGCGACGAGGAACGCACCCGCATCGCCATCTTCATGAACGTATTCAACGTGCATGTGAACCGCACGCCCGTGTCGGGCAAGGTGGTCAAGCTCGCCTACCGGCCCGGTGCTTTCCTTGATGCCTCCCTCGACAAGGCCAGCGTGGAGAACGAACGCCAGAGCGTGCGCCTGAAGATCGCCGGCGTGAAAAGCCGGTCGCCGAAAAAGAACGAAATTGCCGTGGTGCAGATCGCCGGCCTGGTGGCACGGCGCATCCTGTGTGATCTCAGCGAAGGCGACACGGTCAGCGCCGGTGAACGCTTCGGCCTGATCCGCTTCGGCTCCCGCGTCGACGTCTACCTGCCCGAGGGCTGCGAACCCCTGGTGTCCGTCGGCCAGACATCCATTGCCGGCGAAACGGTGATCGCCGAAATCGGCGCCGAGGGCGCGCGCAAGGCCCAGCGCCGCTAACGGATCGGAAAGCGGAAAACCATGAGCGACGCCACCCCCGATCAGACACCCGGTCCCGCCGAACGCCCGCGCCGCCTGCGCCGTGGCCTGCGGGTCATGCCGATCAACAAGATGATCCCCAACATGCTGACCCTGGGGGCCTTGGCCTCGGGCATGACGGGGATGCGCTTTGCCCTGCACGAACGCTGGGAAGCCGCCGCCTTCGCCATCCTGATCGCGGCGATCCTGGACACCCTGGACGGCCGCGTCGCGCGCCTGTTGAAGGGCTCCAGCAAGTTCGGGGCGGAACTTGATTCGCTGTCCGATTTCATCTGCTTCGGCGTGGCGCCGGCGATGATTCTCTATCACTGGGCGCTGGAAGACGCCGGACGGTTCGGCTGGTTCATCGTCGTGCTGTTCGCCATGTGCTGCGCCATGCGGCTGGCGCGCTTCAACACCATGCTGGAAGACGACAAAAAGCCCGTCTGGGCGGGCCGCTTCTTTACCGGCGTGCCGGCCCCGGCCGGGGCGGGGCTGGTTCTCCTGCCGATGATCCTGTCGTTCCAGGTGCCGGAAGACTATGTCGGCTACCTGCAGAACCCCTATCTCGTCTCGGTCGTGCTGATCGCCTGCGGCGGGCTGTTCGTTTCCACCCTGCCCACGTTTTCGTTCAAGAACATGAAGATGGCGCGGGCCTGGATGATGCCGCTGATGATCGCCGTGGCGATCCTGGCCGCCTTCGTGGTGTCCGACCCCTGGCTGGCGCTGACGGCGATCCTGGTGCTTTACCTTGCCAGCTTCCCGCTCTCCATCCGGTCCTACCTATGGCACAAAAGCCGCTCGACCAACCCGGTCCCGGCGCCCGGGCCGACATCCGACTGACCGTCTATTCCGCAGGCTGAACCGCGCCGCCGCGTCGCCCGCGGCGCTTCCCCCGCCAAGCCTGGAAATTCGCCCGCACCATCAGCGCCGCCGGGGTCACGATCAAGGTCAGCACCGTGGCGAAGGCCAGCCCGAACACGATGGCCGTGGCCAGCGAGCGCCACCATTGGGTCGAGGGTGCGCCCACCGTGACTTCATGATTGACGAAGTCGATGTTCATGCCCAGCACCATGGGCATCAGGCCCAACACCGTCGTCACCGAGGTCAGCAGCACCGGGCGCAGACGCTGGGCGCCCGTGCGCAGGATCGCGCCCTTCATGTCCGTGGCCGATTTGGCCAGGCGGTCGAAGGTGTCGATCAGCACGATGTTGTTGTTGACCACGATCCCGGCCAGGGCGATCACGCCGATCCCGGTCATGACGATGCCGAAGGGCTGCGCCGTGACCATCAGGCCGATGAACACGCCGATGGTCGACATGATGACCGCCGACAGGATTAGGAAGGCGGAATAGAAGCTGTTGAACTGGGTCACCAGGATGATCGCCATGATGAACAGCGCCGCCGAAAAGGCCTTGGACAGGAACGCCTCGGCCTTGGCCTGTTCTTCGTCTTCGCCCTTGAAGTCGACGCCGATGTTCGGATCCAGGCCCGCCTGAGCGATCCACGCCTTCAGCGCCGCCTGTTTTTCCGCGGCCTGGACGCCGGGCGCCACGTCGGCCTTGACCGCCAGGACCCGCTTGCCGTCGGATCGCGACAGGGTGCCGATCTTGGGCTTCGGCGTGATGGTCACGAAATTGCGGATCGGCACCGGGCCTTTGTCGGTGTTGACCTTGATCGCGTGAAGTTGCTCGAGCGTGCGGAATTCGGCCGGGTAGCGGACGCGGATATCGATCTCGTCGTCACTGTCGTCCGGGCGGTATTCGCCGACCTTGATGCCCGTGGTCACGGTCTGCACCATGCGGCCGATCAATTGCACATTGGCCCCGAACTTGACCGCCTGGGCACGGTCGACCTGCACTTCCCAATCGATGCCGGGAAGCTGGCGGCCGTCCTCGATGTTGATCAATCCGCCGACGGCATCGAAGCCTTCCAGCACTTTCTGCACGGCAGCGGGCAGCAGTTCCGGTAGGCGCGACGTCAATTCCACGTTTACGGGCTTGCCGACGGGCGGGCCCTTTTCCTGCTTGCGCCGGTCGACATGGATGCCGGCCAGTCCATGGGTGCGCTTTTCGACGTCGGTGAGAATTTCATCCGCCGTGCGCCGGGTCGTCCAGTCGGCGAATTCCAGGGTGATGGTGCCGATGATGTCCTCGGCCTCCTGGGTTTCCCGGTTCTTGCCCGTGCGGGTGTAGATGCTTTTGAATTCACGCATGTCGAGGATGCGGTCCTCGACCTCGCGCATCAGTTTGTCTTGCTCCCAAGCCGACAGGTTGCCCCGGGCGCGGACCTGAAGCTGCGCCAGTTCCGGTTCCACGTCGGGGAAGAATTCGACCCCGTGACCGAACTTGGCGTACCCGACCTGCACCACGACCAGCAGCATCACCGATCCCGCCAACACCTTGGCCGGATGGTTAAGCGCCCCCCGCAGGGCCGTGAGATACGCCCCCGTCAGCCCACCGACGCCCTCCAGGCTGCTCGTGCCTTCATCGTCCTCGTTCTCGGATGTGGCGGCCAGACGCTTCGCCGTTTCGGCATCCGCGGCACCGCCGGCACGGCCGAACACAGCGCCCAGGGTCGGCACGAAGATCAGCGCCATCAGAAGCGACGCGGCCAGGGTCATCAACAGGGTAATCGGCAGATACTTCATGAACTCGCCGACCACGCCGGGCCAGAACAGAAGCGGCAGGAAGGCGGCCAGCGTCGTTGCCGTCGACGCCGTGATCGGCCAGGCCATGCGCTTGGCGGCCAGGCCGTAGGCAAGCCTGGGCAGTGCCCCTTCGGTCATCTTGCGGTCGGCGTATTCGGTGACGACGATAGCCCCGTCGACCAGCATGCCGACGGCCAGGATAAGCGAGAACAGCACCACGATATTGACCGTCAACCCCATGGCCGACAGGGCCAGGATGGCGGTCAGGAATGAACCCGGAATGGCAAGCCCGACCAGCCCGGCCGAACGCAGGCCGAGCGCCGCGACGACCACCACCATGACCAGCAGAACCGCCGCGGTCACGTTGTTCTGCAGATCCAGAAGCATGGTGCGGACCTGGACCGATTTATCCTGGATGAAGTCGACCGCGACGACACGGCGGACTTCCTCGGGCCAACCGGCCTGTTCCTGGGCGACGACGCCGCGCACGGTTTCGATGGTATCGATGATGTTCTCGCCGGTGCGCTTGACGACCTCAAGCACGATGGCCTTTTCGCCATGGATGCGCGCAAAACCGTCCGGGTCCTTGAACCCGCGCCGGACCTCGCCGACGTCGCCGAAGGTAACCACGGCGTCGCCCTTGAACGCGACGGGCATGGTGACGATGTCGGCAAGCGTTTCGAACAGGCCCGGCACCTTTATGGAGAACCGGCCTTGGCCCGTGTCCTGGGCGCCGGCCGCGACCAGCTTGTTGGAGGCCTCGATAAGCTGCACCGTATCAATTGGCGACAGGTTGTAGCTTTCCAGCTTGATGGGATCGATGAGGATTTCCAGAAGCTCCTCGCGGTCACCGGCGATCTGCGCCGACAGGACTGCGGACACGGCCTCGATCTTGTCGCGCAGGTCGCGCGCCAGCTTGAGCAGCAGGCGTTCCGGAACGTTCCCGGAAAGCGTCACCGCGATCACCGGGAACAAGGAGAAATTGACCTCGTTGACCGACGGCTCATCCGTATCATCGGGCAGTTCCGGCTTGGCCAGGTCGACCTTTTCGCGCACGTCGGTCAACGCCTGATCGGCATTGAATCCGGCCTCGAATTCCAGGGTCACGTTGGCGCCGCCTTCGTAGCCCTTGGCGGTCATCTTCTTGACCCCGTCGATGCCGCGCATTTCCTTTTCCATGGGACGAATCAGAAGGCGTTCCGCATCCTCGGGCGAAATGCCCTCATGGGTGATCGAGACATAGATGATGGGGATGTTGATGTCCGGTTCGGCCTCCTTGGGGATTTCCACATAGGCGATCGTGCCCGCCACCAGAATCAGCACCAGGGTCAGGATCACCGTTCGGGCATGGCCCAAAGCCGCGTCGATCAGCGCATTCATGATGCGGGGGCATCCTCGCCGGTTGTCAGGCTGCCTTCGTCCACCGGCTGGACAAGCTGACCTTCGGTGACGAATTCCTGGCCCACGGTAATCAGCGTCATCCTGTCGGGCAGACCGCCCAGCCAGATGCCGTCGGGCGTATGGGCGATGATGCGGACCTTGGAGAACCGGACCCGATTGGCCTCATCCACGTATTTGACGCCGATCTCGCCGGCGTCGTTCAGGGTCAGCACGGCGGCCGATACCTTGTGCGCCTTTTCCTGCCCCGCCCGGAACTGAACCTCCATTGTCTGGCCGTCGCGCAGGACATGGTCCGGGTTTTCCAGCCAGGCATCGACCCGGAAAGTGCGCGTCGCATCGTCGGCGCGCTGCGCGACATAGCGGATCGCCCCCGCGAAGTCCTGGCCCTGCACCGTGCGGGCGATGGCAGTGTCGCCGGATTTCAGGTTCGGGACATCCCGCTCCGACACCTGGGCCACGACGCGGATGGGATCAGGGTTGATCATGACCACGACCTTGTCCCCGGATTTCAGATAGTCGCCGACGTTGATGGGCAGGGTTTCCAGGTAACCCGAAATGGGCGCGCGCACGGTCGTGCGCTCGACATCCAGCTTGATGGCGGCCAATTCGGCCTTCGCCTGCGCCAGCTCCGATTCCTCTTGAGCCAGCTTGACCTCGGACTGGAAGCCCTTTTTGGTCAGCTTCTTGGCGGCCTCAAAGCCGATGCGCTCGTAAGCCAGACGGGCTTCGGCCTCACGCAATTTCGCCTCGCGGTCATCCATGGCGAGTTTCAGGATCACGTCGCCCTTTTCCAACCAGGCCCCCTTGGAGGCCGCGATCTCGACGATCCGGCCCGTTGTCTCGGCCGTCACCTCGGCATCAAGAATGACGTCCGTGCGCCCGGTCACGGTGATTTCACGCACCCGGCCCAGCGCTTCCATGCGCCGCACGCGGACCGTGGCCAGCGCTTTTTCGGGGCCGCCGGCGGGGGCAGGCTCGATCGACGTCTTGGTGGCGGCGGGGTCGGCGGCGGTGACGCCGTAATGGCGTTTCGCCTGCTCCAGATTGCCGGAGAAAATCCACGCGATGGCCCCCAAGGCAAGGACTACGGCCGCGATATACGATGGTTTGATGGGCAGTTTCATGAAGCTATCCCTATTCCGCCGCGTCGGCCTTGCCGGACCCTGCGTTCAAAAGCAGGTCACGGTTTTCCGTCATGTAGGTAACCACCGCCTGATAAAACGCCAGCCCCAGACCGCGCACGAACAACCGGCCTTCGGGGACGCCCTCGGGATCCAGGCCCTGCATGATCTCGACCCGCGCACGATAGAAGGCGAGGTAATCGTCATAGACCGCGTTCAGATGATCGCGATCCAAGAATTCGGCAAAAAACATCAGGAACGCCGCGTCGGACCGGACCTTGTCCGGCATGGGTGCCCGCGCCAACGATTGCCGGAACACCTCGCGCCCGGCCGGCGTCACCGCATAGACCTTCTTGTCCGGATGGCCTTCTCCGGGGGTGTCGGTCACCGCGATCAGGCCTTCCTCGGACAATTTCGACAACGCCGGATAGATCGATCCGTAGCCGACGTCCTGAAAATGGGCGAACGGCCCCTCTTCGAACATCTTGCGGATTTCATAGCCCGAGGCATCGCCCATCACGAGCACGCCCAGACAAAGGGTTTTAGCGTCCATGGTTCCGAAATCGGGCCCGCACAGCAGGCCCAGTCCTTTGCAGCCTGAAATCGGCGCGGAAACTATATGCAATCTTATACTATATCAATCCGATATATTTCATTAGCCGTTATTTATTTGCACTCGATCCCGATGGCGATGAGGCGGTGCGAACCGCCCCGCCACTATGACTTTTGTCATTATGACGTTCGTCTTGGTCAGATTGGGTTAGACCATCCTCATATCCCGCCAGAACCAGGCGTTTGTGGCTGGCACGGGCATTGCACTTGATACGGGAAATGATCAGGAGCCATCCCATGAATATGTCCGCCTCCGGCCTCAACCCCAAGTCAGATATACAAGTGGAGGAAGTCCGTACCTTCAGGTTGAAGAGCGGGCAACCCTTCGCGATCATCGGCCATAATCCGCAGGAACGCCTGATTACCGACTTCTGGTTCGGCAACTTCGAAACGGAGGAAAATTTCCGGCTTGTCGGCAGCCATGTCTGCGAGATGCTGAAAACCGGCGCCTACAGCTATTGGATGCCCGATATGCGCCATCTGACGCAAAGCTTCTATTGTTCCGAAGACTGGCTTGCCAACGATGTGTTTCCGCGCGCGGTTTCCGCCGGTCTTGAACGCAAGGCCGTGGTGCTGCCGCCGAACCGCAACCTTCCGGCAGGCTTTGACAGTTTTGGCTCCGCATCAAACGCCATCCGGAAAATCACCGACCACCGCGTGTCTGGTTTCCATGATCTCGACCGGGCCTATAATTGGCTGTTCGAGGACAACCTGCAGGCGATGACCGGCTAGCCTTGTCCGGCCCCTGTGTTTTGCTGTTCCCAGGGCGGGTTCTTGACGAACCGTTCAACCAGCCAATCGATGAATGCCCTCACCTTGGGCGCCTGATGGCGGCCCGGGGGATAGACGGCGAACACGCTGCGCCCTTCCTCGGTCTCGTACTCCTGCAATACCGGCACCAGGCGACCATCGCGCAAGGCTTCCCAGGTCAGGAACTGGGCCGCGCGGATCAGGCCGACCCCGGCGATCGCCGCGTCGTACAGCAATGAAGCATCATTCACCACCAGCGAACCATTGACGTCCATAATGCGGGGGCCGTCCGCGCCTTTAAATTCCCAACGGTTGATCGAGGTCTCGAAACTGACGCGCAGGCAGTTGTGATGGACCAGGTCGTCAGGCGTCTGCGGGATGCCGTGACGTTCGAAATAGGCGGGGGCGCCGGCAACGACCCGTTTAACCGCCGTCAGCCGCCGTGCGATCAACGATGAATCGGTCAGCGTGCCGATGCGCAGGCCGACGTCCACACCTTCCCCGACGAGATCGACCATGCTGTCCGAGGTGATGAATTGAACCTGCAATTCGGGATAGGCCTCGATGAATTCGTGCAGATGCGGGATCACCGCGTAACGACCAAAGGCCGTCGACGAATTGACCTTAAGAACCCCACGCGGCTCCGCATGCAGTTCGCGCACGGCGAGTTCCGCCGCATCGATTTCTTCCAGGATGGTTACCGCACGTTCGTAATAGGTGCGGCCTTCCTCGGTCAGGCTGATCGACCGCGTGGTGCGGTTCAGAAGCCGCGCGCCCAGACGATCTTCAAGCCGTCCGACCAGTTTGCTTACCGCCGACGGCGTGATGCCCAGATCGCGGGCCGCGGCGGAAAACCCGCCGCCGTTTACCGCACGGACAAACACCGCCATTTCACTGTCCCGGTCCATATCGTCTCCCAAACCGACTGTTTAGTGAATTAATTTCATAAATCATAATCCGTTTATCCTAATTATCAATAAAATCTGCAAAGGTTAGGCTTCCCCCAACAATCGGTGACGCGTTTCGCGTTGATCCGAATTTGAGGAGAACGACCATGCCCATGACGCCGCTTGACCTGAGAAATGCCATTCCGCACGCGGAGATCGAAGCCGGCGTGCGCCGGGGCCGGCAACTTCGGGCTGAAGCCGTCCGCGACGTGATCGGCCGGATGTTCCGCCATTCGCCGATCGGCGACCGCCCGGCCCGCACCTCTCGGACTGGTGTTCCCGCATCCTGCTGACACGACCCATGTGCCGCTTGGTTGCCAGCGGCGCCCCAGGGACTTAGGTCCCTTGCCGGTGAACCCCCTTGCCGGCGAAACGGGGCGGAACGGCGCCATCTCCCTACTTGTGAAGTAGATAGGCAAACTGACGGGCGGCCCCTAAAAGGGCCGCCCTCTTTTTTGTGCCCGCATGTGGGCCGCACCGCCATTGCCCCCTTTCAATTTGGCTTTCGGAACCGCACACTCACGGGACGGCCCCTGCGTTGAAAGCCGAGTGAGTGCGCATGACCCTTGACCAGATGACCATTGTCGGACTGATCGCGGCGGCCCTGGCGTTGTTCGTCTGGGACCGCTGGCGCTATGACGTGGTTGCCTTCAGCGTGCTGCTGGCGGCGGTCGTCCTGGGACTGGTTCCCGCGCGCGAGGCCTTTTCCGGCTTCGGCCATCCGGCGACCATCACCGTGGCGGCGATCCTGGTGCTCAGCCATACCCTCGCGCGCACCGGGGCATCGGAAATTCTGGCCCGTATCATCGAGCGTTCAGCCCGGGGCATGGCGCGGCATATCGCCGTGCTGGCCGGCCTGGGGGCCCTGATGTCATCGGTCATGAACAACGTGGCGGCGCTGGGTCTGCTCATGCCGGCCGCGATCCAGACGACGCTGAAGACCAAGTACCACGCGGGGGCGGTGCTCATGCCGCTGTCTTTCGCGACCATCCTGGGCGGGTTGATCACCCTTCTGGGCACGCCGCCCAACATCATCATCGCCGCCTTTCGCGCCAAGGTGACGGGCGAACCCTTCGGCATGTTCGACTTCACGCCTGTCGGTATCCTGGTTGCCGGCATCGGGGTCGCCTTTTTGGCGGTCTCTGCCCGGTTCCTGATCCCCACACGCCGCCTGCTGCAGGACGCGACCCGCGATCACATGGGCATCGACAAGTTCGTGACCGAGGCGACGGTGGTCAAGGGCACGGACGCCGTCGGCATGACGCGGGGCGAATTGCGCATGCTGGCGACCGATTGCGACGTGCTGATCGTCAACATCATCCGCCGCGGCCGGCGCATGGCCAAGCTGCCGCAGGGCGACGGGCTCAAGGTCGGCGACAAACTATTGCTGGAATCCTCGTCCGAGGGATTGGACCGGCTGACCACGGCCATGGACCTCAAGGTCGGCACCATGAAGGGCACCAAGTCGGAAAACATGATCGACGAGGACATGGACCTGGCCGAAGCCGTCGTCCGCCCGGGATCGCGCATGATCGGGCGCGAGCTTATGTCGCTGCGCCTGCGGTCGCGCTATGACACGGACATTCTGGCCGTGTCGCGCCAGGGCCGGGCGTTTCGTGGCCGCATGGGCCAGTTCAAGTTCCGTCCCGGCGACCTGGTGCTGTTCTACGGCCCGCGCGACCACATGCCCGACCTGATGGCCCGGATGGGCTGCCTGACGTTGCAGGAACGAATTCAGTTCGGTGAGGCCAGTCACCGCCACGCCCGCATGGCCATCGCCATCTTCGCCGCCGCCGTGGCGCTCGCGACCTTCAACATCATGCCGATCACGATTGCTCTCGGCCTTGCCGCCGTGGCCATGGTGGTGCTCAACATCCTGCCCGTGCGGGAAATCTACGACGGCATCGACTGGCCCGTGGTCGTCTTGATCGGGGCCCTGATCCCCGTCGGCGACGCCTTCGATGCCACCGGCACCACGGGGCTGATCGCCCAGGGCATTTTGGACAGCCCCCTGCCGCTCAACCCGCTTGCCGTGCTGACCCTGTTGATGGCCGTGACCATGGCCCTTTCGGCGGTGCTCAACAACGCCGCCACGGCGGTGATCATGGGGCCGGTGGCGCTCACCCTGTCGCAACGCCTGGGCGTCGACCCCGATCCCATGCTGATGGGCGTCGCCGTCGCCGCCAGCTGCGCCTTCGTCACGCCCATCGGGCATCAGAACAACGCCCTGGTCATGGGCCCCGGCGGCTATGCCTTCGGCGACTATTGGCGTTTGGGCCTGCCGTTGCAGGTCGTGGTTTTGGTGGTCGCCGTGCCGGCGATCCTGCTGTTCTGGCCGTTCTGATCCCAGCCTGTCAGGATCGGATGTACTCGATCCCGCCAAAAGTCTCCCGCCACGCACGGACCTCGGCCGCCATAGCGTCCGGATCGTTGGCCGAGAGCGCCCGCGCGATCAGGCGGGCCAGGCGCGGCATGTCGTCCACGGTCATGCCCCGGCGCACCAGTTCCGGCGTGCCGATGCGAAGCCCGTTCAAATCCCCCGCAACCGGGTCCACCGGCAGGCCGATGCCGCAGGCGAGGAAGCCCGCCCGGCGCAGCTTCTTGGCCGCCGTCTGTCCGCCGCCGTAAGGGGCCGCCAGGACCGCGAATTGATGCGAGGTGGTAAAGCCCCGGTCTTTGGCGAACAAGGCCACGCCCTCGGCGTCGAGGGCCGAGGCCAATGCCTTGGAAGCGGCCACCATTTCATCGGCATAAGCCCGGCCAAATTCCCGCCAATCCAGCAAGGTGATGGCCAGCGCCGCCGACTTGGCCGCGTCGAAGTTGGCCGTCATTCCCGGGAACGCGATGGCGTCCAGCCGCTCGGCCAGGTCCGCGTCGCTGGTCACGATCAGCCCGCCTGCCGGTCCCCCTAAGCTTTTGTAGGTGCTCATGGTCATCAGATGGGCGCCCTCAGCCAGGGGATCGGGCCAGGTGCCGCCCGCGACCATGCCGCAGAGATGGGCCGCGTCGAACAGCACCTTGGCGCCGACGGCGTCGGCGATGGCGCGGATCTCCGCAACGGGATGCGGGAACAGGTTGAGGCTGCCGCCGATGGTGATCAATTTCGGCCGCACGTCCCGAGCCAGCCTGTCCAGGGCATCGAGATCAACTGTATAGCCCGAGGCATCGACCGGCGCTGGATGGGTCACAAGCCCGAACAGCCCGGCGCAGCCCGCCCCGTGATGGGTGACGTGCCCGCCGATTTCGGACGACGGCGCGATGATGGCGTCGCCGGGACGGCAGGTCGCCATGAAGGCGTAGAGGTTGGCCAGGGCACCCGAGGCGACACGGATTTCCGCGAAGTTCGCCCGGAACACCTCGGCCGCCAGTTCGGCGGCGATGACTTCGATCTCCTCGATCGCTTCCAACCCCATTTCGTACTTGGCGCCCGGATAGCCCAGCGACGGGCGCGCCCCCAGGCCGGACGCCAGCGCGGCCTCGGCCTTGGGATTCATGACATTGGTCGCCGGGTTCAGATTGAAGCACTCTCGGTCGTGAATGTCGCGGTTGCGGGCGATCAGCGCGTCGATGCGGGCGGCGACGGCATCCGTGTCGTCCTCGACCGTGGCATCCGCGATCTTCTGCGCCATGACCTCGCAAAATGCCGGCACCCAGTTTCGATAAATCAAGTTGGGCACTTTAACCTCTAATTATCTTTCCGCAGCGATCTGGCATTACTCTTTTCATATTCGTTGTCAAATGTGCCTCCGCACCCAATCATGAAAATGTTCTCGGTGGTGGCGGAACGGATGAGGACCGAACCCACGACAGCGACCGATGGGTCGACAGGAAGGCTTCCAAAGGTGCGGATGTTTTGCAGGCGCCTTGGCGGGGATCGATATTCAATTTTGGAGACGTCGCTGGTCCTAACGTAGGTAAAGCCCCCGTGCTTTTGAGCTTGTTCTTTCACTTGGCTCAGGTCTCCCTTAACGATTGCCAGAAAGCTACCCCCGCCGTGCATGTAGAACGCCAACAAGCCGATTACATCTGCACCAAACACCTTCAAGTCCTGGCTAGGCCTAACGAAGAAAGGAACTGAAGGATCATGAGGGAACGCCTTTCCGATTTCTGGATCAACTTTTTCAAGAGTATCAGCAACCAGTAATTGGACGCTCTCCCTTGCCGCTTCGGTTTGACCCTGACAAGCGACCAAGTCGTCCCATCCCTGCGACTGGAATTCAGCAGTCACGCAAGCGGTCAGGCCAAAAAGGAATATAACCAGTGCACTAAATGCCTTCACCGAGCAGCAACCTTAAATACCTCGGGGTTGACCACGTTGATGGAGGCACCTTTGTCGAAGGCCACGATCTGGTCGAAGATGTCCGTGAAATGGATTTCCCATTCGTCGACGGTGACGTAGCCGATATGCGGCGTGCAGATCACATTGGGCATGTCGACCAGGGGCTCGGAGCCCTTGGTTACCGGCTCGTGATCGAACACATCGACCGCCGCCATGCCGGGGCGGCCACCCTTGAGCGCCGCCGCCAGCGCCCCCGGCTGGATCAGGCCCGCGCGCGACGTATTGACCAGAAGCGCCGTGGGCTTCATCAGCTCCAGGTCCGCCTGACTGACGATGCCCTTGGTCGCGTCCTTGAGGCGCATGTGCAGGCTGAGGATGTCGCAATCGCGAAAGAAATCTTCCTTGCTGGCGGCCACATCACAGCCCTCGGCGCAGGCGGCCTCGCGGGACGCTTCCCGCGCCCACACCAAAATACGCATGCCGAAGGCGCGGCCGACCTCGGCAACGGCGCGGGAAATACGGCCATAGCCGTAAAGCCCGAGCGTCTTGCCGCGCAGGGAGTACCCCATGCCCATCTGCCATGTGCCGGCCTGGAGCGAGGCCATCTGCTGCGGAATTTGGCGCATGGCGGCCAGGATCAGGGCCCAAGTCAGCTCCGACGTGGCATAGGACGGCGTGCCTTCATGCTGGGCGGAGCACACGACAACGCCCTGTGCCGTGCAGGTGTCGACATCGATATGCGGCCAGACACTGCGCTGACTGATCAGTTTCAAATTGGGAAGACGTTCCAAAAGCGGTGTGCGGATTTTGGTGCGCTCGCGGATCAGGACCAGGGCTTCCGTGTCCTTCAGGCGTTCGGCCAATGCGTCCGTATCCTGGACGTGGTCGTTCCAGATGGTGATGTCATGACCGGCGATCTTCTGAAAACAGGGCAGACCGCGGATGACGTCGAAATAGTCGTCGAGAATGGTGATTTTCATGGGTGTCCGGTCTCCGGTCGAAGGGCCCCCCTTCGGATGTCGATACGCGCGCGGTTCAGACGCCGCCGGCCGCTTTCTGAAGCTTGCGCGCCGCCGCCCATTCGGCCTGCTGCTTGGCTTCCAGCTCGGCGTGATGCTCGGCGTGTTCCCGGGCCTCGGCCATGATCCATTCGCGGAACGCCTTGACCTTGGGCTTGTCGGCGGTTTCCTCGGGCGAGATCAGCCAATAGGCATGGGCGACGGGAATGGTCTCGGCGAAGGGCCGCACCAGACGCCCGGTTTCCAGATCACGCTCGGCGACGGAGGCCTTGACCAGGGCCACGCCCTGCCCGTTGACGGCGGCCTCGACCAGCATCCAGTGGGGCGAGATATTGGGGCCGGGGATCGGCCCCTGGGTGCGCACGCCATGGCCGCGCAACCACATTTCCCAGGTCGGAAAACTGTCGTCGATATCCTGCTGCACGGGATGCAACAGCGTGTGGCTCAGTAAATCACGGGGTTCGCGGATCGGGTTTTCGCCGTTCATCAGCGCCGGCGCGCAGACAGCGTAGACTTCTTCCTCGAACATCTTGTCGACGCGGCAGCCCGCATAATTGCCGGGGCCGTAGCGCACGGCGACATCCGCCTCGCCCATTTCGAACCGCACCTTCAGCGAGGTCGCAACCAGCATGACCTGAATTTCCGGATGCAAATTGGTGAATTTTTCCAGCCGGTGAACCAACCACTTGGCGGCGAAGGTCGGCGTGACGGATACGGTGAGGGGCCCCGTGGATTCGGAATCGTACAAAGCCTGGGTCGCGGCCTGCAGCTTGGCGAACCCTTCGCGCAGGCCGGGCAGATAGGCAGCCCCCGTTTCGGTCAGGGCAAGCCCCCGCTGCTGGCGGTGGAACAACTGCACGCCGAGGTATTCCTCAAGCCCCTTGACCTGGTGGCTGATGGCCGCTGGCGTTACATGAAGTTCATCCGCGGCACGCGACATGGACAAGTGCCGGGCGGCGGATTCAAAGGCGCGGAGCGCGTTCAGGGGCGGCAGCGTTCTCATGCATCCAGGCTTACCTTATAGATTTTCTAAAATCAAGAGTGAGAAATGGTCGTTTGCGCCATGCCCCTGAAATCCGTAAGTTTTCCTCAACAGAACACGGGAACCCGCCGAACCACACGGGTTTGACCGGTCAAACAGATAAGTTCGAATAGGGAAAAACCTTCCAAGCCTACCGTTACCAACCCCGGAACCCCATTCGATGCTTAAGGAGAATTAACATGGCTTACAATCGCTACATCGGACATTCCGCGCCCTTGCCGAACGGCGCCCTGCCGACCCAGGAAGAAATGAGCGCCCTGCGCCATCAGGCCTGGAACCGCGATGTCCGCAATGTCCGCAACGTCATCGGCCGTCTGTTCAAGTAAGACCCGCTTCATCGCCAAGGATGGCGCCGACGCCTGACTGCCTGAGATACACGCTTACAACCTGTTACTTGCCCACGACTACCTGATTATCTCCCTACCCCCGGTTCTTACCGGGACTCGACTTCCCACCTTTGGGGTCTGCTTTTTGGATCGCTCCAGCCCCCCTTCGCGATCCCTAAGGCAGGCCCCTAATTTTTTGCGCGGTCGGCTCAAATACGCGCGCCGCCACTTCCCCTAAATCACATCAAATGCGATCGAATGGCGCGTGTCCTCACGCGTGAAGGGCCGCACGCCGTGCCATACGTAAGATGGGAACAGCACGAGTTTGCCCGGCTCAGGCCGCACCATGATGCGCGTGCGATTGCGGGCACTCACGTAGGCGTCCGGGGGCGCGCCGATCTGCAAGCACCCCTCGCCCGTCTGCCACACCTCATCCGGCAGGTCCGGAACCTTCACGTAATAGACGCCGGACAACCAGCCCTCGTTGTGGATGTGGCTGGCGTCGTAGCCGGCGCCGCGCAGGATCGTCGACCAGGCGCCGGTAAACCGGAAATCCGGATTGACGAACCGCAGGAAGGGATGATCGGCATCCGGCGTCAGCCCGGCGATATAGCGCCGGAGAGATTTCACGATCCCGGTCTTGACCAAAGCGACCGTGCCGGTCGGCCCATTGAACAGGTTGTCGGGAATTTGCGTACCACCGCGCATGGTCTGGTTGATCGGCGGCGGCAGGGCCTTGTGGCGGGCTTCCAGTTCGGCATGCAAGGCGACATTGAAGGCCTGCAGATCGGCATAGCCGTCGGGCACGTCGATGAACATCTCGGTCACGGCGCTGTCGTAATCGACAATACGGGCAACATCCGGGTCTTCCGCCTCGGTCATGGCGATGGTCAGAAGGCCCAGGACACCCGAACGGCGGGGATTGCGGGCATGCGCCCCTTGCAGCGGCGCCACCGCCGCGTCGGGACGCCCGACATGCAGCAGGGCCTCGCCCTGAATTTCCAAAATCTCCGGATCCTCGGGGTCCAATTCAACGGCCCGCGCCAAGGCATCCAAGGCTTCGTCATGACGCCCCAGGGATGACAGGGCGGCACCCAACTGGCCATGGGCCTGGGCGCTGTCGGGCGCCAGGGCGATGGCCCGGCGTAACACCGGCTCCGCCTGCTTGAACCAATGATCCGTCACCAGGCATCGTCCGTATTGCAGATGCGCCATGGGATGGTCAGGCAGTTCGCGGCACACCCATCGGTAGGTGTCGTGCATCTGATCCTGTTGGCCGCTTTCCCATTTGAGGGTCTTGAAACATTCATGCGCGCCCAGGTGGAAGGGGTCGAGGGCGACCGCCTTGCGGCAGGCTTCGAAGGCGTCCTCCCGGCGGCCGAGTTCGAAATAGATGGCACCCAGGCTGGCATGGGAATCAGGCCAGCCGCCGGATATCCGCAGCGCCTCCTCGAACGCGCGCATGGCGTCTTTGGGCCGCGCCGCCGCCTGCAAGGCGACGCCGTAGTTGTGAAACAATTCCGGGTCGCGGACCTGGCGTTCCAATGCCGCTTCAAAATCGCTGATCGCGGCGTCAAGCTGGTCCAGCTTCTGCAGGGCCAAACCCCGGTTGTTGAGAACATCCGGATTGCCGGGATCGAGCGCCAGGGCGCGGTCGCCGGCCGCCCGGGCGGCCGGGAAATCCCCGGCGTAATAGCGGGCGAGGGCAAGGTTGTTCCACCACGCCGCCTTGGTCGCATCGATGGCGACGGCCTGTTCCAGCATCGACCGTGCCGCCGCCAGATCGCCGCCCTGCATCAGGGCAACGCCGAGCAGATGCGCGGCATCGCCGTGCCCCGGATTGGCGGCCAGGAACGCGCGGTACATGTCCGCCGCGCCGGCGATGTCACCAGCCTGATGGCGGGCAAAGGCCTGTTCAAGGGACACGGGGCCGATGGGCGCCATGGGGCAATTCCGATTCCTGAGGCAAGGGCGGCGGCAAAACACCGCCGCAGATCACACAGAACCTGAACGACGGCGGCCGGGCAAGTCAACGGGGCATGGCCGCCTTCTCGATGGCGGCGATCTCAGCGGGCGTCAGAGTGAAATCGAAAACGTCCAAATCCTGCGCCATATGGGCCGCGTCCTTGGTCCCGGTCAGGGCGATCATGCCGACGTCGAGGGCGAAGCGGAACACCGTCTGCGCCGGGGTCTTGCCGTGGCCGGCCGCGATCTTCTTGACCATCGCATGATCGACCAGCGCCCTGTTGGCCGTAAGCAGAGAAAACCCCTGATAGCGGATGCCTTCCTGGGCGCAGACGTCCCGGATGTCCCGGTCCCAGGCACGCGCGGCATAGCAGCGGTTCTGCACGAAACGGGGTTTTACCTCGGCCCGGGCGCACAGCAGGCGGACCTGCTCCAACTTGAAATTGCTGACCCCCAACAGGCGCACCCGCCCCTGCTTGTGGATCGCCTCCATGGCCCGCCATACCTGCCAGTCAGTGGGATGCAGGCGTTCGCCGGTCCAGGGGCCATGCAGCACCAGGCTGTCGATATAATCGGTTTGCAGATGTTCCAGGGATTTCTCGAAGGACTGGGCGACCTGGGTGGCAGCGGGCGCGTTCTCGTCATAAGGCAGGCGATGGTCCTGGCCGCGGCGAAAGGTGAACTTGGTCTGGATGAACAGGTCTTCGCGCCGCACCCGGCCCGCCTGGACCGCCTTGGCGAGCGCGGCGCCGGTTCCGGCTTCATAGTAATGCTTGCGCTGATTGGCTGTATCGAAGCCCCGGAACCCCTGCTCCAAGGCCAAGGTCACCAGACGCTCCGTCGCGTCTTCCTTCCAGGCCGTACCGTACAGCAGGCGCGGCACGGTGACCCCGTCGATGTCGATGGTTCGCGCGTCGCCCATGATGATTGCCCCAGGTTAGAGTTTGACCGTCATCCCGTCGGCCAGCGACTGCCGGTAAGCGCCGAGCGCCGGCACCGCCCCCGCCAGCACCCCGGCCAGAACGACGGCCCCCAGGATCGCCAGATCGTGGGCCGTCGGCGCGGAAATTTCCAGGAACAATCCGAAGCGGCTGTCGAGCACGGGGCGGAACGCGGCCAGCGCGGCATAGAACAGGCCGAGACCGGCCGCCGCCCCGGCCGTGGTCAAAACCGCCGCCTCGGACACCAGCAGGGCGAACAGGTGCAGCGGGCGGGCCCCGACGGAGCGCAGGATCGCCATTTCCCGCCGCCGCTCGTTCAACCCGGCCAGCATCATGATCATCATGCCGAGCAGCCCCGCCGCGACCACCGCCACGGAAATCGCGGCCAGCGCCGCCTCGGCCGTGCCCATGAGGTCCCAGAGTTCCTGCAGGGCCACCCCGGGCAGCACGGCCAGCAAGGGTTCAGCCCTGTATTCATTTATGGCCCGTTGCAGGCTGAAGGCAGCGAACCGCGATTTCGCGCCGACCAGAACGGCGGTAATGGCGCGGGGCGTCAGGTCCATGCGCCGGACCTGATCTGCGGTCACGCGCATGCCCGGCACGGGGGCCCCGCTTTTCCAATCGACATGGATGGCCTCGATGGCCTGCAGGCTGACATGCACGGTGCGGTCCACCGGTGTGCCCGTGCGGGCCAGGATGCCGGCGACGCGGAAGGGCTTGTCCTTGTGGTTGGAAAAGCCCTGCGCCCCCAGGCCATGGGCGACGACCAGGGGATCGCCCAGTTTGTAGCCCAAGGCCCGCGCCACCTCGGCGCCCAGAACGGCGTCGAACAGGTCCGTGAACGGCCCGCCGACGCTGAATGCCAAGGACTTTTTGCGGGCGTAGCGGTAATGGCGGAAGTAGTCACCCGTGGTGCCCAGCACGCGGAACCCGCGATGGGAATCGCCGAGCGACAGGGGCACGGTCCAAGCCACGTCGGGCCGCGCGGCGATTTCCTGATAGCTTTGCCAGGAAATGTTGTTGGTCGCGTTGCCGATGCGGAACACGGCATACAGCAGCAATTGAACCGAACCGCTGCGCGCACCGACGATCAGATCCGTGCCGGAAATGGTGGCGGCGAAGCTGGCCTTGGCCTCGGTCCGCAGCTTTTCCACGCCGAGCACCAGCATCACGCTGACGGCCAGCGCCAGCAGGGTCAACCCCACGGTCGCCCGGCGGTTGAGCAGGCTTTTGACCGCGAGGCCGAGGATCGGCGCCCCTCTCATGCGGCCCTGCCTTCGGCACCCGCCGCCCGGTTGATCTCGGCCAGCGCCACCACCCGGTCGAACCCGGCGTCGAGCCGCCGGTCGTGGCTGACGAACAGCACCGTGGCGCCGCTCTGTCCGGCCTCCGCGAACAGCAGGTCGAGAAAGGCCGCCTGGGCGTCGGCGTCGAGGGCCGAGGTCGGCTCGTCCGCGATGATGACCGGCGGCGCGCCGATCAGGGCGCGGGCGGCGGCGACGCGCTGTTGTTGTCCGGTGCTCAGTTCGGCGACGGCGCGGCCGGCGGCGGCGGCCTCGCCCAACCCCATATGGGCAAGCAGGCGCAGCGCCTCGGCCTCGGCCCCGCCCGGCGCGGCGTCGGCGCGGGCCCGGCGGACGGGCGAAAACCGGCAGGGCAGAAGCACGTTTTCCGTCAGCGACAGGAACGGCAGCAAATTGAACATCTGAAAGATGAAACCGATGCAATCGGCGCGAATGGCGTCGCGGCGGGGCCCCGGGACACGGGCCAGATCCTCGCCCACGATTTCCACCACCCCTTCCTGGGGCAGGCAGATCCCGGCCAGCAGGTTCAGAAGCGTGGTCTTGCCGCTGCCGCTGGGGCCGTGGACGAACAGCCGTTCGCCGGGCCGGGCCGCGAATTCCGCGAGGTCCAAGACCAACGGCGCCCCGGTGCGCCAGCGGAAGCGGACGCCGGACAGGCGGATCGCGTTGCCGTTCATGCTTGTGCCGTTCCCTCCGGGCGTGAATTCAGACCGTTTAGAAGGTCAGGCGCGCGCGCTCCGCTGTCAACTCCTGGGCTCCCTGGCCCTTCGCCGTGATGGTCCGTACCTCAAGTTCGCGGGCCGCCGGAAAGGCGGTGAAATAGCCCAGGTCGACATGGCTCAGCGCCGCCGGATCGGCGCATTGGAAATGGTAATGAGCACGGAATTCCGCATGTCCCTCGGCCTCATGGTCATGTCCCTTATCGTGGTCGTGCTTCTTTTCATGGTCATGTCCCTTACCGTGGTCATGCCCCTTCTCATGGTCATGCGCGTCGTCCAACAGGGCGGAATGGACCTCCGCTTCCTCTAGTCGGCAATCGGCCTTGGGCGGGAAGCGGAACAGGCCGGCCCCGTCTTTCAGACGGGCCGCGGCGGCGGCCAGGGCGGCGCGGTCAGCCTCCGTTTCCGCCGCATGCTCGAACCCGACGATGTCCGCCCCCGGCGCCGTGATCTCAATTTCGACCGTGTTGCCTTCCACCGCCAGGCTCAACTGCCCGACGCCGTGTTCATGGGCGCCGTGTTCGCGTTCGGCCGACGCTGCCGGACCGGCAGCAACGAACAGCCCCGCCAGCAACGTCGCTGAAACAAAAAACCCGGCACACGGGACCGGCAGCAAGGACATCGGCTTCATGAGAGCTCCTTTGGGCGTGAGGTAAAGCAGGCAATTTGTAATGTTATATGATAACATTTTTTATATGACAATCGCTCTTTACCCCGATCATCCGGTTATTCAGTCGTGAAAGTGGCGGGCGGCCGGCACGGCCTATTTTTCCGTATAGGGCTCAACCCGTGTGCCCTGGATCGTGTAGCCGGCTTCGACATCGGCATCGCCGTCAACCAACGTGAGCGCACGCTTACTCCGCTTCACGGTCATCCGTCCGGTGACCCAGACGGGCTCATACAGTTCCTTGGCGGCGTAGGATTGGTTCAGATGCACCACCACCGTCTGATTTATGGGCGGCGGCGGGACGTGGATACAGGCCCCGACATAAGGCACCAACAGGAATTCCTTGACCGACGTGCCCTCGAACTCCAGCGGCAGGACATAGCCCGGCAGGCGCACCAACTGGCCGTCCAGATCATGCGCCAGTTCACTATTCCGCGCCGCGACCTCGGATTGCATCTTCTGCACCAGGCCGACCATGCGGTCGACGTCGATGCCTTCCTGGCGCAGCTTGAATTCGATCTCCCGCGCATCCTCGAACATGGGGTGCACTTCATTCATTAGGCCCGCGGCGACTTGGGCGCGGATGGTCGCCAACATCTCCAGTTCGACCTGCTGATCGATCGGCAGGTACTGATAGGGATTGTCGACCGGCGGACCTTGGGGAATCAGGCCCTCCCAAGTCAGAACCTTGGGCGTTTCCGCCGCCGACAACGGCGCGGCCACAACCAGCAACAGGCACAGCGACGATATCAGATGGAACAGGCGCGGCATGGGAACCCTCAAGCTGCGGGATGCTCGCCGCAGCTTAGACTCGCCCCGCCACCATCGCAATCGGCGTTGGACAAAGCTTGATGCCGTTCAGGAAATCGCCCGCACCCGCGTCGGCGGGAAGCGGACGGTGATGGTCGTGCCACGGGATTCGACGCTTTCGATGCCCAGCGACGCCTGATGCAGATCGGCCAGGATGCGCACCAGGGACAGGCCCAGACCCGATCCCTGCTGGCCCTTGACCAAGTGGTTGCCGCGGATCTGGGTATAGGGTTCAAACACGTCGTCGAGGGCGTCCTGCGGAATGCCGATGCCCGTGTCCGACACACGAATGACGATGCCGCCGACCCGGTCCGTGCGCGCCGCGAGCGTGATATGCCCGCGCTTGGGCGTGAACTTGACCGCGTTGGACAGCAGGTTGACGACGATCTGGCGAACCCTGCCGGGATCGCAGTAAAGCCCCGGCAGGTCCGGCGGCGTTTCGATCCTGATGTCGATGCCATTCGCTTCGGCCTGGTTCTGCATCAGGCGCCGGCAATCGTCCAGGATCACCGGCACGGGGGACCAGGATTCCCGCATCTCGATGCGTCCGGCCTCGATCTTCGCGACATCCAGCAGGTCGTTGACGATGTCCAACATATGCGCGCTGGTGGCCCGGATATCGGTCAGGTATTCGGCGTACTTGGGGCTACCCAACTCGCCATAAGGTTCCTGCCGCACCAGATCGGCAAAGCCGACCACGGCATTCAAGGGCGTGCGCAGTTCGTGGGTCACGCGGGCCAGGAACTCGGTCTTGCGCTGGTCGTTGATTTCCGCCTGCTCCTTACCCTTCAGCAATTCCAGATTGACGGCGCGCAGGCCCGCAAGCTCACGGCGAAGCTGTAGAATTTCCATCTGCAGCTTGGTTTTGCCCTTGTCGCGGCGGCGCTTATACCCACGCAACAGCCACACGACGGGCATAACCGGCAGAAGGAGAAGCCCTTTGAGTGTCGGCTTCCCGGGCGCACGGTAATGCCGGGCCATCGGCTGTCTGGCACCATAGGGCAGGTCTGAATAATTCTGGGGCATGGTGGCTGTCATCTTTCGTTCAATCACCGCAGTCCGGTCCCCGAATCGTTTTTGTTGCGTCTTTCATAATGTTCGTATTAATTGAAGAGAACGGCAATATTTTTTATTTAAAGTAGTTTTTAGTCAAATAAGTCTAAAATTTTACCCATCGCGAATTTTCCCGCGTTTCCGCCTTCCGCCGTTCGCATCGCGGAATGAAATGGCGTTTCTTGACGGAATGGGGTTCGTCCTTTAAATCCAGCGGATCATTTCTCGCACTGCAGCAATCAAGGCCGGGGGTCCGCCGGGACTCCACGAGCGGCCGAATAAGAAGGTTTAGCCATGAAAATCCTGGTCGGCGTCAAGCGCGTGATCGACGCCTATGTGAAGGTTCGCGTCAAATCGGACCACACGGGTGTTGAAACCCAGAACGTGAAAATGTCCATGAACCCGTTCGACGAAATCGCCGTCGAAGAAGGCGTGCGCCTGCGCGAAGCCGGCACCGCTGACGAACTGATCGCCGTGTCGATCGGCCCGGATCAGGCTCAGGAGACCATCCGCACGGCACTCGCCATGGGTGCCGACCGCGGCATTCACGTGGTCGCCGATGGCCGGGTCGAGCCGCTGGCCATCGCCAAGATCTTCAAGGAACTGATCGCCCGCGAAAACCCGGACGTGGTGATCCTGGGCAAGCAGGCCATCGACGACGACAACAACCAGGTCGGCCAAATGCTGGCCGCCCTCATGGGCTGGTCGCAGGGCACCTTCGCGTCGAAGATCGAACTGGGCGCCGGACAGGCCAAGGTCACCCGTGAAATCGACGGCGGGCTGGAAACCCTGGACCTCAAGCTGCCGGCCGTGCTGACCACGGACCTGCGCTTGAACGAGCCGCGCTACGCCTCCCTGCCCAACATCATGAAGGCCAAGAAGAAAGAGATCGCCAAGCTGACGGCGGACGAACTGGGCGTCGACACGGCGCCCCGGGTCGAAATCCTGAAAGTGACCGAGCCGCCCGCCCGTCAGGCCGGCGTGAAGGTCGAAAGCGCGGCCGAACTGGTCGAGAAACTTAAGAACGAAGCGAAGGTGATCTGATCATGGCTGTCCTGGTTTATGCGGAACACGACAACGCGGCCCTGAAGGCAGCAACCCTCAACGCCGTCGCCGCCGCCAAGCAACTGGGCGACGTCACCGTCCTGGTCGCCGGATCGGGCTGCCGCGCGGTCGCCGAGGCCGCCGCCAAGATCGACGGCGTGGCCAAGGTGCTGATCGCCGACGACGCGGCCTATGCCAACGAAATCGCCGAGAACGTGGCCCCCCTGATCGCCAAGCTGGCGGACGGTTTCGACCATATCCTGGCCGCCGCCACCACCAGCGGCAAGAACGTCATGCCGCGGGTCGCGGCCCTGCTCGACGTGCAGCAGATTTCCGATATCTCCGCCGTCGAAGGCCCCGATACCTTCATTCGTCCGATCTATGCCGGCAACGCGCTCGCGACCGTCAAGACCTCGGACGCCAAGAAGGTTCTGACCGTGCGCGCCACGGGCTTCGACGCGGCCAACGCCGAGGGCGGTTCCGCCGCCATCGAGGACGTCGCCGGTGAAGGGGCGAGCGACCTCGCGACCTTCTCGGGCCAGGAACTGACCAAGTCCGAACGTCCGGAACTGACCAGCGCCAAGGTCATCATCTCGGGCGGGCGCGGCATGCAGTCGGGCGACAACTTCCACCTGCTGGAAGAGGTCGCGGACATCCTGGGTGCGGCCGTGGGGGCGTCCCGCGCCGCCGTCGACGCGGGCTTCGTGCCCAACGACTATCAGGTCGGACAGACCGGCAAGGTCGTGGCGCCGGAACTGTACATCGCCGTCGGCATTTCGGGCGCTATCCAGCACCTGGCCGGGATGAAGGATTCCAAGGTCATCGTCGCCATCAACAAGGACGAGGAAGCACCGATCTTCCAGGTCGCCGATTACGGCCTGGTCGCAGATCTGTTCACCGCCGTCCCGGAACTGAAGGCCGCCCTGTCTGACTGACGCCGCCCATCCCTCTTTGACCGACACGACCCGGCGTTCGCTGGCGCTGGGAATCCTGTGCATGGCCGGGTCGGTCGGGGCGCTGGCGAGCATGCAGATGTTCGTCAAGCTGGCCGGCCCCGAATATTCGCCGTTTCAGGCCGTGTTCTTCCGCAACGCCATCGCCACGATCATGGTGGTGCCGCTGATCTTCTATGCCGCCGGGCCGACATCGTTCCGCACCACGCGGCCGCTCGGCCATTTCGTGCGCGCGCTGTTCGGCGTGGTCGGCAATGCCAGCTTCTTTTACGCCTATTCGACAATTCCCATGAGCGACGGCATGTCGATCGCCATGTCGGTGCCCATCTTCACGACCCTGCTGGCGATTCCATTCCTGGGTGAAAAGGTCGGCCTGCGCCGCTGGGTCGCCATCGCCATCGGCTTCATCGGCGTGATGATCGCCCTCGACCCCACGGGGAACTTTCAGGTCGGTGCCCTCTTTGCCCTGTTCGGCACCCTGTGCTGGGCCGCCAGCCTGATCCTGATCAAGCAGCTATCGGCCACGGAAACGCCCTATCTGATCGTGTTCTATTACATGATCACGGGCGTCGCCGTGTCGCTGCTGGTCCTGCCCTTTGTCTGGATCACGCCGACGACGGAGCATCTGATCTTCTACATCTGCGCCGGGCTGGTCGGTGGGCTGGGGCAGATTCTCATGACCTTCGCCATGAAGTTCGCGCCGGCCGCCGTGGTCACGCCCTTCGAATACACGGCGATCTGCTGGGCCGTGCTGTTCGACCTGTTGATCTGGAATGTCCTGCCCGACCTGACCACGGTCCTGGGGGCGGGCATCGTCATCGCCACGGGCCTGTATATCTGGCACCGCGAGACCCGCGTTCGCCCCACAAAGTGACATTCATATATTTGAATGTGTTTTACGGCGAACAGCTATGATAAACCTGTTCCATGACCCCCTTTGATCCCATTCCCGCCCTTGCCGGCGGCGTCCTGATTGGCTTGGGCGCGGTGATTCTGGCCCTGTTCAACGGCCGAGTTGCGGGGATCAGCGGCATCCTGGGCGGCCTGCTGGACGGCGAGCGCGCGAACCTGGCTTGGCGCGCTGCCTTCATCGCCGGATTGGTCGGCGCCGGATTTCTCGGCCTGAAGCTGGTTTCCCCCGACGTCATGATCGCCGCCGACTGGCCCATCCTAATCATCGGGGGATTGCTGGTCGGCATCGGTACGCGGCTTGGCAGCGGCTGCACCAGCGGCCACGGCGTGTGCGGCATGGCGCGGGGATCGATCCGATCCATCGCCGCGACAGCGGTCTATATCTCCGTGGCCGTGGCGACCGTGTTCGTCACCCGCCACCTGATCGGCGGATGAAGGCCATGGCGCGCCTGCTTGTCAGCCTGATCGCGGGGGGCCTGTTCGGCGCCGGCCTGATTATCTCGCAAATGGTCAACCCGGCCCGCGTGCTGGGCTTTCTCGATGTCGCGGGAACTTGGGATCCGACCCTCGCGTTCGTCCTGGCGGGCGCGCTCGCCGTTTCCGTTCCCGGCCACTGGTTGGTTCGTCGCATCGGGACGCCGGTCCTCGACCGCAAAAGCCACCTGCCCCCGCCGGGCCGCCCGGACCGTCGCCTGATCGCGGGCGCCGTGCTGTTCGGGATCGGCTGGGGCCTTGTCGGCTTCTGTCCGGGGCCGGCCCTGGCCGCCCTCGGCACGGGTGAA
>CEQK01036405.1_pt1 | contig 27015 bp, 11 predicted proteins | sample 531051 | NCBI WGS metagenome assembly CEQK01 (sample SAMEA2621229, study PRJEB7988) | marine metagenome | biome: marine biome (ENVO:00000447); feature: deep chlorophyll maximum layer (ENVO:xxxxxxxx); material: "saline water (ENVO:00002010), including plankton (ENVO:xxxxxxxx)" | depth 150 m
GAGACTATAGAAGAACCTGTAGTTGAAGAAACGGTTATTATGGAAGAACCAGTGGTTGAAACTCCTAAGGTAAAAAAAGAAGCTAAACCCGAACCAAAAAAAGATACTTGGAAGTATAAAGATAGAATCTATTACTTAAATGGTAGAAAAAAACCTTTAACGTATATTATTAAAGCTAGTGGTATATATTATTGGGACGAGGAAAAGGGATACGAAAGAGAGTTAAAGTACTGCTCTAATCAAAGAACATGTTTTGTTGATGAAATGAAAGGTGATCAAAGGCAAGAGCATATTGTTTTTAGATCTGGTGCATTACACGTTCCTAAATCTAAAACAGTTTTACAAAAACTATTATCACTGTACCATCCACATAGAGATAAACTTTACAGAGAATGGAAGCCTGAAGTTAAAGCTATGAATGAGATTGACGTTCTTGAATTAGAAATAAAAGCATTAAATGCTGCTCAAGCATTGGATATTGATATGGCTGAAGCTGTTATGAGAGTGGAAATGGGTTCTAAGGTATCAGAGATTAGTTCTAAAGAGTTAAAACGTGACTTACTAATATATGCTAAGAAAAATCCTAAAATATTCTTAGACTTAGTTAATGATGAAAATGTAATGCTTAGAAACTTCGGTATTAAAGCTACTGAAATGGGGATATTAAAATTATCGTCAGATCAACGAACATTTAGTTGGGGTTCTAATGATAGAAAACTAATGAATGTTCCATTTGATGAACGCATCCATACTCAGCATTAGCTGCTTGGTTTAAAACTGATGAAGGAATGGAAATATATTCAAATATAGAAAAAAGATTAAACTAATAATCCTTTTAACTAATATTAATAGCCACTCATTATGGGTGGCTATTTTTATTTAAGTGCTAACCTTTCTACTTATTATGTAACTATAATATAGTAAAATATATTTATAAAACAAGTAAGATGATTAAGATAGATGACGTATATCAAAAGGTGTTAGTTTTAGCTAATAGAGAACAGAGAGGTTACTTAACGCCTCAAGAGTTTAATCTAATAGCTGATAAAGCTCAACTTGATATACTTGGTAATTATTTCCATGATATTAAAACAGCTCATTTAAAACCTAAAAATCAATCAGGTTTTGGAGATGAAATGGATATGTTATCTGAAAAACTACAGCCCTTTCGCAAAACAACTACAACTACGCTAAACCCAGACGCGAATAATGATGATGCTATTTCTCCAACACTAGCTCTTCCAAATGATTTATATGCTATAGAAAGCATACACAGAAACGAAGGTGAGATTTTTGAATTAAGTAAAAAAGAAATACTATTAACTGAAAATCACCCGTTAACAAAAGCAACAATTAATAGAACTGTTTACGTTAGAGAAGGTGCTGGTAGTGTAACACTGTATCCAACCCCAGTAGCAACTCAAGCTGTAGTTAATTTAGGCGTTGTTACACAAGGAGTTAACTTTACTGTTAATTACTTTAAAAAACCCGAGCTACCAAAATGGGGTTACGTAGTTGTTAATGAGAAAGCATTATATAGCTCAACAAATAGCACTGATTTTGAATTACATGCTTCAGAAGAAGAAACTTTAGTTACTAGAATATTAGAGTTAGCTGGTATAGTTATAAATAGACCAGATTTACAACAAGCTGCTATGGTTGATAAGCAAATGACTAAACAAGAACAAAATAATTAATTATGGGACTATTAGACAACCTAAATCAATCCACATATTATAACACAACGTCCGTTAAAGGTACATATCAATTCACAACAATGGATAATATCATTACCGCATTTATGATAGCTTATGTTGGTGAAGACAAGATAATACCAAAGGTAAATAGAACAGATGTACAGTTTCATGCTATGCGTGCTATACAAGAGTTGTCTTATGATGTATTTAAATCAATCAAGTCTCAGGAGATAGAAGTAACAAATACTCTAAGAATGCCTCTACCGCATGATTATGTTAACTACGTGAAAGTAGTTAGATCAGATAGCAATGGTATAGAAAGAATATTATATCCTACAAATAAAACTTCAAATCCATTCCCTATAGAACAACAAACCACCCTTGGAGTTACTACATATAGTATTGGTGACAGTGGGTTAAACGAACAAGATGACGATGGTGTAGCGGCTGTAAATCCGTTTCTTGAAAATGATAATGCACCATTTAGTAGTGACACTCTTAAAAATTACCAAAATCAAACACCTTCAGATGCTTATAGTGACGATACGACTGACATTGAAATAGATAGTAGAGGAAGAAGGTATGGTTTAGATCCACAACACACTCAGGCTAACGGTACGTTTTTTATAGATAATAGAACTGGAACTATTCACTTTGGATCATCATTAGCTGGAGAAACAATAATATTAAAGTATGTTAGTGATGGACTTGGAACTGATGAAGAAATGGTTGTACATAAATTTTGTGAAGAAGCTGTTTACAAACATATAGCTTATGCTATTTTATCTACAAGATCCAACATACCAGAATACATAGTTGCTAGATATAGAAAAGAACGATTTGCTGAAACTAGAAAAGCGAAAATTAGATTATCAAATATTAAAATAGAAGAGTTTACTCAAGTTCTTAAGGGTTTAAGTAAACCAATAAAATAATATTATGCCAGAAATTAAACACACTTTTATAGGCGGTAAAATGAACAAAGATCTCGATGAGAGAATTGTTCCAAACGGTGAGTATAGAGACGCTAAAAATATTCAGGTTAGAACAACAGATGGGGATGCTGCTGGTACTGTTCAAGGTATAAAAGGTAACTCAAATATAGGTGTTTTTAGTGAATACGTGGGGCTTCCAGGTACAAATCTTTTCACACAAACAGTAGGTAGTGTTGTTGATGAAAAAAACGATAATATATATTTTTTCATGGCAGCACCAAGTGTTGGTACTATATCTTTAAGTAGTATAACTTCTTTAACTGAAGATAAAACAAGGGTGTTTACAGATGGTATAGTAGAGCAGAATGTTGATGGAACAACAACTCCAGTAATTATTGATGAGCACACGTTGATTACTTCAGTTCAAAATGCTTTCACAGCTAGTAGTTCAATAACTGGATATAACACTGAAGGTGATTTGTGGCAAGAAATAAAAATAACAGATATTGTTCTTAAGGAAAAAATAAGGCCTGGAATGAAGATGGAGATTTTTAACGCTGAAGGAGTCAATCAAACCCCTGGAGCTTTTGTTAAGAGTGTATATGTTAATACTACTAATGATACTGTAATTACTTTACATACGGGTTATGATAGTGATGTTAGTACGCTAATTACTGATAATACTGGGTGGGTTAAATTTTCAAGCCCACGAGTTTTAAATTTTAATTACGATTCACAGATAACAGCAATAAATATTATTGATAATCTACTTATATGGACTGATGGTGATAGTGAGCCAAAAAAAATAAATATAGATAGATGTAAAGCTGGTACACCTGCTTTTGTAGCTGATGAACATGTTATTAATGGTGATTTTTCAGAAGACATAACGCTGAACACTAATAACGATCCCTTAGTGGGTTGGGCTACAACAAATGCTGTAAACTTAGGTGGAGAAACTGTCCCATCTGTGGGTGTCTACACAAATAGCGACGGAGTAAATGTTTTAACGCTAGTAGGACTACAACATTGGAATCCTGTTTATGACGATAATAACGGTGAGGTAAGACAAAATGTAACAGGTTTAATACCTGGTGATACTTATGAATTTTCTTTTGACTATGTAATTACAGCAGGTACGCTAACCTCCGACTTAAATAACGCTATCGATATAAACACTTCTCTCACTGGATCTGGTACTCATACTGAGTCATTTGTAGCAACCACAGATACTTTAGATATTATATTTTACGGAACAAATGCCACATTACCAGCGGATGGTGCTGTTTACGGAAATGTATTTAACGTCTCTCTTTTAAATACTGGAACAACCACATATTCACATACAAAATTATTTGTAAGCGATCCAACGGACATAGACTCTGATGAATACATACCAATAACAGAACTAGAGGTTTACGACTTTGAAGGAGATAAAATTGATGATAGTATAAAAGAAGAACATATAACTGTTATAAAGAAAGCACCACTTGTCGCACCATCAATAATACTAAATGAAACAGATAGAGGTCAAGGAGCGGCAACTGTAAATATAACTGGTTGTCCTTTTATTTCATCTACACCACAATCTTCAACAAGTGGATTAAATGTAAATGATATACGTATATTTACTAGTGATAATCTTGATTCTACTATTTTTAGAGTAAACGATATTTTATACTTTGATTCTTCTTACTTAGAATATAACGACGACCAATCAACAGTTTTGTTAGAGGTAGATCTTAGGATTACATGTAGATTTATGTCTTATTTAGACGATGATCAGAATGAGGTTTACGAAGCCACTAATACAATTAAGGTGGAGATTTCTAGCTTTCCAACAGAGTATTTAGATCACACAGTCACAGATTGGAGTGTGTCACTAAAGCAAAAAGAACCACTATATGAATTAAAGCTAGGTAGATTTGCATATAGATATGTATATGAAGACGGGGAGTACTCTACTTTTAGTCCTTGGTCTGAATTAGCTTTTTTACCTGGGTTTTTTGAATATGAATCTAGAGGTGGTCATAATGCTGGAATGAAAAATAATGTTAGGGAGATTATTATAAAAGATTTTGTTCCTTTTAAAACTAAACCTTTAGACGTAAAAAGTATTGACATACTATATAAGGCAACAAATTCAGCTAGTTGTTATGTTGTGAAAACAATATCTAGAGGTGTTGACGCAGAGTGGGAGTTGTTTTCACCTAACACCAACGATGTTACTGGAAACTTATCTGGACAACTACATATAACATCTGAAGCTATTCACACTATTATATCAGACGATCAAATATTAAGAACATGGGATAACGTACCAAGATATGCTAGTAGTCAAGAGATAACAGGTAATAGATTATTATTTGGTAACTATGTCCAGGGTTATGATGTACAACTACCAGTTGGTTTAACTCAAGAGATTATTAGCGAAGAAATAACTAGTATAAAATATCCAAACAAATCTATTAAATCCATGAGAGACTACAAGTGGGGAATGGTGTTTGGGGATAAGTATGGTAGAGAAACACCTGTTTTCACGTCTGGTTATACATCTGGATATTTAGATACTTATTCTAGTTTAACGGGAGATATATCTTTAAACAAAGAGTTTTGTAATACTAAAAACTACTTTAGATTAAAACAAACATGGGATAATCCAATAAATTTAAACAATGCCCCACCTGACTGGGCTGACTATGTTAAGTTTTATGTTAAAGAAACATCTAACGAGTATTACAATTTAGTACTAAATGGTTGGTATTATGCTGATGATATAGAGGATACAGTGTGGTTATCATTTCAATCAACAGACAGAAATAAAGTTGACGAAGAAACATACTTGATACTAAAAAGTGTAAATGGAGAAGCGAAACCAGTTAAGGAAAACTCTAAATATAAAATAATATCAATATCAAATAGTGCTCCAGATTATATAAAAACAAAACACCTTGATATAGGTAATGTTCAAATAACACCAGGTGACGGAGCAACTGGGACTACAATATGGTCATCTGGTAACGGTGTTGATGTTACAAATACTATTCCAGATAACTTAATAACACCAGGTAATAAAGGTAGAATGTTCTCTATTGATACTAATGTTTGGGGAGGTATTTTTGGTATGGGTGCAAACAATATTGACGATAGACCTAGATCAATGAGTGCGTCTAAACTTAGTTTTAGAGTTCGTGGTACAGCAGGTAATGTTAGAAAATATACTAGATGGATCGAGATAACTAACTACAAACATGCTGGATCTACTGGTTTAAGTAATAGTACATCGAGCTCTGATTACTTTGACATATATTATGCTGAGGACATTGGGGATGAAGCAAACATGGTGCAAAGATTTCTAAATGATACATCTTTAGATTATACAGGAAGTGTAACTAATTTGACTTATCATTTTGAATTCAAAGAAGAGATTATTGAAAACACTCCAGAATTTGATGGAAGATTTTTTGTTAAAATTGAGATAGATCCTTCGCTTCGAAAAAATGTACTAAAAGAAGCAGTTACAACTGAACAATACGTTACTATAGGATCTTTTAATGTAGATTACATTGAAAGTGAGTCCACTACTTCTGCTCAATTACTTCAAGATGGCGTACAGTCAACTTGGGCTTGGGGACAGGGTGATGGTTGGTGGTATAATGCTTTTAACGAAGTAGATCAATGGACTAGTTTCTCAAACGGTGGTTCACCATATGCTTGGGATGGAAACCAGGGTCCCTCAAGTTTATCAGGACAATTATCAACTGGTGGGGTATATGCTGACTCTTATTACGCATTTTCAGGATTAACGTTCTGGCAGGGTATGTTAAATGGTGGTGAAGGTAATCAAACGTGGTTAATGAATGATGATGGTTCATGGGAATATTATTATTGGGATGCTCCTAATATAATAATGATAGTCCCACAAGAACAAGCGATTTCTAGTGCTAATACTGATTTAAACGCTACAGCTGGAGGAAATTCCGTAAGTGGATTAGGTGGTGGATTTGCGTGGTACTGTTGGGACGCTCAAACAAAGAGTTTTTGGTCTTCAAGAAAAGCTAGTAGAGCTAGTAGACCTTTTATTGATGCCGCTGCAATAGCAGGTACTAGACAAGGAAGTTACGTTGATTATGATGACTATCCACAATTTAGAACTATGACTATAGGTACCGCTGCTAATCAAAGACCAACTGGTTTAGATGATGGTCAATTGACCAATCAAATAATGACAAACAATGGATTAACCTCCACAACACCTACCGCTGGTACCTTAGGTAGAATGTGTTTAGCTGTAACAGGGTACGCTTCTTACGCCTCAATGAATACCGCTGACAGACAGTTCATGGAGAAAATGAAAACAACAGGTACTATTTTTAGGTTTACTGGCGATCCCGACAACATATATAGAGTTTTAATGGCGGAAGACTACGTGGATGCGGCGAATGACATGGACTGGTACAGTACTTACGACCATATAGAGGTTAGTCAATATGGTGGAAACAATATTAGATTAGGTTTTAGAATTAATTTTAGAAAGGTTGATGAAAGTACTAATGTTACTCATGATGGAATTGATGTTAGTAGCTTTGATCCAAGGGGAACAGTTAGACATGATGGTACAGCATCTACGGGTATTGAAATACTTAGGCACACGAGAATAGGTGGTGGTCAAGTAATAGTGTTAAGTGATATGGCTGTTTTTGAGACAGAACCAAAAGAAGACACAGATTTAGATATATATTATGAGGGATCTAGCTCGCTACCACTAGTATTAAATGAGGAAAATATAAATAATTTTGTACCAATGAAGTGTGGTATTTCTATTGAGAGACCAGACCAAGACACGATAAAAAATATTACTTTACCTCTAGCTCAATCTCTTGACATTATTAACAACCCAACAAATATAGTTTCTAATATAATAGCAAAACCTCGCTTATTTAATACAGATTCAGTTTTACCATCAGATATAAATGGAGAATCTCCTCGTGGTATTGGAGACCCAATAGTGCATATAACAAATATAGATGGAGCAGGTACGGAGGTTGATCAAAGTAATGGTATATATGTAGGTGATTATATTGTTTTTCATCATAAAAATGGAACTAGAACTAGATCAAAAATAACTGGGTTTTATGAAAAAATAACCACAACAAATACTGATGGTGATATTATAGGGACTAGATTTTCTCCGATTCATTCTCACGTTGGATCAATACAAGCTAATCCAAATGTTGATGGTTGGCCAAGTAATGTTGTAACGAGTGGAGATAATGATTGGGATTTTGCCGCTGGTAACTACATAAATACAATAACAATATTTGAAGACGAAATAGATGGAAATGTTTCAGGAACCGCACCCTTAGAGGTTGGTATGCAGATGGTTGGTTACGTGGAAATAGATGCTGACACTGGAGATGAAGTTACAGATGGTTTAACAGGTATAGCTCCACCAGGAATTGTAGTAGAAGAAATACTACCTCCAGATGACAACGGCGATTACATTAAGATTAAAGTAACCAGCGCTACAGACACACCGTTTTACTGGACGAAATCAGATGGTACTTTGCAAACTTGGGAAGATTTTAATAGCGCCACTGGAGCCAATCAAATGGGTAGAAAATTTAAAGTCGAATTTATACATCCACCAACTGGTTATTACTCTATTGATAAAAATGCGTGGAAATATCAGGTTGACTTAGATTGGTTTAATTGTTATTCATATGGTAATGGTGTAGAATCAGATAGAATTAGAGATACATTTAATGCTCCACAAATAGATAACGGGGTTAGGGTTTCATCCACGTTCTCTGGTTATAGAAAAGAAAACAAGACTAGTGGGTTGATATACTCCGGAATATACAATTCTACATCAGAGGTGAATAATTTAAATGAGTTCAACATGTCTCAGAAGATAACTAAAGATTTAAATCCATCTTATGGTTCTATACAAAGGTTAAAAACTAGAGACACAGATGTTGTTGTTTTTACTGAAGATAAAATATTAAAAGTTTTATCAAATAAAGATGCTTTGTATAATGCTGACGGAAACCCTCAGTTAACTGCTACTGAAATGGTATTAGGACAAGCTGTACCATTTGTTGGTGATTATGGAATATCTAAAAACCCAGAGTCATTAGCTTGGGATCAATACAGAATGTATTTCACAGATAAACAAAGAGGTGCTGTGTTAAGGTTATCAAGAGATGGCTTAACACCTATATCAAACGTGGGAATGAAAACGTGGTTTAGAGATAATTTAAAACTAGCCGATAGGGCTTTAGGCACCTTTGACGCAGTTAGTGGAGAATATAATTTAACACTAACTAAAACCGGTGGAGATTCTAATTATGATACAACAATATCTTTTAGTGAAGAATCTAAGGGATGGGTTAGTTTTAAATCATTTATTCCTTTAAATGGTGGATCAGTTAGTGGTTCTTATATAACATCTAACATGTATGTTATGTGGAAACACTATTTTTCTACTTCCTATAATACGTTTTATGCAAACTCATATGAATCATCTATTTCAGTTTTATTTAATGACTCACCTGGCACAATTAAATCTTTCAACTCTATCAACTATGAAGGTTCTCAAGCTAAAGTTGTTCAAAATACCACTGATACGAACGAGTTTTATAATTTAGACAGTAAAACAGGTTGGTATGTAAACTCTATAGAAACTGACAAACAAAGTGGTACTGTTCCTGAATTCATAGAAAAAGAAGGTAAATGGTTTAATAAAATAAATGGTGTAGAAACTACTTTAAGCAACTTAGATACAAGTGAGTTTACAGTCCAAGGTGTTGGAGAGCCATATAGTGTATCATCAATATATTACCAAGGAGACACTACAACTGGTGGTGGATCAACGGTAGGAGGATAAAATAATTTTTAAATGAATTTTTCAATAGACATAATAGATATTATTAATAATAATTCTGGTGATATAACCTTCACTGTGAAACCCCCTTATAGACTAACTTCGTCTGTAAAATATGGTGGTACTAAACAAGAGCAGAAAATCTATAATATAATTGGGTTTAAAAAAACAAAAGGTAGAACAACGGTGGCAACCATTGAAATAGCAACACTGTCACAAAATCCTAGACGATTTTTTAAAAACAAACCATCTTTAAATTCTAATAGTAATATTACTTTAAAATGGATAAGTACTAAAAACACAAAAGTAGATAGTGGAGATAGACATCATAGGGAAAATAACTACCCAATATTATACACTTTTGACTTAATTTATAATGTTACTAAATCAACTAGCAAGCAGAGCGGCGTTACAGCTAATTTAATATATAAAGACCTTCCCCAACCTAAGCCAATATTTTCTCAGGGAAACACTGGTAATACAATTGTTGATATAGATTATGGAGCAAGTATTATTAATAAAAATGGTGAATCAAAAGTGATTAAACTAATTGGAACACCAGGTGTTGAGGGTAGATTGTCAATAACAGATGAAGTGGGTAACAATGTTTTATCAACAAACGCTATATTAAAGCACCCAGGGTACTCATTTTCACCTGTGCCAACTAGTGTTGTTTATGATAGTGAAGGTAAAGAAACATTAGCTTTAAGGTGGAAAATACCATTTGATGGTATTTTTAAAATAAACATAGATTTTCCAAGTGTTATTTCTAGGTCAACAGCTGTTAACGGGTCTATGGCAGCTAGTGGTACTGATAAGATAAAGTTTGATAATTTAAGTAATGTTGAGGCTGGTGATAGAGTAATTTTAGTTTCTGCTCCCGATGAAACAACATCAATAGTTGTGACACATCTTAATCCTGACGGTGATGACGAAAACGAGTGTACAGTTGCTCCAAATTTAACAGCTGCTGACAATGCTGAAGTTCAATTTAAAAGATCTAAAAAATATACCATAAGATTACACAATGATGAATTTAGAGATGTACTTCTTTATAGTAGTAAAATGTTAACAAAATTAAAAAGTGGATGTGTTATAAATCAATATATAGATCCAGTATTAACATTAAAAGCGTCAGGAAGTACTTCTTATACTATAACTCAATTCAACGGTGTTGCAACATCGTTAGGTTCAGGAGCAGCTCATTATCACGAGAAAAAATATGCTGGTATAGCTTCTATTAGTTCTGATGAAGCAACTAAAAGAAACCCATCTATTATAAAGTCTGTTGATTTTAGTTATCTACTAACAGCCTCAGGTGGTAAGGATTTTGAAATTATAAAAACACCTAGATTTCTCGCGAATACTCCACCTGAGTTTGGAGCTGATGGGAAGTACACAAATGGGTCAAACTGGACCAACACTATACCAAGTCTCAATGGTGGTATGGAAGTTGATATAACAAATATAACCCTAGGAGCTGAAGGTAGTAACACAATATTAATATCTGGTACGTTAAATATAATCAAATGGGGTATTGAAGACGTGACCATGGAAATAGATTTTGATAAAATATTTAATTATACATCATAGATTATGGCTTATATAGATTTAACTTTTGACGAAATAAATAACTCAATGGAGGTGGGAGATGTTGTATATTACACTAATACTACTACGTCTGATGGATTTGAGGTGTCTAGTAATACAATTGTACAAGTCGGCACTATTGAAAGTATAACAACTGACACAAATCAGTATTTGAATGATGGTGAAACTGACAATCCAACTTATAATAAAAAAATTGTAGTGGTTGATTGCGAATCTGATTTAACTCCTCCAACAACAAATGATTTTATTTTCTTTAGTAAAAACAACGTTATTAATGTATCTGCTGTAAAAGGTTATTATAGTTTAATTGAGTTTAAAAACAATAGTACGTCAGCTACTGAAATGTTTTCTGTTGGATGCGACATATCTGAAAGTAGTAAATAATTAGCAAAAAATGTAACTATATTCATAGTTAAATTAAATATAATATGAATAATAGTAAATTAATTTCGAGGAAATTAAAAGAAAGTGATTGGGATACTTTAAAACAGTGGTGGGATTATTGGCCTAGGGTAGAAGCACCAGACAAAGGTTTTTTACCAGACAACGGTACTGGTGGTTTAATGATCGAAGACAACGGCATACCTGTTATTGCTGGTTTTATTTATCAAACTAACTCTAATGCTGCTATGTTAGAATACGTAATATCAAATCCTAAATACAGAGGTAGAGACAAGAGAGATGCTGCATTAGAAAAATTAATAATTTCACTACAAGTTGTGGCTGAAAATTTAGGATTTAAAAACATGTTTACTATGGTGAGGAGTAAAAAATTTATTAACTTAAGAGGTAAGTTTGGTGGGATAATAGATCCTAGACCAAACTATACTATTATTAAAGCATTATAATATGGGGTTTTATCCAGGAGGAAATCAAAGACAATCTACGCAAGACCTACATGGTATGGACTACGTAAGAGATCTATTTAAACAAGCGGAGAACGTTAAAAATTGGAGAGAGAGAAAGATGTTGAAGACACAAGCTCAGGCAGAACTTGCGGATTTTGAATTCAAGCGATTTAAAAACGTTTATTCAAACATAAGGATTTCAAATCCATATAGAGATATGGAGAATGAGTTTGAGGATTTAACTATAAACCAACCAAGAGCTAATTTTGAAAGAGCCACACTACAACAAAGCCAGTCAAACATATTAAATACATTACGTAGAAGTACTGGCGCAGCTAATATATCTAGTGTAGCACAATCTTTGGTTGAACAAGGAAAAATAGCTAAACAAAGATCAGTTGCTGATATTAACCAACAGGTTAATAAAAACATGTTAACATCTGCATCACAACAAATGGAGTTAGAAAGATTAGCTTCTTCTGGAAAAAACATGGAAGCTGAGTTTACTCAACAACAAATGGCGAAATTAATGAGTGTATCTCAAGATCAAGTATTTAAATACCTAGATGATGAGCTACAAATAGATGCGGACGCTAGTAAAGATGCGTTTAGTCAATGGGGATCCATATTTAAAGGTGCGATGACAGCGGCTGGTATGGGTTTAGGTGGATCATTTGGTGGTGGTTCAACACCACCCGCAGCTAGTTAGTACAGTAGTAATTTAAACAATAAAATATGATAGGATTTTTAGCAATTGGGCACACGATGTTAAAAAAACATCTTCAGCGCCAAAGAGAAACGTGGAGAAAAATAAGGATGTCTAGGGTAAAACAGGAGGAAGCTAGAAGAGATTTAACAAGATTTAGTAATATATTCGAAGGCACAACAGTATCCAATCCATACTCTAATTTAACTAATCCGTTTGCTGACTTAAAATTAGATCTAACTAAACAAGCTGAGTTTAGTAGAGATCAGTTTCAACAAAACCAAGCTAACATGATAGGTGGTATAGCTGGATCTAGTGGTACTAGTGGTATGGCTAATAAAGTAAAATTACTATCACAAATGGGTATGGAAGCAGCACAAAAGTCAGCATCTAGTATTCAAAATATAAATCCATATTCAGCTCAGGCAGCTGCAAGAATAGATAATTTAAAAAGATCAGGTAGAAATGTAACAGCCTTGTTTGACGCTAAAAAATATGCAACACTAATGGATATGGAGAAACTAAAAAGAGCTGGTTATGAAGATCAAATAAAAAAAGACAAGGGTATAAGAGAGGAGGCAAATGCTAGATGGCAGGCTTTAATGGGGCAAATGGCCAGTATTGGTGGTGGTAGCACAAATGTTTCAAATAGTCCAACAGCTAATTACGGTAACATTACAACAACGTAGTAATTTAATATTATATGAAAAAACAAGTAAGTCAAGTAGATATAGACAACTTCTTAGAACACAACTTCGATAAGAGAGTTGAAGAGTGGTTACAGAAGACTAATGAGATACCGGAAAACGAAAGAGACGGTGTACACGATTTCATGACTGGTCTTAGAGAAGAATATATTAAAGTGCAAGATAGTGATGAAGATATTGATAAAGAGAAGTTAATGAGTAAGTATAAAAGATATATTACTGATGCTAGAGCTAGAGTTGATGATTCTATAGAACTAAGAGATCACATGGCTTTAATTAATAACACCTCAGAGTTAACTGGAGCTGGTTGGAAAAAATTTAAACGAAGTAAACTGGGTCAAGAATTTAGTAGCGCTATGAATGGTGAAAAGAAAATGACTTGGCAAGGTGATATGGCTGGTTATATAATTGACGGAAGTTTTATGTCAATATATGATATGAGAAAAGTTCTTGATAAAAATACATTTGATGTGTCTAGCAGGAATGTTATTAATGGTGTTATAGATTACGCTCAAATGTTGGGATCTTATGAGGATGCTGGAGAGCTAGATATGTATGATATTGCTACTAAAATAAGAAATGAAGTAGTTTTAAAAGGAAATAGATATTCGTTAATTAATGACAATCATATTCCCACGGAAAACGGTAGTTTTAAACTAGATCTTGTGGGTAGGCTGCAGGAGATGACTTACGCTGATTTAGGTATAACAGATGAAATGATTAGCAATATAGATGAAAACTTAGGGTCTGTTAAAGTTAGTGATGGTATAAATAGTGATGAAGCTGAAGTTATAGCAGATGAATTACTAAAAGATGATGAACTAACAAACGAATACTTAACTAACTATTTTGCGCAGCACGTTAAAAGTCAGTATGACTTTTTGTATGGAAAACCAAAACAACAAAATAATTCAAAAGACGAAAACGAATTCGCATAAAATAAATTTATTAACACGGGTAACTAACGATACAGTATGAAAAGATATCAATTCAAATTGAACGGTGAAATAGTATATAAAAATGTTTCATCAGAAAACGAAGAAGCTTTCTTCAATAAATACGGCAAATACAATCCCACTCTAACAACTGATGAGCCGGGAAAGTCTCAAGGGACAAGTCTGTCCCAAAACAATCAACAAAAAAATACGGAATCTATATTGGAAGATGGTTCTTTGGGGTCACCAGGGAGTAAACCATCGTATACTGTAGGTAAAGAAAGTGTAACTAGAGATAAAATAAAGGAATTGCTAAATGACAAGGACTTCATTAAAAAAATAATGGAAGTTCCTGGTAATACAATTAACGTTTCTAACGACGATGAAATACAAGAGTTGATGAACTCAGCTGTAAGTAGTTACAAGGTTGAAAAACAAAAGCAGCAAGAAGGATTAAAAAATAAATCTTTTTTAAAAGACCATGGTATAGCCCCATTTCCGTTTCAAGATAAATCAATAAGTGATGTTCAAAGTACTTTAAAAAATTGGTGGCAAGGTAAGGGTGAGTTTGAAAAGAAAACTCCTAATACTTACGATTTACCACTATCTGAACAATTCAAACAATTAAATATAACAGGAAGTGATTTAAAACGATCATCTGAGGAAGCCGTGAATAACAAGTTTGGACTTGGTTTAAATAACGAGCAAACATTCGTTGAAACGTTAAATGAAATATATAAAGATCAACCAGTCAAATTTGATCAAGCTGTTGTTGGTAATGACGCGGTAAAAGTTTCAATTGGAAATGATGAATTAGGTTTTGATGATGGTTATGTTTTTCAACTAACTCATCAAAGCGGTGATTTAGTGGAAACTAATTTTATGGAGTATGGTATTGACGAGACTATAGCGCAAGATATAGTTAATCATATAAATTACAAAACAGATGATGAATTTGCTACAAAATTAAACTCCACACTTTTAGACGCTTTTACTGAGAATCAAGATTTAGCAAGCTATGCTTCATCACCAGAGGCTATGCAAAAGTTTTGTAATCAATTAGATTTATATCAAGGTATTACAGAGAAAAATAGAATAAATAACGCTAAGTTATGGCAACCTATATCTATGGTTACAGGTAAGGAATATGTAAATATGGATGGTTCTTTAGCCATAGATACCAATGGTGATGGTAAGCCAGACACTAATTTTAGTTATAATTATTTATGGCAAAATAGAAATAGATTAAGCAACTTAATAGAAGCTGGTGAAGTAGGTGAAATAGAGAAAAGACAAATCATAAAACATGGCAATCTAGATGAAATAGACAAACATATACGTAGAAACAATGTCGCTTATTTTGATATAGAGGATCAAGAATTAAAAAAACTAGGCACATTAATAGAGCTAGCTAAAGCTGGTAAGACTGTTGATGGTGATGGGAATAAAATAGATATAGATAGTGACGCGGCTAGTGAATTATTAAAAGAACTACAAGGTAAGAAAGATAAGATAATAAAAGAAAATAACTATGTAGATTTTTACGATAAAGAAACTGGGAAGTTCATTGGTTTAAACAAGATAAACTGGATTAGAAACCCTGAGAATTCAGCTGAAATGATTAAAGTTGATGATGAGGGTAATATAATTCCAGGTGAAACTAGACCAGCTACAAAATCAGATGATGAACAACTTATACAAAGCTTAGCTGATGGTGAAGGTAATGAAACAAACATGACCGACGAGGAGTGGTTGATCGATCTGCGAAGAAAAGAGTACTTTAGAATGCTATACCTATCTAAGTTAGCTCATGATAATATAGACGAAGTTAAGTACCACATGAGATGGTGGCAAGAAATAGGTGGTGCTCTTATTGATCCAAACAACAATAGTATGGATAATGACGAGAGACAGTTAGCTAGAGCTTGGGGAGAAGGTGGTAGCGAGGATATATTTGATCTAGGAGGATACAGCGGTGCTAATCTAGGGTCTATGCTTATGAATGCGGGTGTTATGGGTGGTACTCCTAATTATAATCCAGAAAATCTTCTAGACAGAGATGAATTTACTAAGTTGGTAGGTGGATCTGATATAGCTAAAAGATTCAACGAATCATTAGAAAACTTTAGAGCATATAGCAAGGCACTTGATTTAAATGTTAATCCACTAGAAGCTGACATAGAACCTTATCATCACACGTTATTAAATGGCTTAAGTCAAGCTTGGACTGGAGAGAATTTAGTTGGTGGTAGCGAGTTTAGTAAAAGTCAAATCGCGGATAACATAGAGCATAATTTAAAACCATATTACGACATCGAACCCATACGTAATAATTCTTATTACGGTAGAGGTGACACGGGTTGGGCTGCTGCTAGAAGTTTAGCTGATCTATCAACAAACACCGTAACAAACTTAACTCCACTACTCGCTGAGATAGCTATATTTAAAAAACTTGGTGGTTTAAAAAGTTTAAATAGAATAGCTCATAGTGGCGTAAGAAAAACACTTCCTACTGTTAGAGGTATAAATAAATCTTTTACAGGATATAGCAATAGTAGAGTATATGAAGGTTTGATGCATAAGGTGGTTGTACCTATGATGGTAACACCTATCGAGTGGGGTATGTCAGAGTATGGCGGTGAAGCTTTAATGGGTGATGGTAGTGGACTATGGGATGGTCACACTATGCACTACAATAAAGAAACTGGTAGGATGGAATTTAAACCACTTTTTGCCATGACAATGGGTGCAGCTGGAGGTGTTTTTAATGTTGGTAGTAAAGCATTTCACAGAAAATATATTGAGTCAGGCGCTAAAGCTTGGATAAACGGACCAGTGTATAACGTAGTAGCTAATAATATACCATTAAAAATAAACACTGGTAAAGTTGGTGCTGCAGGTAGAACAGCCGCAATAACAGGTGGTGAAATGCTTGGTCAAGGTTTAACAGCATCATCACTATTAACTATTGCTAGTGCTGTAGAACAGGTCCATAAAGATTACGATAATGGTATATTCCCTTGGACCGATGTTGATCCTGATTCTCCTGAAGGTAAAAAAAGATGGGAAGAGTGGAAGCAAATTACAAACTTTGAACACTTTGTTGCTACAACTATAGGCTTCTCAGCATTGGGTGCGCCAAAGGTTTTACCAAAAGTAAAGAAAACGTTTGAACAAGAAGCAGCTAAGATAACCACTGATAATGTTATTACATTAGGATATAAAAATAAACTTAGTTTAAAAGATGAACAAAGAAGAGAAGATAATGGTTGGGAAACAGAAGATATAACCAATGCTAAAAAGAAAAAGATTTCTGAATCTAAGAAAATTATAAAAAACGCTCAAAAGAAAATAGAACAACTACAAGGAGAGAGAAAATTAACTCCAGGTGGTAAACAAGAAATACAAGATCTAAATAAAACCATAGAAAAAGAAAAAGCTAATATAAATAGTTATAACGTAGCAGCGAAAGGTTTACATAACAGAAACAATGTTATCGCGATGCAGAAGGGCTTAAAGAGTCAGAGGAAGTATCAAGAGTATTTACAGAAGACTTATGAAGAAGGTTTAGACATGTTGTCTGGAGAAAAGACAGCAGCGGGACTAGATAGGATTTCTAAAATGGGTTATGATGATTTCGAGAGATTTTTAGTTGAAAATGGCATAGCAGGTAAAGATGCTGAAACACATTATAGAGTAATGTTCGACGCTATAAAAGTGGCTGGTGACATGGCTAAAAATGTTTATAAGCTTGAGGGTAAAGAGTATGATAGATGGATGATGGATAACCATAGATTGGTTCAAAATCAACTACAGCAAATGATGCTAGGTAATCAATCAAGAGAAAACCCAGGAAACAAATCACACGTAGATATTCAATTAAAAAAATTAAAAGAAAGACAGAAGCAATTACAGGAAAACATGGATTTGTCTCTATCTAAATATAACAAGAAGTTTGCAAAAGAATCAAAGAATTACAATGCTTACTTAAAGAAGGTTATTGAATCTAGTTTTAAGGACAAAAGATACGTTGAGATACCATCAACACTAGATTTTAAAAAACAGGTTGAGGAAGACGGCGGGACATGGGAGGAAGCTATGAACGCATATATATCCGCTGATGGAAAAAGAATATTTATAGATGGCGAAAGAGCTTTAAAAAATAAATCTTTAACAGATGGTATACATGAAATAACACACATGCTACTTTTTGACTATCTTAAAGAAACTGTAACACGTGATGGTAGAAAAGAAAGAGTTATATCTGAAAGAGGTAAAGCTGTTATAGATTACATGTTAGATCAATTAAAGCCTGAAGAAAGACAAATGGTCGAGGACTTAGTTGAATTAAACTATAAGTATGATGTTGTTGATATTAGACCGGATGGTAAATTAGTTTATAGAGCTAAAGATGGTAAGTCAACAACAACAAAGAAATCAAAAGCTAAAGTTAATGAAGAAAGAGATTACTACGAGGAGTACGTAACTAAGTTAGCTGAGCTTGTACGTAAAGGCAAAATAAAACCTAGTGTAGATCTAAGTCAAAGAGTTGGTAAGGCTTTATTTCCTGTAATAAGATTTTTCAATAAAAACGCCTATAAGTTTGATTTAAATCAAGCTGATAGTAAAAAAGCTGGGGAGGACTTATTGAAGTTTGTTGATTGGATGGGTACTAGAGGTTTAGATAAAAATGTTTTAGATGTTGGAGGAGTTGGTAGTGTTGAAGGTAAAAGTAATATTACTAAAAATAGAGACATCAATAACATGGTGCCAAATCTAAAGACAGGTTCACCAGAGATAGTAAAAACAAATACTAACATATCTAATGCTGTTATAGAAAGAGCTAAACAAAAGTTTGGTAAAAACTGGAGAGAGGTATTAACAAGTGATACAGCTGAAAACAAGGCTAAACAAAAAGAATTTGTAAAAGAGACAACTGACCTAAGAAATGATATAGTAGATAATAATATTAACGTAGCTAGATATATGGCTAACCATCCTAAGTATGGTGGTAAAGGTAAATTTAACACACAGTTAAGTAAGGAGGGTTTAGTTTCACCTGAAGAGTTTTTTAATTCATTTAGAAAAGAATTAGTTGAGTTAAGTAACACTTGGAATCCAGCTAAGAATCCAGAGATTGGAGCTTATTTATTTGATATTATAAAGTATAGATACCCAGGTATAATGGAAACATTAAAGGGTGGTAGAATAGCCGATGTCACTAGATCTATAACAACAGAGGACGGTAGAGAGATAAGTATTGAATCTATAGATAATTATGAAAGGTTTGAATCTCAAAATATATTAGAGGTAGAAGCTAGAAAAAGAGAGGCAGGAAGAATACAAGAGGAGTATGGCGGCTACATTGAAATGTCTAAACTTAGAAATGAAATAGGTATAGAAGATGTTCACAAAGCTGAAATATTTAGAAAAGTTCAAATGGATTTAATGTCTGTTAGCACTAAATCACCATTAGATATTTCACAAAAAGATTTTTTAAAGTCTCTAAACGAGGCTACAAAATGGACTCATTATGATTTACTGTCTGAAGTATTAACTCCACTTAAAATGGAGAAATATAGAAAAATTATACTAGAGTCTATACCAATCTCTCAACTTAGAGACATGCAAAAACACCTGCCTCAAGGACAAGTATTTGTAGAGGCGTTAAAGCATCCTACGAAATCCAAGTGGAGTTCTGAAAGAGAAATAGAGGAGTTTATGGGTATACACGGTAAAACAGAGTATAATCCCACTGGAAAAAACTTACTACCAGAAATGAAAAAACTTTATGATTCATTTTCGCGAGTACCAAAAGATCAGAGAACTAACATGCCTGAGTATATTGAATATAAGAAGAAAATAAAATCTGGTTTCCCAAATGTATGGCGCAGAAGAAATGTTGACTCAAACGTCTGGAGCACTTGGTTGCAAAGCAAGTATTTAGGTAAAAGACAGAAAGTTGAAAGATCCGGTACCAAAGGTAATAATAGAGAAAACGTTTTAAGAAAACTATCAACATCGTTAACTAAGGATGTTATACCAGAATTACTAGCAGACAAGTCCTTTATTGATCGATACATGACATCTAAGGGACTCGAGGGTCAGATAGAGGCTAAAGCATTAATAGATCAGTTTGTTAATAAGATAGACAGAAATCAAGGTTTACAGTTTAAGAAAGATGTTGAGGGAATGATAACTGAAGCTCAAAGAAAGAAGCTTGAAAAAGATCGTATTAGCATGGAGCTAACTCAAGCTGGTGCTCAATCGATAAAAAGAATGTATGATTTAGTTAACAAGATAGCTGAAGTTGGTTTACATAATGTCTACGATCTTAAAACAAAGTCAGGTGAAAAACTGAAATTAGAAGATGGTGTAGAGCTAACCGCAGAAATGAAGAAGCAGTTTAAGAATTTAGAAAATTCTGAAGCTAAATTTGTTTTTGAAGAGTTAGTGCTTAAGGATAAGGTATTTAATCATGAGGGTAATATAAAGGTTAAAGAGATATTACAAGGAGTAGATGCGGGTCGTAAGCGTAGTATTGGTTTTGAACAATTTATCATAGATAGGTTTAAAGAAATAAATGGATTAAAACTATTAACAGAGAAACAAACTGAAAAAGGAGATTTACCAGATGTTCATGGAGAGTTGTTTGGTAAAATGTTCAATGTTGAAGTTAAAATGCCTAATGCTAGACTCGGTAGTTTTACTGGTGGTGTAGATATTAGAAACAACAAAATGCTACCGGTTACAACACTAAACTTTAATAAAGTTAGAGACAGAGCTCAAGTAGAAGAATTACTTAAAGACGCTTTAAAAGGTTGGAAAGAGATAGGTAAATACTACAAGAAACTATCTAAATTCCCAGGTATATCTAAAAGAGATAAAACACTTTTATCTAACTTCAACAAACACAATAGTCCTATTCCCGAGTGGGCGTTTAAATCTGCTTTAGAAGCTGGTCTCTATAATCAAGCTAGATCAACAGGTGTTTTTACAGAAAGACTAATAGAGGATATGTATAGGTACAAAAAACATCCATCAAACTACATGTTGTGGTTAGGCAGAGGTCTTCTTCATTTAGGTAGAAACACTCACGGATTAAACACCACTAAACTAACTGGAGAATTCTATGGTAGTTGGGGTCATAGCAAAAGTTCTATATCTGGTGAAACAACAAAGCATGAAGCTTTTGTAACTAAAGAAAATCCGTTAGGCAAAATTGATGCTAATGGTTTGGTTTCTACTAGTCTAAGATTTATACCAACAGCTAAACAAATTACTAGTAAAAATTCCAAAATAGATATAACTAGCAAGCAAGGTATTGAAAACTTTAATAAAAGTATAAAGGAAGCTGAAGCCATAAGACAACAAAGTGCTGCTAAACAAAAACAAAAAATTACAGCTTCTAAAGCTGTGGAGAATATAAGAAATTATATAGAGGCTAGAAATAAAAAAAGAGGAATGTCCACTTTTGATTTTGACGATACATTAGCATTTACTAAATCTGGTGTTAGAGTTACAACGCCAAACCCTAGTGGTTTACCTAGACCAGGTAGAAAAGTTATATTCTTAGCTGGTGGAGCTGGTAGCGGTAAAGGTAATGTCGTTAGTAAATTAAATCTTGAGAAACTAGGAATGAAAATAGTTAACCAGGATATATCATTAGAATGGTTAAAGAAAAACTCAGGACTACCTGAAGACATGAGGGATTTAACTAAAGCGCAAAAAAGCACGCTTGGTAAATTAAGTGCTCAAGCTAGAGGTATTGCTAAGAGAAAAATGATGAAGTTTCAAGGTAAAGGTGATGGAGTTGTGATTGATGGTACAGGTGGGTCTGTTAAGTCAATGGAGAAACTAGTAAAAGAATTCGCTGACAAAGGATATGATGTTAGCATGTTGTTCGTTGACACATCACTAGATGTTGCTTTAGCTAGAAATAGAGCTAGAAAAGAAAGATCTCTACTAGATTTTATTGTTGAGAAAAATCACAAAGCTGTGCAAGAAAACAAACCGGTGTTTAAAGAAATGTTTGGTGAAAGATTCATGGAAATAAATACCGATAAATTAAAAATGACCGATCCAATGCCCAAAGAGCTCACGGTAAAGATAGATGATTTTATTAAAAGCTATGAGAAGACTAGGATAGATGCTGAAGAGTTTGCATTAAGAGGTGAGGAAATATTAAAGCGTGGTGGTGAATTTGATTTCTCAGAATTTAATAAAGTTGTTGAAGGAACTGAAGGACCATATTTGCAAAAAGCTATAGAAAGAGCTAAAAAATATGGAACAAAAGATATGTTTGTTTTAACAGCTAGACCTATGGAATCTGCTATTGCTATACAGCAGTTTTTAAAATCACAGGGATTAAATATTCCTATAGAAAACATAACTGGATTAGCTAATAGTTCTGGTAACGCAAAAGCTAAATGGATGTTAGAAAAGTTTGCCGAAGGATACAACGATATGTATTTCGTAGATGACGCTATGCCAAACGTAAAAGCTGTTAAAAAAGTATTAGACCAACTAGACATTAAGTCTAATGTTGTTCAAGCTAAAATACAAAAGAATAAAGATTTATCTTTAGAAATAAACAAAATGTTATCTAGACAATCTAGTATAGATTTTAATAGAAAAATATCATTAGCTGAAGCTAGATTGTTGGGTAAAGGGAAAGGTAAGTTTGACTATTTTGTACCACCATCAGCGGAGGATTTCCAAGGACTTTTATATAAGCTTTTAGGTAGAGGTAAGCAGGGTGAGGCTGATATGAAGTTTTTTAAAGAAAATCTTCTTGATCCTTTCGCTATTGGTATTAGAGATTTAACAATCACAAAGCAAAAAATGGCCGATGAGTATAGTGCTCTTAGAAAAAAATCTAAAGATATTGATCTTAGTAAAAATGTAGAAGGTACACCATTTAATAATAATCACGCTGTTAGAGTTTTTCTTTGGGAGAAAGCAGGATTTGAGATTCCAAATATTTCTGAAGCTCAGAAAAAAACTTTAGTAGATCACGTTAATAATAATTCTAAGCTACTTAATTATGCTGAAACACTAAGTGCTATAAGTAGATTAAATGAGGGTTATATAAAACCAAGTGAATATTGGGAGATAGAAAATATAGCCAGTGATTTAAATACTATAACTAGAGGACAAACTAGATCTGGATTTCTAGCAGATTGGATAGCAAATAAAAATATAATATTCTCTAAAGAGAATTTAAACAAAATACAATCTATACATGGAAAGTGGTATAGAGAATCATTAGAAAATATGCTTTATAGAATGGAGACCGGGACTAACAGAATGACAGGTACAGATGGTGTCTCTAAAGAGTGGACGGATTGGATAAATGGATCAGTTGGAGCAACAATGTTCTTAAATATGAGATCTGCAATACTACAAACTATATCAACAGTTAACTTCACAAACTGGGCTGAAAATAATCCAATAGCTCAAGCAAGAGCATTTGCTAATCAACCTCAGTATTGGAAAGACTTTGCATTCATAATAAACTCCCCAATGTTAAGACAAAGGAGAGCAGGTTTAGAAATAGATGTATCAGCTAGTGAGTTAGCAAATATATTTGAAACTAGCGGGAAAAATCCCAAAGCTGTATTGAGATATATCTTACAAAAAGGATTTTTACCAACTAGAATTGCAGATAGTTTTGCAATAGCACTAGGTGGAGCTCCTTATTATAGGAATAGATTAAACATGTATATGAAGCGTGGTTTATCTAAGGCAGAAGCTAAAGAAAGAGCGTGGTTAGATTTTCAGGAATTAGCAGAACAAACACAGCAGTCATCTAGACCAGATTTAATATCGCAGCAACAAGCTGGTCCAATGGGTAGAATAATACTAGCTTGGCAAAATACGCCAATGCAAATGACTAGATTAATGAAGAAAGCTTTGTCCGACTTGGTTAATCGTAGAGGAAGTGATAAACAAAATATATCTAGAATATTATATTATGGGTCAATACAGAATCTATGGTTTTATGCTCTTCAATCTGGGTTAGGTTGGTTAATGTTTGGTAGTGATCAAGAGGAGATGATAAAGAAAAAAGAACTACAAGTTTTAAATGGCTCATTCGATACGGTGCTTAGAGGTACGGGTGTTTATGGTGCGGCTGTATCAACTATTAAAAATACGTATTTAAAGTATAGAGCTGAAAAAAATAAACCTAGATGGAAAAGAGATCAAGCCAACACTATAATAGAGGCAATAAATCTTTCTCCACCAATCGGTGCTAAAGCTAGAAAAGTGTATTCAGCTATATCATCTTATGATAAGTTCGACGCTAAGGGTGTTAGTAAGGAAATTGGGTTAAGAATAGAAAATCCAGAACTATACGCTACAGCAAACTTTATTGAAGCTGCCACAAACTTCCCTATGGCTAGGATCGTTAACAAGGCTAATAATTTAGAAGAGTTAGTTACTGGTAATCACGAGTGGTGGCAAAGAGCAGCCATGCTTGGTGGATGGAGTAGATGGAACGTGGGGGCTAAAGATGAGGAGTTAGAAGCAGCAAAGGATGCTGCTTATGAAAAAGGGAAAGAACGAAAAAAGCAAGAACGAGAAGAAGAAAAAATCAAAAAGAAAAAAGAAGAAGAAGCTGAAAAGAAAAGAAAAGGTATTAAAACAGTTAGATGTTCTGGAAAAAATTCATCAGGCAAGCGATGTAGTTTAACAACGGAAACAACAGCTAAAACATGGAAGTGTTTTCATCATGCAGCTTTTAAAGATGGTATGGATAGAGACGGTGATGGTATAAAAGAATATAGATGTACAGCCACTAAGTCTAATGGTCAAAGATGTAAGAATAAAACTGAGAATAAAAACAAGAGATGTTATGCTCATCAATAAATGTGTAATAATAATAGTATAACAAAAAATTTAAAATATGATAAATTGGATTAATTCCTGGAAAGCAGGTAATAAAAAAGATAGATATGAATTAGCATTGAGAATAAGTACCTTAACGGTATTTGAATTAATGTTTTGTCCGTGTTGGGAATGTAAGAATAAAGGTAAATGTGCGAGATTTAGATTTATGATTTTAAACTTTGGATTTGAAATATAAAATATGAAATGGATAGGCCAGCATATATGGGATTTTATATCTAGGTTTCGTTCTAAGGTTTACCTTGAGGATGTTGCTAATGCTGGATCTGATACAGATGCTTTTTTAGTAAAGAAAGCGGACGGTGAGATTGCTATAAGAACCGGTGCAGAAGTATTATCTGATATTGGTGCGTCAGCTGAATCTTCTGATTTAGAAATAAGTAATGCTAGTGACAATAGAGTTGTAACATCTAGTGGTGGAACAGATTTAAACGCTGAAGCTAATCTAACCTTTGATGGAACCGCTTTGACCTCTCAAGCTGTAACAAATACATTTACTCACTCTACAACTGGGCAGATTGAAATAATTAATACAGGTAATAACACTACATCGGGACTTTTAAAATTAACAAATAATAGAGGACAAGTTGGTGTTGACGGAGACACTGTTGGTAAAATCCAGTTTAGAGGAAATGATGATGATGGAGGAAGTGGTAACATGACTCAATATGCTGAAATTGAAGTTGAATCCTCTGAAACCGCAAATAGTTCTGAAAGAGGTAGAGTCTATGTTAAAGTTGCGTCCCCAACGGAGCGAGCAGCATTAGATCTACACGCGTCGGCTGATAATGTTATAAACGCGGGTATTGGTTATGGTGCAACATCAACAACAACAATAGCTGGAACGTTAACTATGGGTAGTACTAGTGCTATAGACAATAATGGTATAATACAGGTTGCTAGTCAACCACAAATAACAACTCTAGGTGGTGTTTTCACTGGATCAGCTAATCAATTACTCACTGATGATGGGGATGGAACGGTAACATCTGAGAGTAATTTAACTTGGGATGGTGACGATTTTAAAATAGTTTCAGCGACAACACTTAAACCAGTTTTAACATTAGAATCAACTATTCTATCTAACAAACCACCTAAATTTAGTTTTTACAAAAATAGAACTGGTACAGACGGTGATTTTATAGGGGAGATATCTTGGGATGGTAAAGATGCTTCTAATAATGATGAAGCATACAGTGCCATAAGCGTGAGAATTGAAGAAGCTACCCACACTGATGAAGCCGCAAGAGCTAATTGGAGTTTAATGACTAGCAATGGTAGTAGTGCGATACAAAGAAATTTTATTTCAGGACTTGGTAGTGCTAGTGCTAACACTGTTAATGTTACAATAGGATATGGAACAGCGTCAGAAACTACAATAGCTGGAAAACTGGATGTAGAAGCTGCAATTGATGTTAATAACGATGGTTATATTACCTGGATAAATGCCGGGGGTCATAGTACAAGAATGAATGGCTACCATGGAACAACAAGTCGAACATTACAACTTCCTGATGAGACCGGGGTTCTTGCGGTAAGTGAGAGCACTAAAGGTAAACAATACTGGCATCATACTTTTGGTGGATACAAAACCAATGTAAACAATACAACTGGTTATTATTTTCAATATAGAAATGGTAATGACGCTTGGAATAATTTTGACAGCTCAATTTCAAGTATATCGCAATATGATTCTTATGCTGGGTTTTTAATTGCGCCAAGAGATGGTACAATAGAAAATGTTAAAATAGTTGGGTATACTTCACATAGTACTGGTGG
>CEQK01067642.1_pt1 | contig 27014 bp, 29 predicted proteins | sample 531051 | NCBI WGS metagenome assembly CEQK01 (sample SAMEA2621229, study PRJEB7988) | marine metagenome | biome: marine biome (ENVO:00000447); feature: deep chlorophyll maximum layer (ENVO:xxxxxxxx); material: "saline water (ENVO:00002010), including plankton (ENVO:xxxxxxxx)" | depth 150 m
TAATTTAAACCTCAACCGTTTTCTGCGGTTGAGGCCGGCTTGCCGAGCGCCTTGTCGAAGCGGGCGCGCACATCGCTTTCGATCTCCCGCCAATGCGGCAGGAGGTCGATGGAAAACCGGTAGGTCAGCGACAGGTCCTGACCGATGAAGACGTCACGCTGACAGCCGGTTTGCGTTGAAATGGCGCCGGTGTTCCCGTCTTCTATCAGGCAACGCACGACATACGGCTTCAAGCCGCCGCCTTCATCGACATAGAGAAGTTCACTGGAATAGCCCGCGTCCGAGCGAATCCGATAGGAGACGAGCCCGGCCGGTCCCGGTACCGGTGAACCCTCCACAATCCGCTTATAGATCGGCTCGTAGCGTCCCGACATGTCACGCGACATCGTCGCCTGCGTGACTTGGGCGAAGATCAGGCCATCCGCGGAATTCGTTTGATCGAAAATGGCGCGGGTTTCTTCAGAATAGCCGCGCATGCCGGGCCAGACGAAGTAGGTGTCGATGGCCTCCTGCACACCGTCGCGGCGTGAATCCTCGAAGCGGATGACGTTGGCGGGGAATTCAAGCACATCGGTGCCGATGACGATCTGATGCAGCGTGGTGTCTTCGGTATGGCCGGCAAGGATCATCGACTGGCCGAACATGCGTCCTGCAGCCGAGATGGCTATCGTCAGGGCGCAGAGCCCTGCAATTCCCGCTGTTACCTTCCAGACGAAACGCGGGGAGAAAAGCGGAGCATGGTCCAATTGTGCTGTGCTCTCGCTCATCGTGTGTCCGTCGAACCTGTGCCAGATTAAGCCAGTTGTCAGTGGCACGCTTTTTGCTGCGTGCAGTGATGAAGACACTGTCGGAACATGGTTAAGCTATGGTTAATCTGATCGCGATCAGCCTGGCGCTCTTTGCCGTGACGACGGGGCTTTGCGCCTCCCTGGTCACCGTTCTACTCGTGCGGATGGCCGGTTGGCGGGTTCCCGATCACGAAGGAGAGGGCTTTCGGCCATTTCGCCTGCGTGACTGGCTGACGGCAATGCTGACCGGTCCGATCTTTCTGGTCCGGGCGGCCCTGGATGGTTATCGCGCGGGTGAGATCGAGGTGAGCCTTCTCGCCCTTGTGGCGATTGTCGCGGTCGGTTGGGGCGGACTTCTCGGCGTCGTTCTGCTTCAGCTCGCTTATTTCGGCGGTTTGCTGTTGGCTTGATCGTACCTCCAAAGCGCGCTCTAACGGGGATCGACAACCCGAGGAGTGAGCATGGCTTTGTACGAACTTGATGGAATCGCCCCCGAAATGCCCGAGGGCTTCGCTTTCGTCGCGGAGAACGCCACGGTGATCGGCAAGGTCCGGCTCGGAGAGGACGTCGGCATCTGGTTCAATGCGGTCCTGAGGGGCGACAACGAGTTGATCGACATAGGAGCGCGGACCAATATCCAGGAAAATGCAGTTCTTCATACCGATATGGGCTATCCGCTGACCATCGGTGAAGGCTGCACCATCGGGCACAAGGCCATGCTGCATGGCTGCACAATCGGCGAGAACTCGCTCATCGGAATGGGAGCGACCATTCTCAACGGCGCGACGATCGGCAAGAACTGCCTGATCGGCGCCGGGGCTCTCGTGACAGAGGGCAAGAAGATCCCGGACAATTCCCTGGTTGTCGGTGCGCCTGCAAAGGTGGTGCGCACGCTCGACGAGAACGCGCAGAACCAGCTGCGTCTGTCGGCCGCCCACTACGTCGAGAACGCCAGGCGTTTCGCCAAGGGGCTCAAGCGGATCGATTGAAGTTGGGGTGACTGGAAACGAAAGAGCCGACCCCAGGGGACTTTGGGGCCGGCTCCGAGCCTGGAAGGGACGGGGAAGTCGGGTACATCCAGGCTGGGTGGAACATGGCCGCTTTGGGGGGTGCTGACCATGTTCCCGGACCGGCCGCTGGACAGCGCGTACCGATCCGTTCCTGACGGTGCCGCCCCTGGAGGAGGGCGGTCGCCATTTTTCTTAGTTGGTGACGGCGCCCACGGCCGTTGTCGCGGTGCCCGGGCCCAGCTTGGTCCAGCGACCGGCATGTTCCGAGGACTGGCGCTTGATGAAGGTGTAGCCGGTTTCCGACCACAGCCGTACATCGCCACGCATATTGTCGAGAATGTAGTCGCCGTAGTCCGTGCGCACGGTCAGAACCGCGTGGCCTTCGCCGTTGGGCTGCAGCACGACTGTAATCAGCAGGTTTGCGGGCGAGAAGCCGCGTTCCATCAGCAAGTGGCGCTTGAGCAGAACGAAATCCTCGCAATCCCCAACGGTGCGCGGGTAGGCCCACAATTCGGCGACCCCGTAGATGTTCTCATCCGTATCCGGAATGATGTCGCGATTGACCTGCGCGTTCACCTCCAGCATGGCCGACCATGCCTTGCGGGTGAGCTGCATCGGCCCCTTGTCCCGCCCAAGCGGCTGGCATTCCTGCGCATAGGTGCGGCAGAAATTATAGTGCCCAACCGGCGGATTGGTTCGGTCGGTTGCCACCAGATTTGCCGGTGCTGCGAAGGCTGCGCCCGAGGTCAGCATCATCAGTCCGGTCAGAATGGCGGCTTTCCGCTTGAAATGTTTTGTCATGGCACGTCTCCCCGTTTCGAGGGTCAATGTGCCAGTGATGTTTTGAGGTCGCGTCGATTTGGGAAGACGTATTCAAGTCAAAGAAAGTACAAATCCGCAGAAAACAAGAATAAAAATCGCGACAATATTGTATAAAATTGAAGCCCGTTGCGTAAGTATTTGGAAACCATGGCCCTTGCCGGCAGGCGCCTCAATGAACGGCCAAATGCCGGGAGAAGCGGCCTTTCCCGCCCTTGGTGCGTGCGTGCTGTGCTCGCCCGAGAGGCTGCAAGACGCGCCGATGCCTGACGAAACCCTTAACGGTTTATTGCGCCAAGTGTTGCCAAATGTCGGTTTGGCTCCGAAAAGTTAGCGAGAGCGAAAACGCTTCGTTCACCATGCCCCGGTTTGGCCCCAAAATATTTCCCGGATCGGTACAGATGAACGGTTGCTTCCGGCGTCGGAGGATCGCAGCAAGCTCCGGGTGGTGAGGTGCGCGTTGCCGGATGCTCCGGCCGCGGACGGCCGCTTGGCCATCAGTCTGCGCTCGGGATGAGGAGGGCCGATGAGAGGAGCGGCGGGTGCAAACGAAAAGCCCCGGGCAATGCCGGGGCTTTCGAAGTCGACAGGATCTTGGCCGGCCATCAGGCCATTCGAGTGATCTGCTCTGCCGAGTATTGCGAAATGAACTCGAGCGCGATGCCTTCTTGGAAGTGGCGCACCACGCGACCGCGCATATTGCCGAGCGTAACCATGGTACCCTTGGCCGGGCGAACCTCGATTTCGACCGCGGCGCCCGACATCGACAGGTCGATGATCCGGCACGGATAGCGTCGACCGTCGTCCAGGCGGACTTCCGACATGGGGTTGTCGGGAGAAAGGCGCTCGTGACGGCGGTCTTCCGGCAGATTGAGTTCGTGCTTGTTGGCAAGCCAGGTCAATTGCGCCGAAAGCTTGTCACGCTTGCGCTCGGTAGCAATCAGCGAAAGCGTGAAGTTGTTGCTGGATCGTTCATAGACACGACCCTCGATGCGGCCGACGTGATCGAGATAGGCCACGATCCGCTCGCCCGGGTTCGGCAGGGACTCGCAGGTAATGACGGCATCGCCCGGCGACATGATTTCGACCATGCATTCATGCTCGCTGTGATCAGCCCGCATGAGTCGACCATGCAGGTGAACGGCCACACGGCTGTACTGGCCCGGTTTGGGCAGTTCAGGGTGGCTCTGGGCGCGGGCGGGAGCAGATAGCATCTTTGTGTCGCTTAAAGGTGTTATTTTCTCACGGCAAGGATAAATCGGTTCCCTTAACAAGCAGTTATAAAAATGCTTAGCCTTGTTCCGATCGCCATTTCCGTCGCCAGCGAGATTTCCTTTTCAAAAGCAACGCGATATCGCTAATAAGCCTTGCTATTCCTTGCGTCCGCCTTCGATGAGGATCAGGTTTTTTCGCGAGAAGTCGCGAAACTTGCCCGGTCGTTCCGGGGCAGGCGGGCCTGGCATCGCGATCTCCGGGCGGTTGGCGAGAAACGGGTTCGGCCGCGACGGATCGAACAGCCGAAACCCTGTCGTCGAGAACCCCTGCAGTGCGTCGCTGCCCACCCAGTAGGGACTGTCGAAGACGGATATGGAGCCGAAAATACGATCACAAACCATACCGCTGGTCGGGTCGCCACCCGCAAGCGGCATGAACGCGGCCTCAGCCTGCAACACCCGTCCGCCCTGCGAAAGGCCGTCAAGCGACAACACTGCGGGAGCACCTTCCTGGACCGCCTTCAGGATGCTCGAGAAGTTCCGTCGGCCTTCACTGAGCCACAGGCTTGCAACCGGCAGCCCCTTGAGTTCGCCGCCGGCGAGTGTGCAGATTGCCGTTCCTGCCAAACGAAAACACCACGTTCCGTCTTCGCCGATCTCGCCGATCAGCACATGCGGCAGGTGTTTCGAAATGTCGGCGGGTTCGATGTCGCGCCGTGCCGGGAAGGGGCGTTTTCCGCGCTTGGCGTTCCAGTAAGTTAACAGGTCGATCGAATTCGGGTGTCTCATGTCTGCTCCGGCCAGTCTTCTTGTGCCGTTTTGGTACGGTTTTGCGCTGTTTCGAGCGTCTGACTGGTCTCATGCGAAAGCCATGCCGGGATCGACCTGTTAAGGTTAACAAGGTGTTTCGGTTGCCTCGGCGGAGAGACTCATCCATCATCTGGTCATTGCTTCACGAAGGGTTGCCTTCGGCACACATTTGGGACGGGGATGTCCGGTAGGCCGTTCGCCATACAAGGCGGACGGCCTCTTTTTTATGCCTGGTCGCGGGACGACAAGACGGAAGTTGTTTTGCTCGGGCGCTTCATTATGTATGCGTCACGGTAAGTCGGCGTTCGCCGGCAGATTGCCATGCCCGGTCGCGGGTCGTCAGATGGAATGCCATGACCAGTCCCGATAATAGTCCCCAGCCCGATTTCCATGAGCAACCCGAGCCGCCCGTGCGCGAGCCCGTGTTCAATCTGCCAGGTGTCATCGTTCTGGTGATCGCCGTCATGGCAGGGATCGAGGCGCTGCGCAGCTATGTCATCAGCCATGAGGTGGATACCTGGCTGCTGCTGCAGGCGGCTTTCATACCCGCGCGCTACAACGGGCCGGTGGACGGAAGCTGGTTCTGGTCACCGGTGACCTATTCGCTGCTCCATGGCGGTTGGATGCACCTCATACTCAATTCGGTGTGGCTCGCAGCTTTCGGCGCAGTCGTGGCGCGGCGCATCGGAACACTGCGCTTCATCCTGTTCTGGATCGCGTCCTCGGTGGCTTCGTCCGTGTTCTTCGGTCTGCTGCATGTGGGTGAAGTGGTCGTGATGGTCGGTGCGTCCGGCGTGATTTCCGCGCTGATGGGGGCCGCCATACGTTTTGCGTTTTCCGAGCGCGGTGGGTTCATTTCCAAATATTCCCATCTCAATCCGCGTCTGACGCTCAGCCAGACGCTTGCAAACCGCTCCGCTTTGACTTTCCTGGTCATCTGGTTCGGCATCAATCTGCTCGCCGGATTCGGCGTTGCGCCGGGAGCCGACGAGGTGGCGATTGCCTGGGAGGCGCATGTGGGTGGTTTCCTCTTCGGCTTCTTCTGCTTCGATTATTTCGATCCCTATCCGGAAAACGGCGCGCGCCCGCGCGCCTGACCTTTCACGGCTACTCCCAATTGCGTTCGGCTGGCTGCGTTCGCGCGAGGCTTGCCTGCGCGGCCGATTCGGCGCACCATGATGGTCCGGCCGCGTGAGATGGCGCGGCCAAAAAGCCGTGACGTCGCTGCGGAGGAGAAGAGCATGACGGTCAAGCAGATCCTCGATGAGAAGGGCCACAAGGTCGTAACCGTGCATTCGAGCATGAGCGTGCTGGGTGCTTCGCGATTTCTCGCTGAAAACAAGATCGGGGCGGTCATCGTCAGCGATGACGGCACGTCAATCGCCGGTATTCTCTCGGAGCGCGACATCGTGCGCTGTCTTGCGTCCAGCGGTCCGGAAGGTCTCGAGCAACCGGTTTCTGCCGTCATGACCCGCGATGTGGTGACCTGTGGACTGACCTACACAATCCACCAGGCCATGGAGACGATGACCCATGAACGGTTCCGCCACCTGCCGGTGACGGATGACGGCACGCTGGTCGGTATTATCTCGATCGGTGACGTGGTGCGCAGGCGGATCGAGGAAGTCGAGCGCGAGGCCGAGAACATCAAGGCCTACATCGCGAGCTGATCTCAGCCGGATACGGCTGGAACGAAAGCTTCCTGCATGCGCTTGATTTCGCTGATCTTGGCCATGGTTTCCTCATAGCCGCGATCGATGGCTTCGGCTGCGCGATGGAATTCCGAAAGACCGATATCGGCAAGCCGCGGCATCAGCGACAGATCCGGCGGATCGCCTGCCAGGCGGGCACGCGAAATGCGGTCCTGAATGATGTTGAAGGCCTGCACCATGTTGCCGGTCACGCCGAGTCGCGACTTGCGCGCTGACTTCTTGTCGGTGGCGCTGATGAATTCGGGTCCGGCATCGCGGGCAGTATGTTTGACCACTGCCGAGCGGCCATAAAGGTCGTAGTGAAGGTTGACGGCGATCACGTGCGGCTGCTCGAAGGCGCGGCAGACGGTCACCGGAACCGGATTGACCAAAGCACCGTCCATCAGCGTCCGATTGTTGCAGCAGACGGGCTCGAAAATGCCGGGCAGCGCATAGGAGGCACGCATGGCCGTGATCAGCGAACCGGAATTGATCCAGACTTCGTGGCCGGTCGTGATTTCTGTGGCGACCGCCACGAAAGGCTTGTGCAACTCCTCAATGTCGATGCCCTTCATGTGCTGCTGCATGCGATCATTGAGACGCATGCCGCCCAGAAGGCCGCCGCCACCGATTGCAAAGTCGAGAAGGCCGGCGATCCGGCGCATCGTGAGCGAGCGGGCGAAATCCTCGAGCTCGTCGAGGCGCCCGGCGAGATAGGTGCCGCCGACCAGGGCGCCGATCGAGGTGCCGGCGATCATCGATATCTCGATCTCGGCCTCATCCAGCGCGCGGAGTACTCCGATATGGGCCCAGCCACGCGCCGCACCGCCGCCGAGCGCGAGAGCCACGGGCAGCTTTCCGGATTTGCGAGGGGTAGGGGTGTCAACGGCCATGGCTTCGGTGCCGAGGGCATCGGCAGGTTGTGGCTGCGTATTCGTGACCCAATTCAGCATTCGAGGCATCCTTTCGCCGATGCGCCATGCATGATCAGCCATTTCACACCGGACGTGGTTGATGAACCGTTAAGAGGGTGTCCCGTAATCCGGCCTGGCGCCGGATATCAACGTTTGTACACCTCGTCTGGTTCAAAAACCTTTTGATCTTTTTTGACGAGTTTGGCTGTGCCGTTCTCCAACTGCACCGCCCTGTAGAAACAGCTTCGGCGGCCGGTGTGGCAGCTTGCATCGTGACCTTTGACGCGCACCTTCAAAACGACCGCATCCTGATCGCAATCAACCAGGATTTCCTCGATTTCCTGCAGGTTGCCGGACGTCTCGCCCTTCTTCCAGAGGGAATTGCGTGAACGACTGAAATAGTGCGCCACGCCGGTTTCAATCGACAGGCTCAGTGCTTCGGCATTCATGTGTGCGAGCATCAGAACAGTGCCGTCGCCGGCGTCCACGGTCACGGCTGTCACAAGGCCATAGGCGTTGAAGCGCGGCGCGAGAACCTCGCCTTCATCCTGTTCGGTCTTGTCGGTAAGGGGGGCAGAGAATTCCAGTGCCATCGTTTGGTCCGTGTTCGGACCGGAGGTCAGCCCCGGCCCCTGATCATGGAGATGAAACGGGCCTGCTCGGCGGCATTGCCCTTGAACTGACCGGTAAAGGTGGTTGTCAGCGTTGTCGAGCCCTGCTTGCGGATGCCGCGCATCGCCATGCACATATGCTCGGCCTCGATCATCACGGCGACACCCAGCGGACGCAGCGTGTTGTCGATCGCCTGTGCCACCTGTGCGGTCAGCGATTCCTGCGTCTGCAAGCGATGTGCGAAAATGTCGACGACACGCGCAATCTTCGAAAGCCCCAGAACCTTGCCGTCGGGCAGATAGGCGACATGCGCCTTGCCGATGATCGGCACCATGTGATGTTCGCAGTGGGAGTGGAAGGCGATGTCGCGCACCAGAACGATGTCGTCGTAGCCGGCCACTTCCTCGAATGTGCGGCCGAGCGCGTCTTCGGGATCCTTGTCATACCCGCCGAACATCTCGCCATAGGCTTTCACCACGCGCTGCGGCGTATCGAGAAGCCCTTCGCGGTCCACATCCTCGCCGATAAAGCGCAGGAGCGTGCGCACCGCATCCTCGGCTTCCTGCTGGCTCGGGCGTTCGATTTCGGAAGGCAGTTTCGCGTCGCGCTTGGCAAAGGCGTCCATGGTCATCTCCGTGGTCTAGTCCCACTCGTTTCGGGTATGTCGGACCACACGCGCAACAACCCATTTCCGTTGGTTTGGAGAGGGTCTGGCGGGCTCCGGGGCTTTCGGGCTATAACGCCGTCCGGCACGGTTTCCCTGGCAATGTTTACATCTCCGAAGCCGGTCGAGCCAACTGGCGGCTTTTACAGCTCGGTTCGTGACACTATATAGGGAGTGTGCCCGTCCGCGTCGAGATGCGGAAATCTGCGGAATTGCAGTCCAGCGGGATCGGCCACTCGAACGGATTTCAAACCATGATCGACGATGTCTACAACGCCAAAATCCTCGATTTCGCAGGCAATATTCCGCGCATCGGCCAGCTGGACGATGCTGACGCAGAAGCCTCGGCTCACTCCAAGCTGTGTGGCTCGAAGGTCAAGGTCTGGCTGAAGATGGACGGCGATACGGTTTCCGATTTCGCCCATGACGTCAAAGCCTGCGCCCTCGGCCAGGCGTCATCCTCGATCATGGCCCGCAACATCATCGGCGCCAGCGCGGATGAATTGCGCGACGTGCGCCAGACGATGCTCGCCATGCTCAAGGAAAACGGTCCCGCACCGGAAGGCCGGTTTGCCGATCTGCAGTTTCTCGAGCCGGTGCGCGACTACCGCGCCCGGCACGCCTCCACCATGCTGACATTCGACGCCGTGGTCGATTGCCTCGACCAGATCGCCGAAAAGCGCGGGCAGGCGGCCTGATGACCTTGCCGGTACTCAAGCCGGAGTAGGGGCAATGTCAGGCCGGAATTATGATGGCCCCTGGCGCAAGACCCCCGGTCGATTGCTGGGGACCGGGCTCATTCGCTTCTACCAACTCACACTGTCGGGCTTTATCGGCAACACGTGTAGACACGCCCCGACATGTTCCGAATATGGCTACGAGGCCGTCGCCCGGCACGGATTGTGGAAGGGCGGGTGGATGGCCCTGTTCCGCTTCATGCGCTGCGGCCCCGGTGGCACGCACGGCTTCGACCCGGTGCCCGAAAAACTTGACGATGATCTGTCGGCGCTGACGCCGTGGCGGTTCTGGCGCGTGTCGAAACCAGGAGCGCATGAGTGACGGTCCCGCAGGATTACACCCGGGCTGGTCAGGTCTTCGACAAGCTGCTGACAGATGTCGCCGACGTCTGTGGTCTGGGAACGCGCCATCAGGCCTATGCTGTTGTTTACGCCGTGCTCCGCGTATTTCGACGTCGCTTGGATGCCGAGCAGATCCTGATCTTTGCGGATTGCCTGCCGGCGTTACTGCGGGCGATGTTCGTCAATGATTGGCTACCCGGTGAGGAGACCAAGCCTTTCGCGACACTCGAAGAGTATGACCGGGAGGCGCGGCTGATACGTCAGCATCACAACCTGATGCCGGAGGGAAGTTTCAAGAACGTCGCTACTCTCATTCGCCTCCAGTGCGTGCCAATTGCGTTCGAAGACGCTCTCAAGCGCTTGCCGTCCGGGGTCACGGATTTCTGGAAAGGGTAGGGAATTCCTAGGCGCATTCTTTCGAAGGTTGCTGCTTTCCGCCAAATCGCCTAAGAGGCGGCCCATATAACCCTTCCGATCAACCACCCGCATTCGTTGGCGGGACTGGATAGGAGAGAAAACATGTCTGATACTGTTTCCCTCGCATTTCCCGATGGCTCCAAGCGCGAATATCCCGCCGGCACGACCGGCCGCGACGTCGCGGAGTCGATTTCCAAATCTCTTGCCAAGAAGTCCGTGGCCATCGCCATCGACGGAGAGCTGACCGATCTGGCCGACCCTATCCGGTCCGGCGCGATCGAGATCATCACCCGCACCGATCCGCGCGCGCTCGAACTCATCCGCCACGATGCGGCCCATGTGATGGCCGAAGCCGTGCAGGAACTGTGGCCGCGTACCCAGGTGACTATCGGCCCGGTTATCGAGAACGGCTTCTACTACGACTTCAAGCGCGTTCATCCCGACACCAGGGAAGATTGGCCGTTCACGCCGGAAGACCTGCCGGTGATCGAAAAGAAGATGCGCGAGATCATTGCGCGCAACCGGCCCTTTACCAAGGAAATCTGGGAGCGGAACAAGGCCAAGGAAGTGTTCGCCGAGATGGGCGAGGACTACAAGGTCGAACTCGTGGATGCCATTCCCGAGGACCAGACGATCCGCATCTACAAGCAGGGCGACTGGTTTGACCTGTGCCGCGGTCCGCACATGGATTCGACCGGCCGTATCGGCAACGCCTTCAAGCTGATGACGGTGGCCGGCGCCTATTGGCGCGGTGATTCCACCAAGCCTATGCTGACCCGCATCTACGGAACCGCCTGGGCCGAGCAGTCCGAACTCGACGCTTACCTCCACATGATCGAGGAAGCCGAGAAGCGTGACCACCGCCGCCTCGGCCGCGAAATGGACCTGTTTCATTTCCAGGAAGAGGGCCCGGGCGTCGTGTTCTGGCATTCCAAGGGCTGGCGCATGTTCCAGACGCTGGTGTCCTACATGCGCCGTCGCCTCAATGGCGTCTATGAAGAGGTCAATGCGCCGCAGATCCTCGACAAGAGCCTGTGGGAAACGTCCGGGCACTGGGGATGGTACCAGGAAAACATGTTCGCCGTGAAAAGCGCCCATGCCTTCACCCATCCCGACGACGAAGAGGCCGATCACCGGGTCTTCGCCATCAAGCCGATGAATTGCCCGGGACACGTGCAGATCTTCAAGCATGGGTTGAAGTCTTACCGTGATCTGCCTATCAGACTTGCGGAATTCGGCAATGTGCATCGCTACGAACCCTCGGGCGCGCTGCATGGTCTTATGCGCGTGCGCGGCTTCACGCAGGACGACGCGCACGTCTTCTGCACCGACGAGCAACTGGCGGCAGAGTGCCTTCGCATCAATGACCTGATCCTCTCGGTGTATGAGGATTTCGGTTTCGAGAAGGTCGTCGTCAAACTCTCCACTCGTCCTGAAAAGCGGGTCGGTTCCGACGAACTCTGGGACCGCGCGGAAAGCGTCATGATGGACGTCCTCAAGACCATCGAGGAGCAGTCGGGCGGCCGCATCAAGACCGGCATTCTCGAAGGCGAGGGCGCATTCTACGGTCCGAAGTTCGAATATACCCTGCGTGATGCCATCGGTCGTGAATGGCAGTGCGGTACCACGCAGGTCGATTTCAACCTGCCGGAACGCTTTGGCGCCTTCTACATCGACAAGGATTCCGAAAAGCGCCAGCCGGTGATGATCCACCGCGCCATCTGCGGCTCGATGGAGCGTTTCCTCGGCATCCTGATCGAGAACTTTGCAGGTCACATGCCGCTCTGGTTCGCGCCGCAGCAGGTGGTTGTCGCAACCATCACCTCTGATGCCGACGAATACGGCAGTGAGGTTGCCGAAGCGCTGCGCGATGCCGGTCTTCACGTGGAAACCGATTTCCGCAACGAGAAGATCAACTACAAGGTCCGCGAGCACTCGGTGACCAAGGTTCCGGTTATCCTCGTCATCGGCAAGCGCGAAGCCGAGGAGCGCACGGTCAACATGCGCCGGCTCGGCAGTCGCGACCAGACTTCCTACACCCTCGACGAGGTTGTGGAAGCGCTGGCCAGGGAAGCGACACCTCCGGATCTCGTGCGCAAGGAACTGGCGCGCGCGGCCCGCAAGGCTCAGGCCTGATCGGGGCTATCCTCGAACCACTTCACGATCCCCGGCATGTTTCTCTCGAAACCGCCGGGGATGAAGACGTTCAGAAGCTTCGCCGGCTGATCCCCGTTGTTGCGGAAATCATGGGTCATGCCGGCGGGAATTCTGAGAAATGATCCGGGCGCGTAGGTGCCCCAGGTTTCGCCGGTCAGAACGTCCGGCTCTCCCTCAAGAACATAGAAGACCTCGTCGTTTTCATCGTGATGATGCGCGCCGACGCCTTGTTGGCCGGGTTCGATGATCCACTCCGAAATCGAGTAGCCGCTGCCCGTTTCGTCTTCGTCCGCTTTGAAGACCGCTGAGAGCTTGCCCATGGCATAGTGCCTGCCTCCGCTCGGCGGGAGTGCGATCAAGTCTCGGTTCTTCGCTATGGTGCCAGGCATCGTGCCGGTCTCCTGATGGTGAGGCGAGAGTGTCACATGGGTGACATGTGAGCTCTGATATTTTTGGTGACCACATCAAAGCGCGGTCACACTGCCATGCGATTCGAACATCTTTCTTACGCAAACCCCGCACAGCCGCGTTTGACCCAGTGGGTCATCCGCTCGATCGAGGGCCTGTCCGGCCGCGACCACTATGCCGATCTCTACGAGACCTGGCGACGGGAGATCGCACCCACGCGTGATCGCATCTTTGGCCGAATGCTCGATCTGATCAATGTTCGTTTTGACCTGCGCGGCAACTGGCCGGCCGTGGATGTCCCCGAAGGTCCGCTCGTCATTGTGGCAAACCATCCCTTCGGGATTGGCGATGGCATCGCGGTGCTTTCGCTGGCTGAATCGCTCGGTCGACCGTTCCGGGTCCTCATGCACAACGACCTGATGCGCGTCCCGGAGATGGCGGACTATGCGCTTCCGGTGAGTTTTGACGAGAACCGCGAAGCGATGGAAATGAACATGCGCACGCGCAAGGAGGCCATGCGGCTTCTAGCGGAAGGTGTGACCATCGTGATCTTCCCGGCAGGCGGCGTTGCGACCGCGCCGAAGGGCTTCGGGCAGGCCGAAGATCTGCCTTGGAAAATGTTTCCCGCGCGCCTTGTCCAGGCCGCGCGCGCAAACGTTCTGCCCGTTCATTTCCACGGACAGAACGGCAGGCTGTTTCACCTTGCTTCGCGTGTTTCCATGACGTTGCGCACCTCGCTTCTTATTCGTGAGTTCCGGCGTCTGAGCGGCACGCGGATAATCGCCGATGTGGGAGAGGTGATGCACGCTGAGGATCTGGCCCGGATTCCGGACAGGAAAACGCTGCTTGCCGAACTTCAGCGTGCTGTGTTCAAGCGTGCGATGCCCGAAATCAGGCTCGCCGGCTGACAGCTATTTCAGCAGAACCTCGACATCGGCATTGTGCCCGGCAACGACGTCGAAATCGCGCGAATAGGTCTGGTTCTTGTTACGCGCGATCGCCGTGTACTGGCCTTCCGCCAGCACGATGCGCGGAAAGGCGCCGACGGTTTCGGACACCACGTCGCCACCCGATGTCAGGATCGACCAGGCCGTGTCCGCGATGGCTTCACCGCCTTCTTCGGAAACGAGTTTCAGCGTCAGCTCCGCAGCACGGTGCTGAATGACGGCCTCAGTCAGCTTGCCGGTCTCGACGCGAATGTCCGAGCGCATGATGGCATTGTTGTCGCCGTAGTCCGAAACGATGTGATAGGTCCCGGCATTCAGTCGTACGATCGTGTTCGGTTTGACGTCGTCGAGCACCAGTTGCTGCTCGAATTCGGGCACATCATTATCGGCCTGATAGATCTTGAAGCTCAATTCGGCGGGGGCGATGCGCACGCCGTTGCCGGAGACGGCATTGAGAACGAGACCACCCGCATTGAGGACCAGCCGTTGCTTCTCCACCGGCCCGGTACGCGGAACCGACAGTTTCTTGGTCACCCCGGCGCGGCCGAAGGAGACGTGGATGAAATAGTCGCCCGGCGCCAGGTCGAAGGTCGTCGGGCCTCCCTCCGAGGAGGCGAGCAGCGGCAGCTTTCCGTCAGTGCCGGGGATCGGCTGGAAGATACGCCAGGTCAGCCCTTGCTGCACTGGCTCTCCTTCCTCGCCGAGAACTGCTTCCATGACGACGGTCCGAGTTGTCAGTCCCGTCTCCGGTCCTGGCGTCGTGGGCGCATAACTGTTGAGGTTGGGAAGCTTGAGATCGTCGTCCGGGTTCTCGACGAAACCCTGCAGGTTTTGTGCGAGCGCCGATCCCGTCATGGCCGTCAGGACCACGAGCGCCGTAAGGCCGGATGCCGGTTTGCGGCAGAGGATGCGAAACGGACTCATATGCGGTTGACTTCCAATCTTCATACGGTCACTTCAAAGCACGATCGTTATGGCCATTTCAAGACTTTACCCCGGTCAAACGGGTTGGTCTCTTGCCAGACTTCCAGATACGCCTTGCAGTCAGGGAAAGTGAATACCATGTCCGCCAACGCAGCACTCAAATCCTATCTCGAAGCCCGCCGTTCCATCCCCGCCTTCCAGATGGGCGAGCCCGGTCCCTCGACCGAGGAAATCATCGAGATGCTGACACTCGCGCGTCGGGTCCCCGACCACGGCAAGCTCGCGCCCTGGCGCTTCATTGTCTATCGCGGCGAGGAGCGCGAACGTGTGTCCCGCGAACTGTCGGAAGTGGCGATCGCCAACAAGCCGGACATGTCCGACGAAATGCGCAAGGTCGAGGAAACCCGCTTCACCCGCGCACCGCTTGTCGTCGGGGTCGTTTCCACCGCCGCCCCGCATGTGAAAATTCCGGTCTGGGAGCAGCAGCTGAGCGCCGGGGCCGTCTGTCTGAATCTCCTCATGGCGGCCAATGCCGTGGGGTATTCGTCGAACTGGATCACCGAGTGGTACGCCTTCGACAAGTCGGTCTACCCGATCCTTGGCGTGAAAGACGATGAGCAGGTGGCCGGCTTCATTCATATCGGCACCGCGCAGGTTCCGCCGACGGAGCGCGCCCGTCCCGAACTCGCCGACATCGTCACCTTCTCGGGCGAAACCGATGTTCTATAAGGCTGATGGCCCGCACGGGCTGGCGCATGATCCGTTCAAGGCGCTCGTTTCTCCCCGCCCGATCGGCTGGATCGGCACACGGGGCAGGGACGGCTCGGTGAATCTCGCGCCCTACTCGTTTTTCAACGCGATTTCCGAGCGGCCGAAAATGGTGATGTTCTCCTCGCTTGGCCGAAAGGACAGCCAGCTGAATTGCGAGGAAACAGGCGTCTTCACCGCCAGCCTCGTCTCGCGGGACCTCGCCGAGGAGATGAACAGGACGGCTGTCGATTCGCCCTATGGCGAGAGCGAGTTTGCCTTTGCCGGGCTCGAAACGGCAGAGGGCGAGCTTGTCGACGCGCCTTATGTGGCGCAATCCTGGGCAGCGCTCGAATGCCGGGTTACGGACGTCTTCCAGCCCAAAACGCTCGACGGCAGCGAATCCAGCAACTGGCTCGTCTTCGGTCAGGTCGTCGGCATCCATATTCGCGATGAGGTCCTCAAGGACGGCATGATCGATATGGACAAGGCCAATCCCGTCGCGCGTCTTGGCTATATGGACTACGCCGATTCCGCCAACCTGTTTTCGATGACCCGGCCCAGATGGGTCGACACCGAAAAGTCCTAGAGCGATTTCGGGTCCAGCCCCGCGCGGCGAACGATCCGCTCGGCCTGCCGAAGATGCGGCCGGTCGATCATCTTTCCGTCGAGCGAGAGCACGCCTGCATCGGGCCCGGCATCCTCGAAAAGCTGGATGATGGTCTTGGCCCGTTCCACATCGCCGGGAGGTGGCGTGAAGGCGGCATTTATGACGGGCACCTGCGCCGGATGGATCGCCATCTTGCCGGAAAATCCGTCACGGACGGCAGCTTCGCACTCGCGCTTGAGGCCGTCCTCGTCCTTGTAGTTTGTAAAGACCGTGTCGATCGCGTCTACGCCTGCGTCCGCTGCGGTCAGCAACGTGAGGGAGCGGGCAAGCCGGAAGACGTCCGTATAGGCGCCGGTTTCATTCCGGTTGGAACTTGCGCCGATCGCGGCGGCCAGATCCTCGCCGCCCCAGGCGAGCGCTTCCAGCCGGCTGGTCTTGCCCGAAAAAGTCGCAGCGTTGAGCAGGCCGCCGGCCGTCTCCGTCATCAGCGCATGCAGCTTGATCAAGCCGTCCTCGATATCGCTTTCTGCCTCCAGGACGGCGATGCGTGCAGACATGTCCTGCAAGTCCGCGCCGTTGCCCGCCTTGGGCAGTAGGATCGCGTCTGGAACGAGCGGAACAACGGATTTGAGGTCATCATCGGTCAAGCCGGTATCGAGCGCGTTGACGCGGACGATCAGGCGCGGCGTTTTCTCTGTGCGTTCAAGCGAGCCGAAGAAGTCCGCGAGCATCAAGCGGGCCTCGGCTTTGCGGGCAGCGGAGACGGAATCCTCGAGATCGAGAATGACTGCATCCGCCGCCGAGTCAGCGACCTTGGCGAGCTTCTTTTCCGAGTCCGCCGGCACGAAGAGAAGGGAGCGCAACATCATGCCGGTCGCTTCTTCATCATCGCCTGGCGGATGCAGCGCGCCACCAGAACGTCGTCCTGGTTATAGGCAAGGTGCTCGAACTCGACGATGCCACGATCGGGTTTGGAGCGTGATTCCCGTGCGGATACCACTTTCGTGGTGACATGCACCGTATCGCCGTGAAAGAGCGGGTGAGGGAAGGTGACGTCGGTCATCCCGAGATTGGCAACCGTCGTGCCCACCGTCGTTTCGCCAACCGAAATCCCGATCATCAGCCCAAGCGTGAATAGGGAATTCACCAGGGGCTGGCCCCATTCCGTCTTCGAAGCAAAATCGAAGTCGATGTGCAGCGGCTGCGGATTCAACGTCATGTTCGAAAACAACATGTTGTCGGATTCGGTAATCGTCCGGCGCAATTCGTGACGAAACTCGCGACCCGGAGAAAACTCCTCGAAATAGAGCCCCGGCATAAAATCCTCCCTGGCATTTCGGGTCATTGTGCCGCTTTCCGCCGCACTCGCAAGCGCTCCCGTTCACGCCGCCCAACCTTATTCAAGTCCTAATGAACATGGTGAAGAGATCGTAAACCTTTTGGCGGTAGCATTTTGTCATTGGGTATCGAGTGAACGGGTTCGACGTATGTTGATACAGTCTTTTCTCAAATGGTCCGAAACCGCGAAGGTTGCCGAGAGGGCACATGCTGCCTCCGCACTCGGTAAGGCCTACGTGCAAGGCGCCATGGCTGAGGAGGAACGCCGCTCGGCGGAAGCCGCGATGGCCATGCTGATCGACGATGCCTCCCCCAAAGTCCGTATCGCGTTGTCCGCGGTGCTCTGCCGCTCCGCTCGTCCCCCGCGTTCGATCATCCTGGCGCTTGCCAACGACCAGATTGAAGTCGCCGGCCACGTCATTGCCTTCTCGCCAGTGCTCAATGACAGCGATCTCGTCGATATCGTCGCCACAGGACGCACGACCCTGCAGCAATTGACGGCGCATCGCCGTCCGCTGGGCGTCGCCGTGTGCGCCGCCATCGCCGAAGTCGGTGTCGATCTGGCCATCATGGACATGCTGGACAATGAGAGCGCCCGCGTGGCCTCCATCTCGCTCAAGCGGCTTGCCGAGCGCTTCGGGGATCACCCGGAAATCCGCTCTCGGCTTCTGGATCGCAACGATCTGCCCTGCGCTGTCCGCCAGAGCTTGGTTGAACGGCTCGGCGCTGCACTGGCCGGATTCAATCTCGCCCAGTCAACCATCGGTGGCGAGCGTCTGCGCAAGGTCACGGAAGAAGCCTGCCGCGACGTGACACTGAAGCTTGCTGAAACCGTTCCGGCCGATGAAATGCCGGCGCTTGTCGAGCATCTGCGCATGTCGGGCAAACTCTCTCCCGCTTTCCTCATGCACGCTCTGTGCTCGGGTAATGTCGATTTCTTCGCCGCAGCCATGGTCTCGCTCTCCGGCATCAACGACAGCCGTGTTCGCGGACTGCTGGTCGAGGGCAGGGAAGCGGCCATCCGCGCACTCTACCGGGAGGCGGGACTGTCACCCAATCTCGTCGGCCCGTTCCTGTCGGCCACGCTGATGTGGCGTCAGGCATCGAAGTCCGCAAAGGGCGTGGAAGCCGCCGAAATCGCCGAGCGTCTGATCGTCGCCCACGCGCGTGATGCCGAGAACGATCCCGCCATCGGCGATCTCTTGCGCATCGTCGAACAGATGCACGTGGCCTGGCAGCGTCAGGCCAACCGCGCCCATGCGCTGCGCCTGATCGCCCAGGCCGCCTGAGCGGCCCGGGTCACCCGCTCAGATACCTGTCGCGATCAAATATCGAGGTTGTCGGCGAAGGCCGCGTGTTCCTGAATGAAGCGGAAGCGCGCTTCCGGCTTTGTGCCCATCAGGTTGTCCACCGCATCGCGGGTCGATTGCGGATCCGTCACGTCGATCGCAACCTTGAGAAGCGTGCGCTTCTTCGGATCCATCGTCGTTTCCTTGAGCTGCGCGGGCAGCATTTCGCCGAGACCTTTGAAGCGGCCGATGTCGATTTTGCCGCGGCCTTTGAACTCGGTTTCCATCAGCTCAGCGCGATGTGCGTCGTCGCGCGCATAGAGCGTTTTCGATCCCTGCGTGATGCGGTAGAGCGGCGGAACCGCGAGAAAGAGATGGCCGTTACGGATCATCTCCGGCATTTCCTGATAGAAGAACGTAATCAGCAGCGAGGCGATGTGAGCGCCATCGACGTCGGCATCTGTCATGATGATCACGCGTTCGTAGCGCAGATCTTCGTCGCGATATTTAGACCGCGTCCCGCAGCCGAGCGCCTGGATGAGATCGGCGAGCTGCTGGTTGGCCGACAGTTTTTCGCGGCCCGCGCTGGCAACGTTCAGGATCTTGCCGCGAAGCGGAAGAATGGCCTGGTTTGCGCGGTTGCGTGCCTGCTTGGCCGAGCCGCCAGCTGAATCACCCTCTACGATGAAGAGTTCGGCGCCTTGAGCCGTCGTCTGGCTGCAATCCGACAATTTGCCGGGCAGGCGCAGCTTGCGGACGGCGGTCTTGCGGTTGACTTCCTTCTCCTTGCGGCGGCGATTGCGTTCCTCGGCGCGCTCGATCACCCATTCCAGAAGCTTGTCGGCTTCCGCCGGGCTGTCGGTGAGGAAATGGTCGAAGGGATCGCGCAACGCGTTCTCGACGATGCGCTGAGCTTCGACGGTGGCGAGCTTGTCTTTTGTTTGGCCGACGAATTCCGGCTCGCGAATGAAGACCGAGAGCATGCCCATGGCCGAGATCATCACGTCATCGGTGGTGATCTGTGCGGCCCGCTTGTTGCCGGTCAGTTCCCCGTAGGCTTTCAGGCCCTTGGTGAGCGCGATGCGCAGACCTGCCTCGTGGGTGCCGCCTTCGGGTGTCGGGATCGTGTTACAGTAGGACGAGATGGAGGCATCGCCGCCATACCAGGCCACCGCCCATTCAAGCGATCCGTGCCCGCCCGTCTTGGCAGTCTTGCCAGCGAAGATTTCACGGGTCACGCGGTGGTCCTTGCCGAGCGAACTCTCGAGATAGTCCTTCAGACCGCCGGGGAAATGGAAGACGGCCTTGTCGGGCGTGTCTTTGCCTTCAACAAGTTCGGGCGCGCAGGACCAGCGGATTTCAACGCCGCCAAAGAGATAGGCCTTCGAGCGGGCCATGCGGTAGAGACGACCGGGATCGAATTTCGCGCCTGCGCCGAAAATCTGCGCATCCGGATGAAAGCGCATCTTCGTGCCGCGACGATTGTGAACCTCGCCGACTTCCTCGAGCGGACCCTGAGGGAGGCCGCGCGAGAAGACCTGGCGATAGAGACGGCGGTTACGCGCAACTTCCACTTCCAGAACATCGGAGAGCGCGTTGACCACGGAAATACCCACACCGTGCAGACCGCCGGACGTCTCGTAGACCTTGGAATCGAACTTGCCGCCGGCGTGAAGCACGGTCAGCACGACTTCGAGCGTCGATTTGTCGGGATATTTCGGGTGGTTTTCGACCGGGATGCCGCGGCCGTTATCGGTGATCGTCAGATAGCCTTCGGCATCGAGATCGACCTCGATGAAATTCGCGTGCCCGGCGACGGCCTCGTCCATCGAGTTATCGATGACTTCCGCAAAGAGGTGATGGAGCGCGCGCTCGTCGGTGCCGCCGATATACATGCCCGGCCGACGGCGGACCGGTTCCAGCCCTTCGAGAACCTCGATCGCGGACGCATCGTAGTCACCACCTGCGCCGGCCGGTGCCGTCGGTGTTGGCCTGGGAGTCGGAGCGGCCGGCGCGCGCGGAGCCGCAGGTTTGGGCGATTCTGCCTTGGGCGTCGCCGGGCGAGGCGCCTCGGACTTGGGCGCCTGTACGGGCATTGCGGAAAAGAGGTCGTTGGAATCGTCCATTTCAATTCATTCTCGTTCGTGCATGCGATAGGCTAGGCCCAGCGGCGAATCACACGGAGTGTGCCAGAATCAGCTCGTTCAAGCGATATAGGTGGCCGCAATTCGGCCTTGTAAAGCGGGTGTTCCCCGCCTTCTTGTTGGTTGCCGGCATCTTTTCGCCGGGCGCCGCAGCAGGATTGGAGCTCGAGAGCTTCAAGGACAACCTTTTTGCGCTCCCACAGGCGCTGTCGGCATCTCCCGACCGGTCATTCGTCGTTATCGACTACAAGGAAATGCGCGACATCAACGGTCGTGACCAAATACCCGAGCGCCGGGTGAGACGCAATTATGTCGATCTCTCCGTCCGCAGGAAATCTGCCCTCAGCACATTCGCCACCAAGGGCGGACGGGTGGATATCGGCATCGCAGGAATGTTCGGCGGCGCACGTTTTGGGGTGATCTTCATCCATGGCCGAAATGGCGATCGCCGTCTCGGAATGGACGACTACAGGTTCGGCGGCAACTTCAATCGTATCAAGAATCTCGCCGTCAGGAATAACGGCGTCTATATCGCGCCCACCATTCCCGAATTTGGAAATGCTGGCGTGCGCGACGTCGATGCGCTGATTTCCGCTTTTCGCCGTCAAAACCCCGGTGCGCCACTGGTGCTGGCATGCGGTTCCATGGGGTCGATCATCTGCCTGTCGCTCGCACGTGACCCGGCTGCGGCCAGCAACTTAGCCGGCATGATCTTGCTGGGCGGGATGCCGGACCCCGAACTTGCCTCGTCGGCATTGGTCAAAGCGCGCGTTCCGATCACCTTCGTTCACGGCAGCAATGATAGCGTTTACGATTGGAAGAGCCAGCGCGCCGTGTTTAACGCGATCAAGGGTGCTCGGAAGTCCTATCCGGCGAAGTTCATCCTCCTCAATACGGGGTCCCACGGTTCCCCGATCCGGATGATCGACTGGCGCGAGACGCTCAACAGCATGTTTGCCTCGTACTGACCGGCTTTCCTGGGGCGCAGTCATTTACTCTGATAGGGAAAGATTTCATCTTTCAGCAAAGCCGCTGGAACGCTGAAATCTTTTCGCGCTCTTAACCATAGACCTGAAAATCCATGGGTTTTCCCACCGCTGTTTGCGATTTTGTAGGCAGTCCCATTGCCTATTGTGTGCGTAGGGCAGAAGTGGGGATAGAAATGGACGCTCGCAGCGATATTCGCACGGTACCGTTATGTATTGACCTAGACGGAACACTGATCGCGACAGATACCCTTTGGGAAGGTTTGGCGCTTTTATTGCTGCGTCGGCCGTGGCTGATCTTTGCGGCCATCTATTGGGCGACGCAGGGCAAGCACGTCCTCAAGCGTGAAGTTGCGGCGCGGTCCGAGCGCCAGCCTGCCGATTGGCCATATCGCGATCCCGTCCTTACACTCATCCGTAATGCCCGTGCTGAAGGCCGGCCGGTTTGGCTCGTCACAGGCGCAGCGGAAAAGACGGCAACCGGTATCGGACGCCATCTCGGTCTGTTCGACCGGATCCTCCATTCCGACGATGCAGAAAACCTCACATCCACACGCAAGCGGAACCGGCTGGTGACCGAATGCGGCGAGGGCGGTTTCGATTATGTCGGCAACAGCCGCGATGATCTCAAGGTCTTCGATGCGGCCCGTCATTCGCTGATCGTCCAGCCCGACCGCGCCGCACGCTCCTGGGGCACTGCCAATGGCGGCACCTTCATCGACACGGGCCGGGTCTCGCGCATTGTACTTTTCAAGGCGATCCGCGTTCATCAATGGCTCAAGAACGTGCTGATCGGCGTTCCGTTGGCGCTGGGTCACGAATGGACAAACCTCGCCGCCTTGGCTGCGGTTGCGGGCGCCTTCTTCTCATTCAGCTTCTTTGCCTCGGCGGTTTATGTCCTCAACGACATTATCGATTTGGGCAATGACCGCCGCCATGCGCGCAAGCGTTTCCGGCCGATCGCCGCGGGCGCCATTTCAATTCCCGTCGCTCTCGCAGTCGCCGCGGGCCTGCTGGTGGCATCCATAGGCCTCGCAAGCCTGCTGCCGCCGCTCTATTGGGCCGTCCTTGCAATCTACGGCGTGACGACGACGACCTATACGTTCGTGCTCAAGCGCAAACTGCTGGTCGACGTCTTTACTCTGGCCGGGCTCTATACGCTGCGCATCATTGCCGGTGCCATGGCGATCGACAGCTACCTGTCGTTCTGGTTGCTCGCCTTCTCGATCTTCTTCTTCCTCAGCCTTGCGCTGGTGAAGCGATATGTCGAACTCGACGAGACCGAGATCGACATGGGCGAGAAACTCAACGGTCGCAGCTATCTCGGATCGGACAAGGCGATGGTCGCGCAAGGGGGCGTATCGTCGGCGTTCGCCGCAGCTCTGGTTCTTGCACTCTACATCAATTCAGATCAGGTGACGTCGATGTACGCCGCACCGTGGTTGCTCTGGCCGCTGTGCCCGATCATCCTCTACATGCTGCTGCGGATATGGATCCTCGCCGGCCGGTCGCAGATGCATGACGACCCGGTGGTCTTCATCATGCGTGACTGGCGCAGCCAGGCCACGATGGCGGTCGGTGCGGCGCTGGTCATGATTGCGGCGTTCCACTGATGGCGCACAACTTCGACAGCTGGGGCCGGCTTGACCGAAAACCCCGCGAAAGCTCTCGTCTCGAGAGCCTTGGAGATCCTGCGGTCGAGGACGATGGCCTCCTGGCTTTTGGCAATGGACGCTCCTACGGTGACAGTTGTCATAACGATGACGGTCGTCTGATCCCGATGCGGGCCGCCGCGAGAATTCATGCATTCGATCCCGGCAGCGGCATTCTCGAAGCCGATGCCGGCGTGACGCTCAACGAAATCCTTGAACACGTCATTCCACACGGTTTCTTTCTCGAAGTCACACCGGGAACGGCGCTCGCGACGCTGGGCGGCGCTGTCGCAAATGACGTGCACGGGAAGAACCACCACCGCCGCGGCTCGTTTGGTCATTCGGTCATCTCGTTCAGCCTCCTGCGCTCGGATGGTTCGCCGCTTCGTTGCAGCCGGCAGGAAAACACCGAACTTTTTGCCGCCAGCATTGGCGGTATGGGCCTGACTGGCGTGATGACGCGCATCCGCATCCGGCTGATGAAAGTCGCGTCGCCGGATATCGAGCAGGTCGCAAACCGGTTCGATAATATTGACGGCTACTTCGACCGCATCGACGCGGTCGACCGCGATCACGAATATTCGGTTGCCTGGATCGATCAGCTCGCCACCGGGAAATCGACCGGGCGAGGGGTGCTTATGGCCGGCGACCATGCCGAGGCGGGCAATCAGGTCAGCGCATCGGGGCGCCGGCTTTCCGTGCCGTTACAGCCGCCGGTCAATCTGCTCAACCGTCTGACGCTGTCGGCCTTCAACGCGCTCTACTACGGACGGGCGCCGAAGCAGGAAACCCGCAGTCTTGTCGGCTGGCGCGGCTATTTCCATCCTCTGGATGCGATCGGACACTGGAACAGGCTCTACGGACCGAAAGGTCTCTATCAGCATCAAAGTGTTTTCCCAGCCGGGAATGCGCGCGAAACCGTGCTGAAACTCATGGAATGTGCCCGTGCGCACGGCCATGCCTCTTTCCTGACTGTGCTGAAGCGTTTTGGATCGATACCGCAGCCGGGGCTTTTGTCCTTTGCGCGGCCCGGCTTCACGCTGACGCTGGATTTTGCCAATCAGGGCGCGGCTACGCTGAAGATGCTTGAGGCGCTCGACGAGATCGTTCTTGCAGCCGGCGGCGCCCTCAATCCCTACAAGGATGCGCGCATGAGCGCGCAGATGTTCGAGGCCTCGTTCCTTGATTGGAAACGACTCGAACAGCTTCGCGATCCGAAACTCGTTTCGGACTTCTGGAAACGCACCGCGCTGGCCTTGCCCGCCGATCGGACCGATTCCGGCGCAACGATCGGTGGCAAGGATTACACCAAACTGTCCCGAAATGAAAATACTAGCAATTTGAAGCAAATAAACGCGCCGGCGTGAACGGTTTCTTGGTGTTTCTAATCTAAGACAGTTTCAGGAATTACTGGAGTGGACTGCGCATGAAGTACATCGTCTTCATTCTATTTACCGTTCTGACGAACGCAGCGGCACAGCTCATGCTCAAGCAGGGCATGATGACGCTCGGACCGCTCAGCTTCACCGCTGAAACCGCGATAGCACGGATCTTCCAGATCGTCTTCAACCCTTGGGTTTTCGCAGGCCTCGCGACCTTCGTCATCTCGATGGCGTCGCACCTGTTCGTTCTCTCCAAGGTGGAGCTGTCGTTCGCCTATCCGTTCCTGAGCCTCGCCTATGTCGCAGTCGCGGTCTTCGCCTACTTCGTCTTCCACGAGGATCTCAATGCCTGGCGCATCGCCGGCATCGCCTTCATCTGCGTCGGTACCGTCCTGATCGCCCAGTCGGGCAGGGGCGAGCACAAGGCGCACACGCTTGAAACCGCGGCCATCGAGCCGGTTACCCCAGTCACGAGTGAGATTTCGCGATGAAACATATCATTTTCGGCGGCGACGGCTTCGTCGGTCGCCATCTGGCCCAGAAACTGCTCGCAGATGGCGAGGAAGTCATTGTCGCGGATATCGTATTCGACAATCGCGCATTCTATCCGGGCGCAACCAAGATCGCCTGCGATGTGACGAGCCGGGATGCGGTGCGCGCGATTTCGATCAACCCCGACGATATGGTCTACAACCTGTCGGCCAAGATGCTGTCGCCGCTTCAGGTGCGCGCCAAGCGTCACGACTTCTTCTATCCGGTCAACTACGACGGTACCAAGAACATCATCGAGGCGATGGACAAGGCGGGTGCGAAAAAGCTCGTCCACTTCACCACCGACATGATCTACGGCCACACGCTGACCTACCCGATGACGGAAGACCACCCGGTCGCGCCCCTCGGCGAATATGGCCAGTCGAAACTCGACACCGAACACCTTGCGGCCGAATGGCGCGAGCGCGGCATGTCGATCTCGCTCTTCCGCCCACGGCTCATCATCGGCCCGGGACGCCTCGGCATTCTTGAAAAGCTCTTCAAGCTGATCGACGCCAACCTTCCGGTTCCGATGATCGGTTCGGGCAAGAACCCCTACCAGTTCATCTCGGTCTTCGATTGCGCCGAAGCGGCTTATCTCGCCTGGAAGGCGGGCGTTCCGAATGAGGCGTACAATCTCGGTTCGATCAATCCGCCCCCGGTTCGCAAACTGCTGGGCGATCTCGTCAAGCACGCGGGTTCTCGCTCGATCCTGCTGCCGACACCGGGTTGGGCGGTCAAGCGCACGCTCGACCTGCTTGATTTCATGAACATGCCGATCATGGACCCCGAACAGTACCTGATTGCCGACGAGAACTGCGTTCTTGATGTCGGCAAGGGCGCGCGCCAGCTTGGCTGGGTGCCGCAGTACCGCGACGAGGACATGTTGATTGCAGCCTATGACGAGTATCGCGCCAAGAAGGCCGGTGCGCAGGTCCCAGGCGACGCCAGCGTCGCTCCGGCCGAATGATCTTGAGGGAGACAGGACAAGCCATGCTCGATACACCAGCACGTATGAAGACCGACGCCCCATCTCTCACCGACGAAGGCATGCCGGCCCGCCCGAATCTCTTGAGCGTCGAGGACGCCAAGGCGATGAGCGTGGCGACCATGACCGACCTCTTTCGCGATCACATCAATCCCGGCCAGCTTCATTTCATGAAGCTTCTCGGCTTCGACAAGGTGAAGATCGAGAGCGCTTCGGGCATGTACTACACCGATCAGAACGGCCGGCAGATCCTTGATTTCTTCGGCGGCTTCGGCTCGCTCGCCTATGGTCACAACCACCCCCGCATCATCGAGGCGCGCAAGAAGTTCCAGGATGAGGATCGCCACGAGATCGCGATCGCCTTTATGAGCCAGTATGCGGCGGCTCTGGCGAAAAACCTTGCGGAGATCTCGCCCGGCGACCTCGACATGGTCTTTCTCGGTTCCTCCGGTTCAGAAGCCATGGAAGCCGCGATCAAGGTCGCCGAACGCGCAGCCGGCCCGTCGCGTCCGAAGCTGGTCTATGCCGAGAACTCGTTCCACGGAAAGACCAAGGGCGTTCTCTCGATCACCGACTCGCCCCTGTATCGCGGCGAATTCCGCCTTACCGACAACGGTATCAAGGTTCCTTTCGGCGACATCGAGGCGATCCGCAGAGCCTTCGAAGCCGATCCGCAGATCGGTGTGATTGTTCTGGAAACCATTCAGGGCGGCGGTGGCATTGTTCAGGCACCTCCGGGTTTCTGGCAGGAATTGCGCGCCCTTTGCGACAAGCACGGTGTTCTTTGGGTGGCCGACGAGGTTCAGTGCGGCATGGGCCGTTCGGGCCGCTTCTATGCCTTCCAGCATGCCGGCGTGGTGCCGGATGTGACGGCACTCGCCAAGTCGCTCGGC